>Ga0308158_10003846_pt1 | contig 12944 bp, 10 predicted proteins | sample PhyBR2_FD_201038 | JGI IMG/M metagenome (GOLD analysis project Ga0308158, IMG submission 201038) | Phyllosphere microbial communities from UC Gill Tract Community Farm, Albany, California, United States - DLSLB.R2 | ecosystem: Host-associated > Plants > Phyllosphere > Unclassified | place: USA...
TCGATGGCCTGGCTCTCCCAGGTCTGCCGGACCCAGCCGTGGTGCGGGTCGTCGCTGATCAGCCACTCCCGCACGGGGCCGGGGCCGGCCATGACGTTCAGGTAGTAGAGGTCGTATCCCGGCGCAGCCATGGCGGGGCCGTGCCAGCCGTAGGGCACCAGGACAACGTCGCCGGTGCGGACCTCGGCGGAGACGTCGATGGGCCGCTCGTCCGAGGCGTAGACGCGCTGGTAGCCAATGGCGTCGGCCTCGGCCGGTCCTGCGCCGCCGGCCGCTACCTGTGTTTCGAAGTAGTAGATCTCCTCGAGGGAGGTCTCCCCGTCCTTCTCCTCGTCATGCTTGTGCGGAGGGTAGGAGGACCAGTTGCCGGCCGGGGTGAGCACCTCGCAGACGATGAACCGGTCGGCCTCAAGCGCTGCCGGCGTGCCGAAGTTGTGGACCTGGCGCGAACAGTTGCCCGCCCCGCGCAGTTCCACCGGGGTTTCAGCGGCGGGCACCAGCCGGGTGGGGTACGACGCCTGGGCAGGCGCGGTGGCGACGGCGACCCGGCCGCCGTCGGAAGAGCTGATGCTGACGGCGCGTCCGGTGCCTGAGTAGAGCACGTCCGAGGGGCCGGAGAAGACGGAGGTGCGGCCGGTCAGGGGGTATTCCGTCCCGTCCACGGTGACGGTGAAGGACCCGTTGAGGGGTACCACAATGCGTTCCTCGTCCGCGGCGGGAAGGTCGACGGCGGCGCCCGCCGGCAAGGTGGCGACCTTCAGTCCGGTGTGTGCCCAGCCTTCAACGGAGAGGGCGGAATCGGAGGTGCCGATCGAAATGTCCCAGCTGCCGTCCGTGGCTGTGCCCAGGGGATAGACCCAGTTGGTCATGGAGGTGGTCCTTTGCGCTAGCGCTGTACGAGGGTCATTTCAAAGCTGTAGGAATCGGCCCGGTAGACGTGGTGGCCGGTTTCGACGCGGCGGCCGGTATCGTCCGTGGCCGTGCGTTCCATGGTGACCAGTGCGGACCCGGCGGCGGTGTCAAGCATGGACGCCTGGTAGTCGTTGGCGTTCACGGCACCGATGCGCTGGTTGGCCAGCCGGAAATTCACTCCGCCGCGGCGGAGGATCGAGTAGAGGCCTTCTGCGCCCAGCATGGCCTCATCCATGTCGGCGATGTCGTCGCGCACCCAGTTCTCCATCAGGGCCAGGGGTTTGCCGCCCACCCGCCGCAGCCTGGTGAAGTGGTAGACCTTGGAGCCCGCGGGGAGTTGCAGTGTGGTGAGGGTGGCTTCGTCTGCCTCCACGTGGGAGAAGCTGAGGACTTCGGTGGTGGGCTTCTTTCCGTTGTTGGTGAGGTCGTCGTAGAGGCTTGAGAGCTCCAGCGGACGGCGTACCTGGCTGGAAACCACCTGCGTTCCTACACCACGCTTGCGCACCAGCAGGCCCGAACGCACCAGTTCGTCCATCGCCTTGCGCATGGTGGGCCGGGAGAGGTTGAGCTGGGCGGCCAGGTCGATTTCGTTGTCCAGCCGGCTGCCGGGTTCCAGCACCCCGCTGTAAATCGCGGCCTCGATGCCCTGGACCACTTGGTGGTACAGGGGCACGGGGGAGGAGCGGTCGATGCTCAGTCCCAGGTTGTTCGCCACGGTGCGTTCCCTTGTCGTTGGTATCTGCCCGGCAGCCCGGTCCGGTCGGGCGTGCCGCCGGCCCATAAGCCGCTATATGTTCGCTTGATAGGACATACTTTCTTCCTCGATCGTAGCAGGCGACTTACCTGGGTCAAGGGACCGCGTCCCGGAGGAGCGGAAAATGCCATCAATATAAATTGTGCTGACATTAAGACTTTCTATTGACGTGAAAGGATTAGAGCGCTCTAATGGTCGTGGCACGCATCACATTCCCGGACCGGCCTGCCGGTCCCCGAGAGAATCTGAGAGGCAACAATGCTGTTGCAAAAACAACCAACGGGCGCCACCGGTACCCGGCGCCGCGGATACCTGGCCCGGCTCACGGTCATCTCCACCCTGGGCGGCCTGCTCTTCGGCTATGACACCGGCGTCATCTCCGGAGCCCTGCTGTATATGAACGACTCCCTCAACATGACCGCCGTCGAGGAAGCCACGGTGGTGAGCGCACTGCTGTTCCCGGGTGCCGCCGTCGGCGCCCTGACCGGTGGACGCATGGCGGACCGGCTGGGCCGCCGCGGCTCCCTGCTCGTCTGCGCCCTCCTGTTCCTGCTGGGTGCCCTGGGCTGCGCCCTGGCGCCAAACGTCTCCTTCATGATCGCCGCCCGCATCGTGCTGGGGCTGGGGGTCGGGGCCGCCGCCGTGACCTGCCCGCTGTACCTGGCGGAAATGGCGCCGGCCCATCTGCGCGGCCGCATGGTGACCATCAATGAACTCATGATCGTGACCGGCCAGATGCTCGCCTTCGCCATCAACGCACTCCTGGATGCCCTGATCCACGACAACGAGGTCTGGCGCACCATGCTGGGCATCGCCTCGATCCCGGCCCTCGCACTGCTCGCCGGCATGCTGATGCTTCCCGAGTCGCCGCGCTGGTACGCCATCCGCGGCCGCCTTGAGGACAGCCGCCGCGTCCTGGACCTCAGCCGCAGCCCGGAAGAGGCAGCCGCTGAATTCGAGGAAATTGCCCTCGCGGCACGCACCGCCAAGGAAGAACGCGGCCACGCACTGCGCGACCTCCGCAACAACCCCTGGATGCGCCGCCTGCTGTGGATCGGTATTGGCCTGGCCGCCGTCCAGCAGGCCACCGGCATCAACACAGTCAACTACTACGCCCCCACCATCCTGGAGAAGAGCGGGCTCGGCGTCAGCGCCTCGCTTGTGGCTACCATCGGTGTCGGCGTGACCTCGGTGCTGATGACCATCCTGGGCATCTGGCTGCTCGGGTTCGTCGGACGCCGCAGGATGCTGGTCATCGGGTTCTCGGGCGTGGTGGGTTCCCAGGCCCTCCTGGCAATCGTCTTCCTCCTGCCCCCGTCGGACCTGGCCAGCTACACCATCCTTGCGGCCATGATGCTGTTCGTTGCCTTCGTCCAGTGCTTTATCGGCACCTGCGTCTGGCTCCTGCTCTCGGAAATGTTCCCGCTGGCCATCCGCGGCTTCGCCATGGGAATCGCGGTCTTTGCGCTGTGGACCGTAAACGCCGCTATTTCGTTCCTCTTCCCCATCGTGGTCAACGCCCTGGGGTCGACGGGCACCTTCGGCCTGTTCGTCCTGGTCAACCTTGCGTCCCTGGCCTTCGTCATCAAATTCGTACCGGAAACCAAGGGGCATTCACTTGAGGACCTGGAGGCGCACTTCCGTGACGGCTACGTGCCCGTGAGGGCCTCGGCCTAGCCTTCTTCAACGGGCCGGATCGGGCCCTTCCGGGAAAGTCCGGAGGGGCCGGATCCGGCCCTGTTTTTCGTGTGCGGTGCCCTAGGCTGGCTCCATGACCAGGAACGGAGGGCCGCAGCCGTGAATTTCGCCGGAAGCCTGGGCCCCCGTCCCCGCACCCTCGAAGTCCAGGATTTGGCCAGCTTTGACCGGTTGGTTGCCGACGGTGCTGTCAACCTGCGTGGCTGGCACGCCCAGTCGCTGGATCTCCGGGGGCGGGCCGCGGCGCTCCAGCGGGTGGACGTTGAGGGGGCCATGTTCCTTGGCTGCCTGTTCGACGACGGCATGGAGGCCAACCTCCGCAGCCGCGGCGCGCTGATCTTTCCCCGGCTCGAAGGCGTCCCGTTCGACCCCTACCGCGCCACCCTGTATTCCCCGGCGGAGCTCTACGCCGGGCTGGCCGCCTCGCCGTATGAGGAGCTGCCTGACGCCCGCATCTACCACTGGAGCATCCAGCCCGGCCAGCGCCACCGGGTTGATGCGACCCTGGCCTCCGCCCTGCACGATCACGCCATCGGCGATGCGCTCGATGAACTCATTCGGTCCGCGCCCTGGGACCGCCGGTCCATCGTCGGCGTGATGGGCGGACATGCCTCCCCGCGCGGGAGTGCGGACTTTGCCCAGGCGGTACAGCTGGGCAGGCTGCTTGCCCGGGACGGCCATGTGGTGGCTACCGGTGGTGGACCCGGCGCCATGGAAGCGGCCAACTTGGGTGCGTACTTGAGCGGGGCGTCCGACGGCGACGTGCAGCAGGCGCTCACGGCGCTCGCCGCCGTTCCCGGGTTCCGGCCCTCGGTCTCGGCGTGGGCACGTGCAGCCGCCGCCGTCGTCGACCGCCACCCGGGCGGGACGCCGTCACTGGGGATCCCTACCTGGTTCTACGGGCATGAGCCGCCCAACTATTTCGCCACGCACATCGCGAAATACTTCGCCAACGCCATCCGCGAAGCCATCCTCCTCCAGCTGTGCCACGGCGGCATCGTGTTCCTGCCGGGAGCGGCGGGCACGGTCCAGGAGATCTTCCAGGACGCCTGCGAAAACTACTACGGTGCACGGGAGAAAGTGGCTCCCATGGTGCTGGTGGGCCGCAAGCACTGGGCGCAGGAGTACCCGGCATGGCCCATGCTGGCCAGTCTTGCGGCGGGCCGCACCATGGCGGACTACATCTTCCTGGTGGACACGGTGGACGAAGCAGTGGAGGTCCTCCGGCACCGGAGGACCTCCACTGGTTGAGCTGTCGGCGGGCTAGCCCACCGCGGTGCCGAACAGCAGGCCGAGCAGGTAGGTGATGGCAGCCGCGCCCAGGCCGATGGCGAGCTGGCGCAGGCCGCGGGTGAGCGGGGACGTGCCGGACAGCAGGCCAACAGCGGCGCCGGTGGCCATGAGCGAAATCCCCACCAGGGCACCTGCCACCACGAGGGCGGTGACTCCCGTCAGGCCGAACAGGAACGGCAGGATGGGAATGATGGCGCCGGAGGCAAAGAAACAGAAGCTGGAGAGCGCGGCGCCCCATGCGGTGCCCACTGCTTCATGCTGGTCTGCTTCCTCGGGCAGCTCCGGCTGCAGCGACAGGCTCGGGTCGCAGTCGCAGGACAGCAGGCCCGTGCGCTCGGCCACCCGGTGTTCGGCAGCCTCCCGGGACATCCCGCGGGCCAGGTACACCAGCAGGAGTTCATTGTGTTCGAGGTCCAGCTTGGGAGCGACCGCCAGGGTGACCTGGGTGGGGCGCGTGGCTGCCAGCAGCTCCCGCTGGGAACGGACCGAGATGAACTCGCCGGCCCCCATGGACATGGCGCCGGCCAGGAGCCCGGCGATGCCACTGAGCAGGACGACGCTGCTGGCTACTCCGGACGCGGCCATGCCCATCACCAGCGAGAGGTTGCTGACCAGGCCGTCGTTGGCCCCGAAGACGGCGGCGCGGAACGTGCCGGCCAGGCGATTGCGGCCGCGGGTTGCCAGCCCCCGGACCACTTCCTCATGGATCTGTTCGTCGGCCGCCATGGCCTCGGTGGCGTTGGGGTCCTTGGCATAGGGGGAGCGGCCCTCCGCGCGCTGGGCCAGTGCCAGCACAAAGACGGAGCCGAAGTGCCGGGCCAGGAAGCCCAGGAACCGGCTCCGGGCGGACGCCCGTTTTGGCTTGCCCGCGTGCTCACCCAGCAGGGCCAGCCAGTGCGCCTCGTGCCGGCCTTCAGCCTCGGCCAGGGCCAGCAGGATGGCCCGCTCCTCCCCTTCGCGGTTCTGCGCCAGGTCACGGTAAACGGCGGCTTCGGCGCGCTCGTCGGCGAGGTACTGGCGCCACCGCTTGATGTTCGACGGCGAGGGCTGGGCTTGGTGGGGGCGGGCCGCTTCCGGGGGCGTGGCGTGGGAATTGGGCCCGATATTTTTGGGCTGGGCGTGCTGCGACACTGGTACTCCTGAGTTGGAAAGGGCATGTTTTCGCGCCTTTGCCCTGCCAGCCTACTGCGGAATTCCGCGGTTTTTTGGCTGGCAAACCTCGCTGCGGAGTTTCGGTTGACCGTAAAACCGCGCCCCGCATTGGCTCAATTCCACGGCCTTACACGCTCCCGCCGGGGCCCTTGACCCTATGCCCCGCCGGTGCTGTGATGAAGGTGTGGCGCGGCCTGCGCCTTCCAGAAAGAGCACGCCAGGCGAATACACGGAGGTTGAATCATGAGCACCACCGGACAGCACCCGGACATGCCGCACCTGGACGCCGTAGAAGCGGACCCCGCCTACGATTACGCCGAGGATGCACCGGTGGACGACGCCGGCTGGGACGCGGAGGATGAATTCCTGGACCAGGAAGAGCCCGTGGTCCAGGCTCCGCAGATCGTCATTGACGCCGAGGACCGCGAAGTCCCGCTGGATGACGACGAACTCCGCGGCGCAGGGGAGTAGGACTTACGACGGCGGCGCCTTCTTTCGCGGTTAAGCGAAAGGAGGCGCCGTCGTCGTGCTCTATCTTTTTGTGGGCCCTGCGACTCTTAGGCTCAGCGGCCGGCGAGGACTTCCTCCGGCGTCCCTTCCTGCTCCTGCCCGGACACGCGCCGCTGCCAGGCCTGCATGACCCCAGGGTCCGTGGGCCGGGTGAGCAGTGACGCCGCGATGTAAACAACGGCTGAGGCGATGAGGCCGTAGTAGATCGGTTCGTTGGCGTAGATGCCGTCCAACGGGACCTCGGCGTTGATCTCGAGGATGATCATGGTGCCGAGGGTGATGACCGACCCCACGGCCATGGACGCTGCGGCGGCGATACCGGTGCCGCGCCTCCAGACCAGGCCGCCCAGGATCGCCACCAGCAGGCCGCCGACCAGGATGTCGTAGGCGATGGTGAGCGCGGCGACCACGTCCTTGGTGATGATCGCGATGATGATCGCGACGATGCCCAGGCCCAGGACCCAGACGCGGTTGGCCTTGACGTCGTGCTCCGGGTTGTCCGTGTCGTCGGTGTTGACGGTCTTGCCGAACCAGCCGGCGACGAAGGGCACGACGTCGGCGCGGGCCACCGTGGCCGCGGCGATCAGGGCGCCGGAGGCGGTAGACATCATGGCGGCGACGGCGGCGGCGAGCACCAGGCCGCCGATGCCGATCGGCAGCAGATTGGTGGCAACCTCCGCGTAGACCACGTCCTTGCCGAGGGCCTTCACATCGATGTTTGGCAGGGCAACGCGTGCGCCCAGGCCGATCATGGCGCCGGCGGCACCGTAGAGGATGCAGTAGAGGCCCGCCGTCGAACCGCCCCAGCGGGCCACCTTGGGCGTCTTGGCGGTGAAGACGCGCTGCCATATGTCCTGGCCGATCAGCAGGCCCAGGGTGTACACCACAAAGTAGGTGATGATCGTCTGGACGCCGATGCCGTCCATCTGGAAGAAGCTGGCGTCAACGCGGCTGCGGATGCCGTCCAGGCCGCCGGCGGCGTTCAGGGTGAACGGGAGCATGAGGAAGAAGATGCCCACCGTCTTGATGACGAACTGCACCTGGTCCGCGAGGGTGATGGACCACATGCCGCCGATGGTGGAGTACACCAGCACGATCGCGCCGCCGATAGCGATGGCCAGGGCCCGGTCCCAGCCGAACAGCACCACGAAGATGGTGGCGTAGGCGCCGGTGGAGGTAGCGCACAGCATCAGTGTGTAGGCGAGCATCACGATGCCGGACGCTTCGGTAGCCCTGCTCCCGTAGCGGAGGGTGAGCATCTGCGACACGGTGTAGATCTTCAGCTTCTGGATGGTTCCCGCGAAGAGCAGGCTCAGGAGCAGGACGCCGGCGCCGATGGCCACCACGAGCCACATGCCCGAGATGCCGAACTTGTAGCCCAAACCGACGCCGCCCACCGTGGAGGCTCCGCCCAGGACGACGGCGGCCATGGTTCCCGTGTAGAGGAACGGGCCCAGGCGCCGTCCGGCCACCAGGAAGTCGCTGTTGTTTCTGGTGCGGGACTTGCCCCACCAGCCGAAGGCCAGCATTGCGAGAAGGTACACCACCACGATGGCGATGTTGATGGCACTTGCATCCATAGATGGGCTCCTTGGAGCTGTTGGGCGCCGGGTGTGGGACCGGGGGCGACGGCGCCCGGAACCGCCGCGGACGAACGGAGACGGCTCCTTTTTATTGCCCTATAGGCAACAGGAGTTTCCACAGACTAGAGTGTGACGGCTGCAACAGTCAAGGGCGGGATCGGGCGGCCCGCACCGGTGTGGCATGGGCGCGTCACAAAAGCGGCGGCCATTAGTATGGCTCGAGAGTGCGGTCGGGCTGCCGGCCATGAAAGGTTCGTAGATGAAGGCACTGCCAGTTGAGCCCAGCAATGTCCCTGTTGCCATCGGCTCCAGGATCCGCGCCGCCCGGCAGTCCCAACGGCTCACCATCGAGCAGGTGGCCGATGCCACCGGGCTGACCAAGGGTTTCCTCAGCCGGGTGGAACGGGACCTGACCTCGCCGTCGGTCGCCTCCCTCGTGACGCTCTGCCAGGTGCTGTCCATCTCCATCGGCGATCTCTTTGCGGCGCCTGAAACCCACCTGACTAAGCGGAATGACGGCCCGCGGATCTCGCTGGGTGGCCAGGGCATCGTGGAGCGGTTGCTGACGGCCCGGTCGGAACGCCGGGTCCAGATCATCCAGGCGGTCATCGAGCCGCACGGCCGCGGAGAGTCCGAGCTGTACGCCGTGGACTGCGACGTGGATGTGCTGCATGTGGTTAAGGGGTCCATCAAGCTGATCCTCACCAATGAGGAGTACGACCTCAATACCGGCGACACGGTCACCTTCCCGGGCCGCGAGCCCCACACCTGGGTCAACCCCACGGACAAACCGGTCGAGGTGCTCTGGGTCCTGGTTCCCGCTGCCAGCCGCTAACTCTTCGCTACCCGCGGCCATTCCGCCTCGAGCCCCTGTCACGCAGGGCAGCCTTAGCCGGCTCCGTGTCCGCGCACTCCCGCAACTACGGGCATCCCGTCACCTCCGCCTGCCCAAAGCGTGCTATGCGTGACGCCGGCATGCCGTTTGACTGTGCATTTGGTAAACACTTGGTGCGCATAGGGAAACTCCAGTGTATGATGGCAGTCACAGATTCCCTCAACTCCTCGAAGGAGAGGCCTCCATTGGAAGAGCTGCGCATCGAAGCCAACGGCAACCTTGGCCCCATCGATTCATCCCGGATCCCGCGCTACGCCGGCGCCGCCACCTACGCCCGGCTGCCCCGCCTGGACCAGGTGGCCCAGGCTGACGTCACGGTGGTGGGTGTCCCCTTCGATTCCGGAGTTTCCTACCGGCCAGGCGCCCGCTTTGGCGCCAACCACGTCCGCGAGGCCAGCCGGCTGCTGCGCCCCTACAACCCGGCCTGGGACGTCAGTCCGTTCGAGAACATCCAGGTGGCCGATGCCGGGGACATGGCTGTCAATCCGTTCAACATCAACGAGGCGATCGAGACCATCCAGCAGAATGCGTTGGACCTGACCGCGGCCGGGAGCAAACTGCTGACCCTGGGCGGTGACCACACCATCGCCCTTCCGTTGCTCCGTGCCGCCGCAGAGCGGGCCGGCGGACCCATCGCCATGCTCCACTTCGACGCGCACCTGGACACCTGGGACACCTACTTCGGCGCCGAATACACCCACGGCACGCCCTTCCGGCGGGCAGTCGAGGAAGGCATCCTGGACACCGAGGCCATCAGCCACATCGGCACCCGCGGCCCGTTGTACGGCAAGAAGGATCTCGACGACGACCACCGCTTTGGGTTCGGCATCGTCACCTCAGCCGACGTCTACTATCAGGGTGTGTTGGAAACCGTGGCCAAGGTGCGGGACCGGATCGGCAACCGCCCGCTGTACATCTCCGTGGATATTGACGTCCTGGATCCAGCCCACGCGCCCGGAACCGGTACACCGGAGGCCGGCGGCATCACCAGCCGCGAACTCCTGGAAATCATCCGCGGCTTCCGCGGCATGAACCTGGTGGGCGCCGACGTCGTCGAGGTGGCCCCGGCCTACGACCATGCCGAGATCACCGGCGTCGCGGCCAGCCACGTCGCCTACGAGCTGGTGACGCTGATGGCGGACAACGCCGTTCCCGGGGACCGCTTCGGTGCGGCGAACGGCTACGAGGCCCAGGCGCTGGGCCGGGGGATCCACCGGCCCGCCGGTTTCGCTGCCGCCGCCAAGGAGTAGCGCCGTGACCGAACCCGTGCCCGCCGTTGCCGGCACCCGAGGGCGTGGTGCCCGCAACGGCGGGGATCTCGTCGTCGAAACGCTTGAAGCGCTGGGCGCCAAGACGGTGTTCGGCATCCCAGGCCAGCACGCGCTCGGCCTGTTCGACGCCATGGGCCGCGGCAACCTGCATTTCGTCTCCTCGCGGGTGGAGAACAACTCGGCCTTCGCAGCGGACGGCTACTCCCGCGCCACGGGTGAAGTCGGCGTGCTGTTCCTCTCCACCGGACCCGGCGCGCTGACCTCCCTGTCCGGGCTTCAGGAGGCGTATGCCACCGGCGTGCCCATGGTGGTGGTGGCCAGCCAGATTCCCCTCGAGGGCCTCGGCGCCCGGCGTAAGGGAATGCTGCACCAGCTCGATGACCAGAAGGCCTCGGCCGCGAACGTCACCAAGAGCCAGCGGCTGATCCAGCACGCCTCCGGCATCCCTTCCGCCATCCAGGATGCCTGGACCGAAGCCATCTCCTCCCCGCAGGGGCCCGTGTGGCTGGAAATCCCGCAGAATATCCTCCTTGATCCCATCATGGTGCCACCAGTGGAAGATGCGCTCGCCGAAGCCGCTGACAACCCGCCGCGCGTCGAGCTGGTCCGCGAAGCCGTGGCCTGGCTTTCGGAAGCGAAGCGCCCGGCGATCATTGCCGGGGGCGGGACCAGGCGCGGCAAAGCAGAGAAGTCCCTCTTGTCCCTGGCGGAAAAGCTGCGCGCCCCGGTCATCTGCACGCCCGGTGGCAACGGCGCTTTCCCCTGGAGCCATGAGCTCTCGCTCCAGTCCTGGATCGAGGACCAGTACATGACGGAGCTTCTCGAGGATGCCGACGTGCTGGTGGTCATCGGCTCCTCGCTCGGCGAAGTGACCTCCAACTACTTCACCTTCGAACCGCGCGGCAGGATCATCCAGATCGACGCCGAACCCCGGGTCCTGGAATCAAACCGGCCCGGCCTGGGCATCCGTGCCGACGCCGGCCAGGCGCTGGCGGCGCTCGACGCGGCCCTGACGGAACCGCACGGCGAACAGGCGGACTGGCACGGAACCTCGCCCGAGGACCTGGTCAAGAACACCCTCGCGAAGGTCAAGGCCCGGTTGGAAGCGCAGGACCTGGCCAAGGAACTGCACTTCATGGCGGCCATCCGTGAGGCGGTGCCGGCGGACATGCAGACGTTCTGGGACATGACCATCAGCGCCTACTGGGGCTGGTCCTGCTGGGACGCCCGCGAGGGCCAGTTCCATTCGGCCCAGGGCGCCGGCGGCCTCGGCTTCGGCTTCCCGGCGGCGATCGGCGGTGCGGTTGGCCTGGAAACCACGGGTAAGAGCGGCAACGCAGCCAGGGTGCTGGCCGTGTCCGGAGACGGTTCCGCGATGTACTCCATTGCCGAGCTTGCCACGGCAAAGCAGCACAACGTCCCGGTCACCTGGCTGATCGTGGACGACGGCGGCTACGGCATCCTGCGCGAGTACATGGTGGGCGCCTTCGGCAAGGCCACGGCCACCGAACTGGCCCGGCCCGACTTTGTGAAGCTCGCCGAATCCTTCGGCGTGCCGGCAACCCTGGTGGCCCCGGAGGATGTGGGGGACGCCCTCAAGGCCGCGTTCGCCGCGGACGGCCCCAACGTCGTCGTGGTTCAAACACTCCTGAAGATGTTCGCGCCCACCCATCTGGACCCCTGACCACGCAGTCTTCTGCAAGAGCGCTCCCTCACGTGCCGGCGACGGCTGCGTGGGGGAGCGTCTCCCTTTAATAGGCACCCACGCAATAACTTCGTTTCCCTAAGCAACCTTTTTCTGGTACAGTTGCTTGCAGCAACTAATTCTTTAGGGAGGATCATGTCTGTCGCACCGGCCACCGCAGCCGACCTCGTCAGCCATATCTATGACCTCCAGCGCGCACTGCGCTGCGTCACCATGGTCAACGTCAAAGGTCAGGACACGGGCATCGCACTCCAAGGCGTGCTCAAGTTCATCGGCGAAGGGGAAACCCGCGCAGCGCACCTCGCCGAACGTCTGGGGGTCAGCGCTCCGGTACTCAGCCGGCACATCGCGGAACTGGCAGACGCCGGCCTGGTGGATCGCACCCAGGACCCCGACGACGGGAGGGCCCAGCTGCTGGCCCTCTCACCCAGGGGGAAGGAAAAGCTCGCGGAGCTGGTGCGCCACCGGGCAGAAACCCTGCAGGGCTACCTCGCCGACTGGAACGAGGACGACGCCGTTGCAACCGCCGCGATGCTGGGCAAGCTGACGGCATCCCTGAAGAATTCCATCCGGGCAAGGGCGGCCGGAACAATCAACGAACACGCAGGAGTCAACTAAATGGCCAACGTCACCGCCGCCGCGGACCAGGAGCAGGAGCGCCAGCGCCAGCGCTCCGCTAAACCGGGATCGCGGCAATCCAAGCGCCACGAACCCGGCGCGCCCATGAATCACCGGCAGATCATGGAAGCCCTGACCGGGCTCCTAGCCGCCTTCTTCACCGCCATCCTCAGCAGCACCATCGTGGCAAACGCGCTGCCCACCATCATGTCCGAGCTCAAGGGCACCCAGACCGACTTCGCATGGGTCATCACGGCCGCCCTGCTGGCCAACGCTGCCACCACCCCCATCTGGGGCAAGCTGGCCGACCTCTTCGACAAGAAGGTCCTGGTCCAGCTGAGCATCGTGATCTTCGTTGCCGGCTCGGTCATGGCAGGCTTCTCCGAAAGCATCCCGTTCCTGCTCACCGCGCGCGTGATCCAGGGTATCGCCATGGGTGGCCTCACCGCCCTGGCGCAGGCCATCATCGGCTCCATCATCCCGCCGCGCGAACGCGGCAAGTACTCCGGCTACATGGGTGCCGTCATGGCAGTCGGCACCGCCGGCGGCCCGC
>Ga0308158_10003847_pt1 | contig 12939 bp, 13 predicted proteins | sample PhyBR2_FD_201038 | JGI IMG/M metagenome (GOLD analysis project Ga0308158, IMG submission 201038) | Phyllosphere microbial communities from UC Gill Tract Community Farm, Albany, California, United States - DLSLB.R2 | ecosystem: Host-associated > Plants > Phyllosphere > Unclassified | place: USA...
CCTTGGCAAGTTGAGGTCAGTGAAAAATACAATGTTACACGGTGCCGCGCAAGGCTTCACGCTCGACCAGCACGGTGTCAGTGCCGTCGGTCAGCCACACCTGGCCATCCTGGATCGTGCACTGCAGCGCCATTGAGCGCGACGCCATTTTCTCGAGCTGGGCGCTGATATCGGCCGGGATGTTGATCACGCTGACGTTCTTGGCGCGCTCGATCTTGTTGGCGATGCCCTTGAACCAGATGCTGCTCGTTGCGCTATAGCTGTAGACGATCACTTTCTCGGCGCGGCCGGCCGCTTTCAGCAGGCGCTTTTCATCGGGCTGGCCCACTTCGATCCACAGGTCGATGGCGCCGGTCAGGTCCTTGAGCCACAGCGCCGGCTCGTCGACGTCGAACAGGTCTTTCGTGAACGCCAGCGCCGGGTCGGCGTGCAGCGCGTAAGCCAGCACGCGGATCATCACGCGTTCGTCGGTCTCGGACGGATGCCGGGCGATCGTCAGGCTGTGTTCGTGGTAATAGTTGCGGTCCATGTCTGCAATCGACAGGTCGGCCTTGTAGATGGTCGCTTTGATAGCCATTGGTGCGGTGCTTTGAACGGGATTGATCGGTGGGGTAACCCGCTATTGTCGCATGCGCAGCGCGCGCCGGGAGCCGCCGCGGGGTAGACTTCCTGGCACAGATCATCCAACCAGCCAGGGAGACCCGCATGACCGAGACCTTTCCATCCAATCAGCAATTCCTGCTCGCTGCCCGCCCCGTCGGGCTGCCGCAGGCCCACGACTGGCAATTGCACGAACAGGCCGTGCCGGCCCCTGGCGAGGGCGAGATCGTGGTCAAGGTGCTGTACCTGTCGCTCGACCCGGCCATGCGTGGCTGGATGAACGAAGGCAAATCGTATATCCGCCCGGTCGCCATCGGCGAAGTCATGCGCGCCGGCGGCCTGGGCATCGTGGTGGCGTCGCGCTCGCCCCGCTTTGCGGTGGGCGACCATGTCGCCGGCGGCACCGGCGTGCAGCGCTACTGGTCCGGCCCCGCCGATGACAAGAACGCCGGCTTCGTCAAAATCGATCCGCGTATCGGTAACCTCACCGCGTGGCTGAACCTGCTCGGCATGCCGGGCATGACGGCGTACTTCGGCCTGCGCGAGGTCGGCCAGGCCAAGGCCGGCGACACGGTCGTGGTCTCGGGCGCGGCCGGCGCTGTCGGGATGACCGTGGGCCAGGTCGCCAAACGCATGGGCTGCCGCGTGGTGGGCATTGCCGGCGGCGCCGAGAAATGCCGCTTCGTCGTCGAGCAACTGGGTTTTGATGCCTGCATCGACTACAAGGCGGGCGGCCTGCACGCCGCGCTCAAGCAGCATTGCCCGCAGGGCGTGGACGTCTATTTCGACAATGTCGGCGGCGACATCCTCGACGCCGTTCTCACGCGCATCAACCTGAAGGCGCGGATCGTGATCTGCGGGGCGATCTCGCAGTACAACGTCACCGCGCCCGTCAAGGGGCCGGCCAACTACCTGGCGCTCCTGGTGAACCGCGCGCGGATGGAGGGCATGGTGGTGTTCGACTACGCCCCGCGCTACAACGAGGCAGTGGCCGAACTGGGCGCGTGGCTGGCCGCAGGCGAGATCGCCAGCCACGAACACGTCGTCGACGGCTTCGAACAATTCCCGCAGGCGCTCCTGATGCTGTTCGAGGGCCGCAACCTGGGCAAGCTGGCCCTGAAGGTGGCCGACGCGTAAGCACATCCTCGCTGCCTTTGCCTGCCCTGGCGTGAAAACGGCGGAACTAACGCTCACCACGTTTCTCTAAACACGAGAGCGCAACCTGTGTGCTCTCGTGGCATCGGGCACGACTTCCATCACTGACAGCCCCAGGGCAGAAGGAGATCGACATGGCGACCAGCAAGGAGAATGGCAGCAAGGGCACGAATACCGGGCAACCGGCAAAGCGCGGTTTCGCAGCGATGGACCAGAACCAGCAACGCGAAATCGCCAGCAAGGGCGGCCAGGCGGCGCACCAGAAAGGCACGGCGCACGAATTCGATTCCGAAGAAGCGCGCCGCGCCGGCCAGAAAGGCGGCGAAGCCGTCAGCCGCAACCGCGCCCACATGGCCGACATCGGCCGCAAGGGCGGCGAAAGCCGGCAGTCGGCGCAGCGCGCGGCAGCAGCGGCACTGGCCGACAAAGGCAATCGCCAGGGTAAAGACAACTAACCTTGTCGGCGTCGTTTCCTGCCAGTGCGGGAAACGACGCGTTGCCCCTGCATGCCCGGCCCGGCGCCCTGCCGTCCACGTGCGCCACCCCACAACCTTGCCCACCATTCGGCACGGCCCCCCCCCCTGTGGTACATTGCCGGCCTTATGCAAACGCTGAAATACCTGACCGCCTACCCCGAGCAACTGCGCACGCAGGTCAGCGGCCTGATCGCGCAGAACCGTCTGGGCGACACGCTGCGCCAGCGCTATCCGGCGCCGCACGGCATCCGTACCGACCGCGCCCTGTACGACTATGTACAGGACCTGAAGGACGAATACCTGCGCCAGGCCGCGCCGGTGTCGAAAGTGGCCTTCGACAGCAAGATCCAGGTGGTCCAGCATGCGCTCGGCCTGCACACGGCCATCTCGCGCGTGCAGGGTGCGCGCCTCAAGGCCAAGCACGAGATCCGCATCGCCAGCCTGTTTCGCGATGCCCCGCTGCCGTTCCTGCGCATGATCGCCGTCCACGAACTGGCGCACCTGAAAGAAAAAGAACACGACAAGGCGTTCTACAAGCTGTGCTGCTGGATGGAACCGGCCTATCACCAGCTGGAGTTCGACGTCCGCCTGTACCTGACCTGGCTCGATCTGGCAGGCGCACGCTTGTGGGAAGTCGAACCAGCAGCGCTGTCACGTTGATGCTACCATGTGCAACTAACGTTGCGCATGCGCAACAAAAATCTTTGCCATTTGTCTGTGTTGTCGTGCTCCGCTCGACTTTGAACGCGCCCTTCGCTAGAGTCCTCAGGTTCTGGCGCGGCGTCACCCGACACCGTGCAGGCCCTTGGCGCCAACATCTCATCACATGCTTTTGCACTCTTTTCCCGGCACGCTATTGCCTGCCGCATTCGCTAGTTGTGTGCTCGCCTGCACGCCGCTCCATGTTCAGGCGCAGGTAACCGACGCAGCGACCGACGCGGCTGTCGTGCCCACGTGGAAGCTGTCCGGCTTCGGCACGCTTGGCGTCGTCCATTCGAACAGCCGCGAGGCCGATTTCAGCTCGTCCATCCTGCGCGCCAGCGGCGCCGGCGTGTCCGGTGCCTGGAGCCCGAACGTCGACAGCCGCCTCGGCGCGCAGCTCGACGTCAGCCAGGGTGCCTGGTCGGGAGTGCTGCAGGTCATCAGCGAACAGCGTCTCGACCACAGCTACCAGCCGCGGATCGAATGGGCCAACATCAAGTACCAGATCACGCCCGATGTCGCCGTGCGCGTCGGGCGCATCGCCCTGCCCGTCTTTCTCGGCGCCGAATCGCGCAAGGTCGGCTACACCATTCCCTGGGTCCGCACGCCGGTCGAAGTCTACGGCGCATTGCCGATTTCGAGCAGCGACGGGGTCGACGCGACCTGGCGCTGGAATGCGGGCGCCGTACGCCACGCAACCCAGGTGTTTTCCGGCAGTACCGACCAGGATCTGGGCTACGGCCTGCAGATCGACGCCAACAACATCCTGGGCCTGTCGCACAGCATCGACTACGGCCCCCTGACCGTGCGCCTGTCGGCAGCGCGCGCGCGCCTGAACACCGACATCGCCGCCGACCTGTTCGCAGGGCTGCGCATGTTCGGCCCCCGCGGCCAGATGCTGGCCGAGCGCTACGCCATCGTCGACAAACGCGTGTCGATGATCAGCGCCGGCGCCAGCTACGATCCTGGCGCCTGGTTCGTGACCGCCGAAACGGGCCGCACCCGTACCGACTCCCTGCTTGGTGGCGGCACCTCGGTGTATGTCGGCGCCGGCTGGCGCCAGGGCGCATTCACGCCATACGTCGGCTACGCGCAGATCCGCGCCGACGTGGCGACGTCCGACCCGGGCCTGTCCCTGGAAGGCCTGCCAGCGCCATTTGCTGCCGGCGCCGCCCAGATCAACGGTGCGCTCAATACCCTGCTGGCGACGATTCCGATCCAGACCACCTGGAGCACCGGCGTGCGCTGGGACGTCGCTGCCGATATCGCCCTCAAGCTGCAGTTTGAAAGCGTGCGCCCGCGCGGCGGCTCGCGCGGCACCCTGATCAATTCCACGCCTGCGTTTCGCTCGGATCGCACGACCAACGTGACCAGCATTGCGCTGGACTTTGTCTTCTGACGCCGATGAAAACACGCCTCGGTACTTACTCCCGCCAGATGCTGGCCCTGTGCACGCTGTGTCTCGTCGCCACGAGCGCGTCGGCCGAACTGGTCGTCATCGTCTCCAGCCGCAACGCGAACCCGGTGCTCAACGCCGAGCAGGTCAGCGCCATCTTCCTCGGCCAGACCGGCCGCTTCCCCGACGGCGCGGCCGCCGTTGCCATCGACCAGGGACTGGGCGCCGCGCAGCGCGACCTGTTCTATCGCCAGCTCACCGGCAAGAGCCCGGCGCTGCTCAAGGCGCACTGGTCGAAGATGGTGTTCACGGGCCGCGGCCAGCCGCCGCGCGAAGCCGCGAGCGATGCCGCCGTGCGTCGCATGGTGGCCGACAATCCGTCGATGATCGGCTACATCGAGCGCGCTGCGCTCGACCCGTCGGTGCGCCCGGTGCTGGTGCTGCAGTGAGTTCGCCGTGAACATGCTCGCGCGTCCCACCGGACCGACGCTGGCTGCCGGCGACGAGCCGTCAGCGGGCGCACCGCGCACGCGCGGCCGGCTGGCGCGCTGGCTTGGCCTGGCGCTCGAGACGCATATCTCGCTGCCGCTGTTTGCGCTGGCGCTGCTGGGCGCGATGTGGTTCGGCACGCTGCACGTGATCGACGCCGAGCGCCGCACCGCCGTCGCGGCCGAACGCGACGCCACCCAGGAACTGCTCGACACCTATGAAGCGCAACTGGCGCGCAGCCTGAGCGCGATCGACCAGACCCTGCGCGTGCTGAAGTACGCGGTCGAGCAGAATGGCCCGACCGGCGCGCTGCCCGCGCTCGAAGCCAAGGGCCTGCTGCCGCCCGGCCTCGTGTTCCGGGTCGAGATCAGCGACGCCAGCGGGCGCATCGTCGCCAGCAATCCGGCCTCGACGGGTCGCAACCTGGCCGGCACCGCGTGGTTCGAATTTCATCGCCACACCCGCGACGACGTGCCGTTCGTCAGCCTGACGAATCTGAGCGAGTCGTCGCACGAACCGATCGTCCACTTTTCACGCCGTATCAGCGATGGCGCCGGACGCTTTGCGGGCGTGGCGGTCGTGGCGCTCGACCCGGCCTATTTCACCAGCGGTTACGAACGCTCGCGCCAGGGTGATCGCGGCCTGCTCGGCATGGCGGGCACCGATGGCATGCTGCGCGCGCTGCGCATCGGCGAAACGGTCTCGTGGGGCCAGCGCTTCACGCCAGGCGCAAGCGGCGGCGTGGCGGCCGGCACGAGCGCGCACGGCGCCCCGGTACTGGCGGACGAGGCCCGCACCGTTGCCAGCCGGCCGATGAACAGTTTTCCGCTGGTCGCAGTGGCCGGCCTGTCCGAGGCCGAGCAGATGGCCGAGTTCTACCAGGACCGGCGCGCCTGGCTATTGGGTGCCGGCGCCGCCAGCGCGCTGCTGATCGCCGTCGTGATCCTGGTCAGCGCGTGGTCATGGCAGCTCGCCAAGGCCCGCCGGCGCGAACGGCTGGCGCAGGAAACCTACGCCGCCGCGTCCGAAGCCAGCCCCGACGCCTTCTTCGTGCTGCGCACCGTATTCGGTCCGCGCGGCGAGGTACGCGATTTTGTCGTTGCCACCACCAACAGCCGCGCCGAGCGCTTCACCAGCCTGACCAAGCACCAGATGGCCGCCAAGCCGATTTCGGGCCTTCTGCCGCCATCGATCAGTCAATCCGTCTTCGACGACCTGTCAGCCGTGGCGCGCGACGGCATTGCACGCGAAACCGAATGGCAGGCGCAGACCCTGCCCCAGCCCGGAGTCTGGCTGCACCGCCAGGCCGTCGCCGTCGAAGGCGGCGTGGTGGTGATCGTGCGCGACATCACCGAGCGCAAGATGGGCGAACAGCGCATCCGTCACCTGGCCCACCACGATGACCTGACCGGCCTGCCCAACCGCAGCCTGCTGCGCGAACGCCTGGGCCAGGCGATCGTCACCGCCGCCGGGGCGGGCCACGCGGTGGGCCTGGCGTTCATCGACCTCGATGGCTTCAAGCTGGTCAACGACACGCTGGGCCACAACGCCGGCGACGAGCTGCTCAAGGTGGTCGGCGCGCGCATGCACCGGTGCCTGCGGCGCGACGACACGCTGGCGCGCTTTGGCGGCGACGAATTCGTGATCCTGCTGCCGGAACTGGCGGGCGACCCGATGGCCATTGCACCGCTGCTCGAGCGGGTGCGCGAAGCCGTCACCGAACCGGTGCTGGTCGAGGGCCAGGAAGTCCAGGTCAGCTGCAGCGTCGGCGTCACGTTCTACCCGCGCGACGGCGCCAGCGCGAATGCGCTGATGATGCATGCCGACGTGGCCATGTACCGCGCCAAGGAACTGGGCAGCAACAACGTGCAGTACTACGTCAGCGAGATGAACGAGAGCGTCGACGAGAAACTCGTGCTGCTCGAAGGCCTGCGCGCGGCGATCGACACCTGCGCCGAAGACTACCCGGGTCCGTGCCAGTTCCAGCTGCTGTACCAGCCCAAGGTCGACCTGCGCACGAATTGCCTGTTCGGCGTCGAGGCGCTGATTCGCTGGCACCATCCCGAGCAGGGCCTGGTCTCGCCGCTGCGCTTCATCGGCCTGGCCGAAGAGAGTGGCCTGATCGTGCCCATCGGTGACTGGGTGCTGCGCACCGCCTGCGCCCAGGCCCAGCAATGGCGCACCGATGGCCTGCCCCCGGTCAGCGTGTCGGTCAATGTCTCGGCGCGCCAGTTCGAAGACAAGCGCCTGGTCGAACGCGTCGCCGAGGCGCTGCGCATCAGCGGCTTGCCGGCCGACGGCCTCGAAGTCGAAGTGACCGAAAGCCTGATCATGCGCGACCTGGGCCGCTCGGTCGACAAGATGCGCGAGCTCGAGGCGATGGGCGTGGCGCTGTCGATCGACGACTTCGGCACCGGCTACTCGAGCCTGTCGGCGCTCAAGTCGTTCCCGATCAGCCGTCTCAAGATCGACAAGTCATTCGTCGCCGACCTGGCCGACTCGCCCGACGACCAGGCGATCGCCATGGCCGTGATCTCGTTGGGACACAAGCTCGATCTGCGCGTGATCGCCGAAGGCGTCGAGACCGAGCAGCAGCGCGACTTCCTGCGCGCCAACGACTGCGACGAAATGCAAGGTTACCTGTTCAGCCGCCCGCTCCCGGCCGGCGACATTGCGCGCCTGCTCGCGGGTGGCGCCGGAGACGCGCATGACCCCTGCGGCAAATAACACGACCAGCACCGGCACGGTCACTGCGCCGTCCCAGGACACGCTGATGCTGCGCCGCATGCGCAACTACTGGTTTGCCACCGCCATGCTGTACGTGGCCACCATGGGACTGCTGGCGGCGCAGGTCAGCGCCGGCTACACGCCGCGTGGTCCCGCGCTGGTGCTGAGCATCATCGCCGCGTGCGGCACGCTCGCGTTCTATGCCCTGATCCGCTTCAGCACGCGGCTGCAGATCGCGCCCGACATGCTCGCCGCGCTGCAGTCCCTGTTCGCGATTGGCTGCACCATCGCGGGCTATGCGATCGCCGGTCCGCTGCGCGCCTCGCTGCTGAGCATGCTGGTGGTGGCCATCGCTTTCTGCACGTTCGCCATGCACCCGCGCCGCGCCTTGCTGCTGGCCGGCGCCGCACTGGCCGGCATGGCCGGCATCATGTGGTATCTGCAGGCCACCGATCCGGTGGGCCATCCGCCCGCCGTCGAGGCGATGAGCTTCGGCTACCTGGCTGCCGCCTTGCTGGCAACCACGCTGCTGGCCAGCGAAATGACCAAGCTGCGCCGGCGCATGAAGGCCAGCCGCCAGGAATTGCTGGCAGCGCTGGAAACCATCCGCCTGCTGGCCACGGTCGACGAACTGACGTCGCTGGCGAACCGCCGCCACATGAACGAGGTGCTGGGCGCCGAAGAACGGCGTTCGGCGGCGACGACCAGCTGCGTCGCGCTGCTCGACCTGGACCTGTTCAAGCAGGTCAACGACCAGTATGGCCACGCGGTGGGCGACGCCGTGCTGCGCGGATTCGCCGGCGCCGCGCACGGCGCGCTGCGTGAGCACGACACGCTGGCGCGCTGGGGCGGGGAAGAATTTTTGCTGCTGCTGCCCGATGCCACGGCGCAGGCGGCGCACCAGGTGCTCGAGCGCATCGTCACGCGCGTGCATGCGCTGCAGATCGACGGCATGGATCCGGCGCGGCGGATCAGCTTTTCGGCTGGCCTCGCGGAACGCCGCGATGGCGAACCGTTCCTGGAGGCGATCAGCCGCGCGGACAAGGCGCTGTACCGCGCCAAGGCGGCGGGACGCGACCGGATCGAGGCGGCCTAGCCTTTCAACTCGTCAGCGGCGGCCGCCGACAGGCCCGATGCCAGCTCCAGCGGCGCTGCGGCGCGCAGGCGCTGGATCAGCTGGTCGGGATCGCTGTCGGCGATCATCAGGCTTTCGTGCTCGGGCCGCACGAAGCCTTCGGCGACCTGATGGGCCACGAACGCGCGCAGGCCGTCATAGAAACCGTTCACGTTCAGCAGGCCGATCGGTTTGGCGTGGATGCCCAGCTGGGCCCAGGTCACCATTTCGAACAGTTCTTCCAGCGTGCCCATCCCGCCGGGCATCGCGATGAAGCCTTCGGACAGGTCGGCCATCATCGCCTTGCGCTCATGCATGTCCTTGACGACGAACAGGCGCGTGAGGCCGGCATGACCGACTTCGCGCTCGACCAGGGCGCGCGGAATGACGCCGGTGGCTTCGCCGCCCAGGCGCAGCACTTCGTCGGCGATCACGCCCATCAGGCCGACCTTGCCGCCGCCATACACGAGGCTGATGTTGTGGTCGACCATCGCGCGTGCCAGCAGGCGCGCCGCATCGGCGTGGACAGGGTTGACGCCGTGCGCGGCGCCGCAGTAGACAGCTATGGTTTTCATCGTATGCATTTTCAGAGGAAATCAGCGCCGGGCCGGGCATCGGCCGACAGCTTTTTCAGGTAATCGTCGGACAGCTTCTCGAACAGCACGCGCGTCTCGCCATTCAGGTAGGGGCCGATCATCGACAGCACCTGGTAGCAGCCGCGCGCGAGCGCATCGGCAATCGCCTGCTGCTCGCTGTATTTGCGGGGATTGCGCACGTATTCGAACGAGAGCCAGTAGGTCGCCACCACCACCATATTGGTGGCCATGGCGCCGATCTGCTGGTCGGACGCATCGAGCGAACCTTCGCTGCGCAAGTCTTCGCACAGCTGGCGCGCGACCTTGATCTTGTGCGCGTGGATCGCCTTGAAGTGCAGTTCGAGCTTGCGGTTGCGCGACAGCAGGTCGTTCAGGTCGCGGTAGAAGAAGCGGTAGCGCCAGATCAGCTTGAACATATGGTGCAGGTACAGCCACACGTCTTCCATGTTCGAGCGGCGCCCGGCCGGCACCGTCAGGATGCGCTCGATCTCCGCCTCGAACTGGACGAAGATCGAGTTGACGATATCGTCCTTGTTGCGGAAATGGTAGTACAGATTGCCGGGCGAGATATTCATCTCCTCGGCAATGACGGTGGTCGTGATGTTGGGCTCGCCGAACTCGTTGAACAGCCTGAGCGAGAGCTCGAGGATGCGTTCACGGGTCCGGCGCGGTGCTTTTTGTTGCATGTAGGCCGCTGTTCGTGTTTGTTCCCGCAAGGATATCATCGAACGGTCGTTCTATCGAGCAATCTACCGGCTGGCCTGACTGACCCCCATGCCGCGCGCGCTCTGCAGGCGGAACGCTTCGTCGAGTTGCTCGCGCAGCGCCCGCGCGCCGAGCGGCTTGATGTAATGGCCATCGGCCACCCCGCTCCTGATGGCTGCTTCGATGTCGGTCAGGTCGGGCTGGCCCGACAGCATCAGGCGCACCGTGTTCGGATAACGCGCCGCTGCCTCGGCCAGCACCTCGGTGCCGCGCATGCCGGGCATGGCCTGGTCGCACAGGATCACTTCGACCGGTTCGTGCGACAGCACGTCGAGCGCCTCTTCGCCCGAGCAGGCGCTGAGCACGCGGTACGGCTGGCCGATCAGCATGTCGTTGAGCACGCCGAGCATGAAGCGGTCGTCGTCGACCAGCAGCAGCGTGCGCGCGCCGGCATCCGGCGCGGCAGCGGGGGCGGCATCCGCCACGGTAGCGGTGACCGGAGGCGCCGCTACGGGCACCGCCGCCGCTGCCGGCGCGGACGCTGGTGCGGTGGTCAGGAACGCCTCGAGTTCGGCCACGAAGCTTTCGGGTTCGATCGGCTTGCTGATGTAGCCATCGAAGCCGGCGGCCAGGACTTTTTCACGGTCACCCGTCATCGCCAGCGCTGTGACGGCCAGGATGGGCACACCGGCCAGCGCCGGGTCACCCTTCAGTTCGGCCAGGACAGCAAACCCGTCCATGCCTGGCAGGTTCACGTCGCAGGCAATCAGGTCGGGGCGCTCGCTGCGCGCAGCGGCCACGCCGCGGGGGCCATCGGCTGCGCTCAATGGCGCGTGGCCATAGGCGCTGAGCAGAAACGACATCAGTTCGATGTTGGCCGGGTTATCTTCGATGATCAGGATGCGCGCCACTGGATACTCCGAAGGATGCGTTATTGACATCACTGTACCACGCTCGGGCGCAGGGTGGATTCACGCCGAGCCGTGCAAAACCGGGGTTGCCGGACAGGCTGTCTGAAGGCGTGCGATCTCGTCCATGACGAGCGCCAGCACGCGCCGGTTACGACCCAGCGCGACATGGCCGACGCCGCCCAGTTCGATGTTGCGCGCGCCCGCCAGATGCGATGACGTCTGGGGCGCGACGATATTGTCGTGGTGCGTGTAGATCGACGTGATGCGCGCGCGTGTGGCGGCGTCTTCGTGCGCTTCCAGGTCGCACAACCATGTGCAGGCGGGGCCATCGACGCCCGCGCGCCGCATCTGCATGGCGTTGATGCCGATCCCGAACGCGGCCAGGCATGTGCCGTGGTGTGGTGTGCCGAGCGTGATCACGCCCGCCGCCTGCGCGCGGCCATGGCGGCGCAGCCAGGCACGCGCGGCCAGGCCGCCCATGCTGTGGCCGACAACAATGACCTGCTGCGCGCCGGCCTCGCGGCGCAGCCGTGTTGCGCCCGCTTCGATCGCAGCGGCAAAGCCGTCGATGTCGCCGGTGAGCGGTTCCAGGTCGAGCGTGGCGTGACTGATGCCGGCCGCATCGAGCCGCGGCGTCAGGTACGCCCAGTAACCAGCGTTGCAACCATAACCATGCAACAGCAGGACGGGCGGTGTGGTGCAGCCGCGATGGATGCGTGTACGCGGCCGCGCGCGCGGCATGTGCCAGGAGCTGGACAGCATGCTGGCCCCGAACTCTTCGCCGAACATCCGCACCGCGGCCAGCACGCCGATCTGGTATTCGGGCGGCGTGGGACTGGCAACGCGCCGGCTCATCACGAAGTTGTTGGCATTGATCGCCAGGCGCACCAGCACCACGCTTGCCACGCCGATGGCAACGGCTTGCCACGGCGCCGCGCCCGCCCGGACGGCGCCGGCAACAATCGCGCAGGCGACCAGCAGCTGCACGAGCAGGACCAGGCGTAGCAGCTGGCGCGAACTCATGCCGGCCGCCTCATAGAGGCGCTGGCGCGGCGTGGGGCGGGATCGGTGCAAGGGGTGGCCATGATGCGAGTATAGGCTTGCTGCCGCGGGCGCATCAACGGGGTGGCGCGTCCTTCAGGATCGCGCGGGCGATGCCGCGAAGGATGTTGACTTCTTCGAGCTCCAGGCCACCGCGCGCGAACATGCGCTTGATGCGTGGCATGAGCTTTTTCGGGTTGTCGGCGTTCAGAAAGCCAATGGCAACCAAGGCCTGTTCGAGGTGCGCATACATGCCGTCGATCTGCGTCACGCTGGCAGCGTCGCCCTGGAAGCCGATGCCGCGCGTATCGGGTGCACCGCTGATCGAGGCCATGCGCGCTTCGTAGGCCAGCACCTGGGCCGCCTGCGACAGGTTCAGCGACGAATAATCGGGATTGGCCGGGATGTTGATCAAGACATTGCAGCGTTCGACGATGTCGTTCGGCAGCCCGACGCGCTCGTTGCCGAACACGATGGCGGCGCGCAGGTCGGGCGCGGCGCCGGCGTGTTCGGCGAACGCGCGCGGAGTCCAGACCGGGGGCGAAAATTCGCGCAGGCGCGCCGAGACGGCGGCGGCGAAGTTGCAGCCGTCGAGCGCCGCGCCGATATCGGGCACGACCCGTGCGTTGTTCAACACATCGCCCGCGCCACTGGCAAAGGCGACGGCTTCCGGGTCATTGACGAAGTCGGCGCATTTCGGCGTCACCAGCACCAGATCGTTAAAGCCCATCGTCTTCATCGCGCGCGCGACCGAGCCGATGTTGCCGGCGCGGCTCGTTTCGACGAGGACAAAACGCAAACGGCCGAACAGCGGCGGCGGGCTGAAAGAAGAAGTGTCGGTTTGGGTCGGGTTCATTTACAATAGCGACCATCGCGTGGTGCGGACGGTTTTACGGTAGCGGGGCAAGCCCCGGATTGTAACGGGTTCCGGCGCCGCCCTGCTCTTTAATCACTCTTCAATAGCTGATCGTTCACGGCGCCCCATCGGTGCGTGAGTGGGCGTTCGCGTTCTTACGGAAAAAGCCTC
>Ga0308158_10003848_pt1 | contig 12938 bp, 16 predicted proteins | sample PhyBR2_FD_201038 | JGI IMG/M metagenome (GOLD analysis project Ga0308158, IMG submission 201038) | Phyllosphere microbial communities from UC Gill Tract Community Farm, Albany, California, United States - DLSLB.R2 | ecosystem: Host-associated > Plants > Phyllosphere > Unclassified | place: USA...
TTGATGGAACCGGTCACAAAATAGGAGGCTATGCCTATTTTACGCAAGCAGATGTCAGAGATTACAACAAAGATCTTAAGCAAGACTTGCTGTTATTACAGATTGATACCGATGAAGAAATTATGTTCGGAGATTCAGGGGTAGCCAATTTCTTTATTAATCCGGAAGATTTAAAAAACAGACGTTTTGAGAAAGCGTGGTTTAATTGGGATTGTTGCTAATAAAATTTTTAAAAGAGGAACTGTACAGTTTCTCTTTTTTTGTTTTTTACCAAATGACAAATGCCGTGAAAATTTCTTTGCCTAAATTGCAAACATGAAAGAATTATTTGACTTTATCCTAAAATTTGGAAACCTTAATGAGCAGCAAGTCGATTTTATTTCTCACAAAGCCATTGAAATTCATCTTTCTAAGGAAGAATATTTTTCAGAAGCAGGAAAAATAGCCAAACAGGTTGGGTTTGTCGTTGATGGAATCCTTCGGGTTTGCTATTATAACAATAAAAGTGAAGAGATTACAAAATATTTCATAGAAGAAAACAATTTGGTTGTAGATCTTGAAAGTTTTGATAATCAAATATGCTCGAGTTCGTATGTTCAGGCGGTTACAGACTGTAAAATGATTATTTTTCAAAGAAAAGACTGGCTCGAACTTCTACAGACTATTGTTGGATTTGATGCTATTGTTCATAAAATTATTTCTAGAGCTTTGATTCAGAAAGTTGAAAGGAGAAGCCCGCTTGTATCCGAAGATGCCACAACCCGTTATTTGAAATTTCTCGAAATTTACCCTACAGCCGTTAACAGAATTCCGCTTTCTTACATTGCTTCATATCTGGGAGTAACGCAATCTTCTCTAAGCAGAATCAGAAAAAACATTCGCTAAAAAGTGAATAGCTGGACACTGAAAGTTTTGTAGATATTCTAAACTTAAAAATTCGTTCTAAAAACCCTTCTCTTTTTGCCAAATGGCAAATGCTATCTTACTTAATTGACTGAATTTTGTATCATTAAAAATAAATAAAATGCAAACAGTATTAATTACAGGAGCCAACAGAAGTATAGGACTGGAAACAGCAAAACAGCTTTCACAAAAAGGATTATTTGTCTATCTCGGAAGCCGGAGTCTTGCAAAAGGTGAAGAAGTGGTAAAAGAATTGGCTGAAAAAGGATTTCAAAATATCAAAGCCATAGAAATAGATGTTACCAATCCCGATTCTATTTCAATAGCTAGAAATATCATTGAAAACGAACAGGGTAAATTGGATATTTTAATAAATAATGCCGGAATTTTAGGCGTTAATCCTCAGACTGCCGTCGAAACTTCCGTGAAAGATATTCAGGAGGTTTTTGACACCAATTTCTTTGGCGTAATCAGCGTGACACAAGCTTTTTTAGATTTACTAAAAAAATCAGACAGCCCAAGAATCAGCAATATCACTTCAGGATTAGGCTCGTTGACTTTACACAGCGATCCGAACTGGAAATATTATCATGTAAAAGCCGCTGCTTACGGACCATCAAAATCTGCTTTGAATGCCTACACAATTGTTTTAGCTTATGAGTTGAGAGAATTACCATTCAAAGTAAATGTGATTGATCCCGGTTATACGGCGACCGATTTTAATCATCACAGCGGGCCGGGTTCCGTAGAAAGTGCCGCATCTTTCATTATTAAACATACACTAACTGATGAAAATGCGCCAACCGGACAGTTTTACAGCAATGATATTGAAGATGAAACAGGAATTAGCCCTTGGTAACTTTTGTGGAATTCTAAAAACATTTAATAAGAAGAGAGGCTTCAAAGTTTCTTTTTTTTTGTTTAGGAAACTTAAATTTTCCTTATTAGGTGATATTTAAGCTCGATTTTATATCTTTGAAAGGTTACAAAATGGTTTGAATAATTGGCGTATTTTAAATTATGCAGACTTTATAATGTTAAAATAATCTCATTGCCTAAAATTTTCCACCATTTTCAGTTTAGATTTAATCAGAGTTTTAGGATTTTTAATTTTAATCCTAAAGTCAGTTTACCTATATTTTTGGTTTTTGGCGCACTGATGATTGTTAAACTCCCGCAAACTATTTTTTATCCGCTACTTTATTTTTCAATTGTATTGGTTTTTCATATCAACAGAAAAGATATTCCTTTCCTGAAAAAAACATTTATCGGTAATTGGCGACTCCTAATTTTCCTGGAATCTGCTTTTATCTACACGCTTTTTATAATGGCAAACATCAATTATAAGATTGAAAAATTTGGTTTGCTGATGTTTTTAGCAATCATTTTACTATGCTTTTTACAGCCTAAATCCAAACCGTTCCCTACTCTCCAGTGGAATTTCATTTCCAATAATCTTTTTGAATGGAAAAGTTATATGCGCAAAAACACTTGGATGTTTATTCTTACCTACATCATATTGATTGCCTCAGCCTATCATCGTGTAAGTTTAATTTTATGCGGAATTTTCCTTTTAGATTATCTCTCGCATGTGTATGAAAATAATGAGAACAAAGAAATGCTCGAGGTTTATTTTAAGAAGATGAGTCTGAAAGAAAAAATTCATAAAAATGTCTTTTTTTTCAATGTCCTTCTCTTGCCAACCTATCTTGGATTTTTAGTTTTAAACTTTGATGAAAGCTTATATCTTTTATACTATATTTTCTTTATGAATTGCTATTTCTTACTGATTCTTACCAGAAAATACAAGCTATATCATCATCACGAAAAAGCCAATTACTTCAGTATCGTAGTTTTTATAGAATATTTCGTGTATAGCATGTTAATTATCCCCGCATTGATTATGATTCGTATAAATAGCAAAGAAGCACAAAAAAACATCAGCAAATATGTTGGAAATTAAAAATTTATCGGTCTGTTTTAAAGATAAAGATGTACTCCAGAGTCTGAATTTAGAAATTGAAGAAGGTATTATTGTAGGCATTCTCGGGAAAAACGGAGCCGGCAAAACGACACTGTTTGAATCATTATATCAAAGCCAAAAATACAGTGGTGAAATTTTGTGGAAAAAGCAAAAACTTCTCCGTGAAAACATTTCTTATCTTGAAACCGAAAATTATTTTTACCCTTACATTACGGGAAGAGAATATCTTTCTTATTTCGCAAAAGACAAACTTCCGAAAACGATAGAACTGGCTGAAAAATTTCAGCTTCCGTTAGAAAAATATGTACAATATTACTCAAGTGGAATGAAAAAGAAACTAGCCTTAATCGGAATGTTGATGCTCGACAAACCCATCAATATTTTAGATGAACCATTTAATGGCGTCGATTTTGAAGGCGTTCATTTATTGTATGACATCATCCGTGAATTGAAGCAAAGCAATAAAATAGTGATCATCAGTTCGCATATTATCGAAACACTTTTTCATACTTGTGACCGAATCGTTACTTTAGAAAACGGAATCATCAGTAATATTTTTGAAAAATCTGATTTTGAAAAACTAAATCATTTTAAGTTTTCTTAAAGCTACAGTTTTCTAGGTCTCAACTTTTATCAAATTTTAGCTAAAAAACAAAAAGACATCTGCATTGCTACAGATGTCTTTATATTGATTGATGTTCTTACTTATTTTTGATCTGCTTTCACATCGATACCGATCTCGATATCTTTGCTGATCATCCATTCTGCTGGATCAGTTTCGTCAGTTCCGAATTTGATTCCCCAATCAGCACGGTTTACTGTAAACTGAGCTTTCAAAGTAGCAGATTTTTCTACGATATCTACTTTTGCAGGGAAAGTTACGTTCATTGTTTTTCCTAATAAAGTAAGGTTTCCGCTTACAGTTTTGTTTGCACCTTCCACAGCGTTTTGAGCACCTGCAGCAAGATCTTCAACTTTAGTGATTTTGAAATCAGCAGTTGGGAACTTTTCTACGTTAAAAAAGTCAGCACTTTTAAGGTGACCTTCAAGATCTGTATATTTTTTGTCTTTCTCCGTTACAGAAGCAGGATCTACTTTGATCGACTTCATATCGATTAAAAACTCACCAGATGTCAATTGGTTATCAGCAACAGATAATTCTCCTGTGCTTACAGAAAGAGTTCCCCAACGTGGTGCAAAACCTCCTTTATGGAAAGCTTTCCAATTTACTTTAGAAGCTACTGTATCAACAGTAAGAACTTCTCCTTTCTTTTCAGCTACTGATTGTTCCTGACCTGCAGTTGCAGCTTCTTTTTTATCACCACATGATGCAAGAAGTAACCCTAAACTTGCCAAAGCGATTACGCCAATTTTCTTCATTTTTTAATGTATTTAATATTAATATTGTTTGTTATTCTAATAACCTCAAAACTTTATTTTGTTTTGACTCTGCAAACCTCCGAAAAATTGAAGATTTAATGATTAACATAGGATAAGAAAAGACTAAAATTATAAAAAACTTTTGAAAATTGGAGTTTAAAATGATTAATTAGCTGAAAATCGTTTAAAAAGTCTCGATTCGTTGATTTGTTTTATATTTAAAAAACTTCATTATCACAATTTATTTTTAAAATTTAAATGTTCAAATATCTGTGGAAATAAAATATAGCATCAAAATTTTTACGATTTTATCAAATGTATTATTTGTTTCTGCATTACTATTACCTAAAATAGTCCCAGAATCATATCGATATGGGGAATTAAATGAAATCTGGGCACTTTCAGTAATGATCGTCTTTGCTTTTCACGGAATTGCAGGCCTTTTAACTATTTTAAATATTGCCTTTATAATTCCAAAGATTAATGAGAATAGAAAGAAACATTACATTTTGATTCTTTGTAATATGCCAATTATAATATTTTGGATTTTGCTTACGATAGTGATTTTATTTTTCACTTAATTATAATAAAATTCAATTTATGAATTGGGACCCGATAACATTAGAAGAATTATCTTTAGAAATTTCAAAAGGAGAAAAAGAAATGAGTCCGGAAAACTTTCAATTTTGGAATGAAATAAAATTTACTCCTACAAAATGGACTGAACATGAATTTGGAAATGAAGGCGAAGATTTTTGGGCAGTCGCAAAATATAAAAACTTTGTACTCTATTACAACGATATCGAAGAAGGATTTAATATCTCTGAATTTGAAATAGATGGCGGAATAAAAGAATACGGAGCTGAGCAGGATGAATTACAATATGCTTTAATTAAACTTAAAAATTTGGTTGAATATTATGAAATATAAAAATGCAGAAATTAATTTTATTATCTGAAAACTTTATCTTTAAACTCTATTAAAAACTAAAAAAAATATGAAAACACTTCTGTTATTAATTTTATTTCCTATCCTTAGTTTTTCCCAAAACAAAAACGAGGCTGAAATAAAGGTTAATGAAGGTATTTTACTTCATGACAAAGGTAAATACAATGATGCACTTGATAAATATGAAGAAGCCCTTAATCTTGATAAAAATAATTTGTTTGCAATTTCAGAAAAAGCAATGACACTTGAAGCTTTAAAAAAGTACGATGAAGCCATCGATATGTGTAAACTTGCAATTAATATTTATCCCAAAGAAGATATAAAAACGATTTATATTACTTATGGAAACACTCTTGATCATTCTAAAAGAACAAAGGAAGCATTAAAAATTTATGATGAGGGAATAAAAAAGTATCCGAATTACTATCAATTATATTTTAATAAAGCAATTACTTTAGTTAACGATAAGCAAATTGAAAAATCTTTAGAATTATTTCAAAAATCAGCCACGCTTAATCCAAATCATCCTGGATCTTTGAATGGCTTAGCCGCGTTAAATCGTGACAAGAGGATTATATCTATTTTAGCTTCATTAAGGTATCTTGCTGTTGATAATAAAACTTCCCGTGCAAAAGGACACTTAGACTCTGTAATAGATTTGATGCAACAGGGAGTTACTCAAACTGATGATAAAAATATCACATTGGCTATTGACCCTAAGGCAATGGAAGATGTAGGCAAAAAAAAGAAAGGTATCAATAATTTCTCTACAGCGGATATGGTTTTGTCAATGACTGCAGCTTTAGATTTTGACGAAAAAAACAAAAATAAAACACAATGTGAGAAAGCTATCGATAAATTTGAAAGTATTTTTGCCGTTCTAAAAGAAGGACAAGAAGATAACAAAGGCTTTTATTGGGAATTTTTAGCTCCTTATTTTATTGAATTGAAAGATAAAAATTTAGTTGAGCCTTTTGCCTACATTGCCTTTCTTCCTTCCCAGGCTGAAGATGTAAAAAAATATCATCAAGACAACGCTAATGAGATCCAACGTTTTTATAACTGGAGTAAAAACTACACTTGGAAATAATAGTTCACACTAATTGTATCTTAATAAAACAAAAGAGAAACCTCACAGTTTCTCTTTTTATATTTTATTCAAATTTCTTTTTTCTTACCAGAAGAATAAAGACTAAATCAATTTTTATTTTTAGGAATTTTGTAATAAAATTGTCTTTAAAGTTGTCTTTAAATTAAAACATAAAATGAAAAAATTAAATCTGCTTAAAACTCGACTAAAGTTTTTTATTACTTCCGCTATTTTTTTCTTTTCAATTCTAAAATTAGGTGCTCAAAATCTGACTGCGCAACAATTCGTTGAAGATTTAGAATTTCTAAAAAAAGAATTACCCAAAAGACATAAGAATCTGTTTGCCAAAATTTCTGAAGAAGAATTTAATCAAAAAATTGAACAAATAGCGCAGAAAAGCAAAACATTGAATAATGAAATTTTTGAAATTGAACTTTACAAATTAATCAAAGAAATTGGTGATGAACACACAAGAATTGAGCCTATCTACAAAACAAAGTTCCCCATAAATTTTGATTTTTTTAAAGAAGGGATCTATGTGATAAAAACAGATTCCCTGCATTCTAATTTACTTTATAAAAAACTCAACGGAGTAGAAAACAAAACGACCAATGAAATCATCAAAGACTTTAGAAAAATCATAAAAAGTGATAATCAATCATATTTTGAAATTTATTTTCAAAACTTTATCAATAATCCAAGAATTTTAAAAGGTCTGAAAATTATAGACTCATCGACAAATGCAAATTTCATTTTGAATCAACAAAAATATTTAATTTCTTCGGTACAAAAACATAATTTCCACGAACCGATTTCAAAACTTTTAAGATATAGAAACAACGATAAGTATTGGTATGAAATCATTGATGACGGAAACATAATATATTTTAATTATCAGGATTGCTCAGAACAAGATAATAAACCGTTTACTGTTTTCAACGATGAATTATTCAGGGATATTGACAAACATCAACCTGAAAAAATAATTCTTGATTTAAGAAATAACAGCGGCGGAAATTCGGCAATTTTAAAGCCATTTCTTGATAAATTAAGTGAAAATCACGTGAATAAGAAAGGTTCTCTTTATGTTTTGCTTGGAAAGAAAACTTTTTCCTCTGCGCTAATGAATGCGGTTGACCTAAAAAGAAATTTCAACTCGATTCTTGTAGGAGAACCAACGAGCGGAAATGTAAATCATTATGGGGAAACAAGGGGATTCCGTCTTCCAAATTCGAAAATTACAGTAGGATATTCAACTAAATATTGGGAAAATTGGAAAGGTTATTCGGGTCCTTTACTTCCGGATATTAAAATAAAGTACTCAATAAAAAATTTCAAAAAAAATATTGATGAAGCAATTGAATATGTAAAAGATGCGAGATGATTTATTTATAAACCAAAAAAAAGAGAAACCTCACAGTTTCTCTTTTTCTATATCATTCTATCCGAATTTCTTTTTTCTTAACCCGATGTTTCTGTTTCGTGAGTTCCGTTACACAGATATCAAACAAATTCTATCTACAAATTTGTATATTTGATTAAAATATCAAGATTATGGATTTGCAAGCCCGTAAATTAAATCTAATCACTTATCTCACTCAAATTCAAGATGAAAAATTTTTTGAAGAGATTGAAAATTATATCTTGACCAAATTTGAAAAAGAAGACCATTCCGAATTTGTACCATTTTCCGTTGATGCTCTCCGTAAACGTATAGAGCAGTCGGAAGAAGATTTTAAAAATGGAAGATTCAAAACTCAGGAAGATTTAGAAAAACAATCTTCAAATTGGTAATCCATGAAAATTGTCTGGACTGATTTTGCGATTAGAAATCTAAAAAGTATTTTCGAATATCACGTTGAAAAAGCTAACCGAAAAATCGCTCACAAGATAAAGCAAAAGATTCTTACTTCTGCAAAACAGCTCATTAACAATCCTGAATCTGGTCAACTTGAGTTTTATCTTGAAAGTTTGAACCAGAATCATAGATATATTTTAACAGGAAACTATAAAATAATCTACCGAATTGTTGAAAGCAATATTGTAATTAACGATATATTTGATGTAAGACAAAATCCAATAAAAATGATTAATGAAAAAAGAATAATTGATTCTTGATCTTAAATACAAAATATGAAAATAAACCAAAAAAAGAGAAACCTCACAGTTTCTCTTTTTCTATATTTTATCCGAATTTCTTTTTTCTTAACCAGAAGAATAATCCTCCTAAAAGTCCGATAATTGCTAATGGCAATAGTAAATTAAGATATTGCCAATTTGTTCTTTCATCGGCGATTCTGTGACGATCGAGAAGACGTTCTTCAATATTTCTGTTTCTGAGTTCCATCAGATTGCTGTCGTCTAGAAGATAATCTAAAGCATTTCTAAGGAACTGTTCGTTACCAAACTGTTCGTCAGTCAGCATATCAACTCCCAAAGGTAAAGCTTGACCTTTAATGATTTTATTTCTTCCTACATCACCGTCTGCAATCACGATCATTTTATTTTCCGGACTTGTTGCCTTAAAGCCTGGATAAGATTTTCTTTCGATTCTTGAAGCATATGCAGAATTAAATTTTCCTTCCAAAGCAACGGCAAAAATTTTCGGTGTGCTTGGCTTTTCCATCTGTCCGAGACTGTCTACGCTGGAAATTTCTTTTAATTCAACATAATTTGGAACCTGCTTCAATAAAGTTCTTTCACTCGATTCAAATAAAACATGAGTTTTAAATTTCCTTCCACCCAATGTATCGATTGATGTAGGAAATTCAAGTTTTACAGGATTGATATTTTTTGTAATCGGATGATCGTGTTCTGCAATTCCCAAAGGAAAATACGGCCACGGAAGACTTGTATATTGTGCGTTTCCTCCTACTTCACCGGTAACGAGTTTTAAAAGTGCATATTTCTTCACATCTTTTACCAAAGCCGGATTGATTCTTAACCCATAATTAAAGAAAAAATCGGTCATATTAATATCAACAGGGAAAGGCATGACTTTTTTAGATCTCGTCAAAGTATCCATTTCAGCATTTACGGCATCAATCATCCAAAGTGTTTTTCCGCCATTCATGATGTACTGATCAAGAATTACTTTTTCACCGTCCGTGAAAGCTTTTCTTGGTTTTGCAATCACCAAAGCGCTCATTTGTTTTAGTAAAGGAACATCAGCCTGAGTGATTTCCACATTATTTTTAGGGACAATGGGTCCTGCATCATAACTTTCTAATGCAAGATTCATAAATCCTTCAAATTCACGAGGGTTTAATTCGTCCTGATTGACAAGAATTCCTACTTTTTTTCTTTTATCTGAAGCAACAGCTTTGATGTTTGAGACTAAATTATATTCTAAATTTTCAATCGACTTTCTCAGCTGCTCTTCTGCATTGATGTTCGACTGCTGTACCACCAAAGGAATAGAAACGCCTCTTTGGTTATACTTTACAACAGCGTAAGGAAACAAAGTGATCTGCGAAACTTTTCCGTCTTTGATGTCCGGAAGTATCGAAGGCTGCATTCCCATTGCCATCAAAGTGTCTTGCGACATTTTTGTTTTTATGGGATCGATGAATTTAAAATCTATTTTTGGATTGATCTTTCTGAATTCTTCGAGCATAAACTTAGTTTCACTCTGAAGCTGTTTAAAGCTTGCCGGGAAATCTCCTTCAAGGTAAACATCGACCGTTAAAGGTTTTTTAACAGATTCTAAGACTTTAATTGTGCTATCTGAAAGAGTGTATCTTTTTTCTTTGGTTAAATCTAATCTGATGCCCGAAAATGCTAGAATTAATGCAACAGCAAAAATTACAATCAATAAAATGGCAAACGGAGATTTTAGGTTGATCTTCTTCATGTTTTTACTTCTTTTTATTGATAAAATGATTAGACAATGTTAAGGTAAGACCAATGATGAAAACAAAATAGGCAACATCTTTAAAATCGATAAGACCTCTTGTGAAACCTAAGAAATGCTGATAAAAACCTACATTCTGTAAAATAAAATCTGCTCCGCCCAACAATTTATAACTCGCCAACTGCTCGATTCCGAAATACATGATGAAACACATGAAAACTCCTAAAAGGTAAGCCATGATCTGGTTTTGAGAAAGCGATGAAGCTAAAATTCCAACTCCTGAAAATGCAGCAATCAAAATAATTAAACCAAAATAGCTTCCGAAAGTCATTCCCATATCGATGTTTCCTTCAGGAACTCCCAAAACGTAAACCGTATAAAAATAAATTACCGAAGGAATCAGACATAAAATTCCGACAACCCAAACGGAAAGAAATTTCCCTGAAACCAAATCTGAAACTTTCAGAGGCTGAGAAAACAACCAGTTTAAAGTCCCCGTTTGCTGCTCTTCCGCAAAAGTTTTCATCGACAACGCCGGAATGATAAACATCAGTAACCAAGGTACCAAAACGAAATAGCTTTGTAAAGACGCCATTCCGATGTCGAAAATATTAGAATCATTTTCGAAGAAAAACAAAAACAAAGTCGTTATCAGACTGAATGCCGCAATGATGATCCACGCGCTCCAGTTGCCAAAATAACTCCAAAGTTCTTTTTTTAAAATTGCAAACATGTTTTATTTAGGTTTTAGGTTTTAGGAATTAGGTTTTAGATAATTGGTGTTATATTAACTCACAATTGACCATTCACTATAAACTTTATTAATTTTTACTTGGCTCTTTTTACTTTTTACTTTTCCCTTTCTTATTCACCAGCTTCACTGTCATCATAATTAAGAATACCAGAACGAAAAATCCTACGATTAATTGCCACCAATATTCAATAACCTGATATTTTAAAATAACGGTAAACACGACCAAAAATAAAATAAATGTGGCGATTTCGTTAGCCTGCCTCAATTTTAAATTGGCTGTTTCTAAAGTATTTCCGTTAAGCTCCACTAATTTTTTCACTTTTTTCCAGCACCAATAATGGTAAATGGCCAATCCGATCAGGAAAGTTAGTTTTAAATGAAACCACGGCATCTTCATTAAGCCCGGATTTAAAAAGATCATGACCAAACCACAAACTGCCATGATTACTCCGGCAGGAACGGTGATAATGTTCCATAATCTTCGAGCCATAAACGTGTATTGCTCTCGTAAAATCGTCTTTTTTTCGTCAGAAAAAGCATCGGTATCTTTATAGTACACGAAAATTCGTACGAGATAAAAAATTCCCGCAAAATAACTGACCATAAAAATAATGTGTAACGCCTTGATGATGGTATAAAGCATCGTAAAAATTTGAGTGCAAAGATAGTTTATTTCAGAAAAAAAGTGAATTTTATATGAGAAAATGATGATTAAAGAAGATTAATTGAATTATTTTAAAATTTAAAAATAAGTTTAATATCAATATTGAAATTAAAACGAACGGTAGAACCTTCTCTGTTTAGTAAAAACTGGAATGGCAATCCATCAGTCGGTTCATATCCTTCTTCTCGATTCATCACATTGTTGTAAGAAATATCAGTTTGCCTGATTCCGAAACCAATTTTAGGCATAAATCCGAACCAAGACGATTCTTTGTGAAGCATGATGCTGTAATTGATGTTTAATCCTGCTTTAGTTCTTTTGTAATCTGCGGAACTGAATGAATAATAGTTTTCATTTTCATCATAATAATTTCCACTCACATTATTTCCTTTATGATTCAAGTAAAAAACTTCTGCCGAGATCAAATGCTTTAATCTGGAATCAGGGTTTAAACTATAAAAAACTTCAGGCCGGATTTCAAACATATTAAATTTTCCCTTGAAGTCATTATGGTTAAAAGGCGTAATTCCTTCAGAACCATACCCTACTTCTGCACCTAGCCACCATCTTTCAGATACTTTGTGCATATAACCAATGTTATATCGCTGATCCCGAAATGGTGAAAACGTACTTACCGTAATAATCGATTTAAAATCTTCAGACTGCGCAGAAAGCTGACTTCCTAAAACAGAAATAAAAAACAGGAATAAAGTTTTTTTCATCAAAAGATTTTCAAAAGATTAATCTGCTAAAAATAAAACAATTCTGTATTCGCCAGCAAAATAATTTATATTTCTGAACAATAATTATTTATTAAAAGAAACACTGTCTATTTTTTTACCATCAGTGTATTTCTTAATATACTTCAACTTTCCGTTTTCATCATAAAATTTCCAGTCTCCGAAATAATACCAATGGCGCTCGTTTTCAGAAATATCAAGTTTTGTTTGTCCTCGCTCCATGATATTTCCATTTCGATGATAAACGAACACTTTGGTTTTCTTTCTTCCAATTTTTTCTTTTTGATATAATTTATCCCCTACAAATGTTTTCCAGATTCCCACTTTTTCGCCCATCTTGTATCTTCCTGTAGTAATCAAAGTTCCTTCTTCGGTAGGATATTCTTCTTTCCACTTTCCGTGTCGTTTCTGAACTTTATCAGAAATCTTAATGTATTGATTGGTTTTGGTTTGGCAAGAAACGAAAACAAAAATTGACAGCAGGGTTAGTAAGAAATTTTTAAGCATAAAAAAACAGAATTTCAGTAAATATAGAAATTCTGTTTTTATTCTACAATTGTAGAAGTGTTTATTTTTAAGAAATTACTCCTAATTCTTTTCCTACTTTTTCAAAAGCAGCAAT
>Ga0308158_10003849_pt1 | contig 12938 bp, 14 predicted proteins | sample PhyBR2_FD_201038 | JGI IMG/M metagenome (GOLD analysis project Ga0308158, IMG submission 201038) | Phyllosphere microbial communities from UC Gill Tract Community Farm, Albany, California, United States - DLSLB.R2 | ecosystem: Host-associated > Plants > Phyllosphere > Unclassified | place: USA...
TGGTCGCCGTCGCTCGACGTCGCGTTCGGCTTCGCCGAGCGCCTGCCCACCGGGGTCAAGCTCGGCCCCGGCATCGACCGCGACCTCCTCCCGACCGACGCCGAGTGCCAGTGGATCTCGGTCGATCGCGACGTGGTCGAGGCGGGCGTCTGGTTCGGGCCGCTCGCACGGACCGGAGTGGGCCGATCGGCGCTCGTGATCAGCGCCTCCGGGGCGGCGGAGCTGACCGCGCCCGCCGACTCGGACGACGTCGACGTCGACGACATCGGCGAGTGGATCCACGAACCCGACGGCGCCGTCATCCGCGCCCGGCTGATCGGGGACCTCGCACGGTCGATCGATGCACGCATGATCAGCCGCGACATCGCCTGGCTGAGCACCGACCACCGGGTCGAGACCCCGTTCGCGCAGCAGTTCCGGGTGCTCGAGACGTTCCCCCTCGACGAGCGGACCCTGAAGCGCGAGCTGCGGTCGCGGGGCATCGGCCGCCTCGAGATCAAGAAGCGCGGGGTCGACGTCGACCCCGCGACGTTCCGCAAGCGCCTGTCGCTGCAGGGGACGAACTCGGCGACGCTGGTGCTGACCCGCGTCGCGGGGCGCCACACGGCCTTGCTCTGCGAACGCGCCTGAGCCCGACACGCGGGTTACGGAGCCTGGTCGGAACGGGCTCCGCGCCGTCCGCGACGCGGTGCACCCGGACCGACGACGACGACCGCCGCATCCATGAGGTGCGGCGGCCGTCGGGTGTCGGGGCGATCAGGACCCGCTGTAGTACCCGCCGGTCGGCGGCATGTTGCCGATCCACTGGAAGAAGACGACCCACAGTCCGATGATCAGCAGCGAGATGCCGATCCCCGCGTAGCCCGTGATGAGACCGGTGAGCCAGAAGCCGCGGGCGTGACGCTCGCGCTTCTGACCGAGGTGACCGAGGACGACGCCGGCGATCGAGAAGACGATGCCCGTGCCGAACAGGATGAGCGACACCAGCACCCCGAGGATCGACGCCGACATCGACAGGATGCTCAGCAGACTCGTCGGCCGACCAGCGCCCTGCTGGTACGAGCCGTACTGGGCGCCGTAGGGCTGCGGGGCGCCGTACTGCGGCTGAGCGCCGTACGGCTGCTGCGGCCGGGGGGCTCCGGTGGGCTGCTGAGGCGCGCCGTAGGGCTGCTGCGGTCCGCCGTAGGGCTGCTGCCGACCTGCGGCGTGAGGGGCGCCGTACTGACCCTGCTGGCCGGGCCGCCCCTGCTGACCGTACGGGCCGGGCTGACCGTAGGCACCGGGCTGACCCTGCTCTCCATACGGGCCAGGCTGACCCTGCTGACCGTACCCACCAGGCTGACCCTGCTGACCGTACCCACCAGGCTGACCCTGCTGGCCGGTGGGTCCGGGCTGACCGTACGCGCCGGGCTGACCCTGCTGACCATACGCACCAGGCTGACCCTGCTGACCGTACGCGCCGGGCTGACCGTAGGGCGCCGAACCGGGAGGCCCCTGCGGCGCCGGTGCCGAGCCGCCCGGGGCGGGATGCTGCCCCGGCGCCACGAACGGGTCGCCGGTCGGCCGTGAGCCCGCAGGAGGCGCGGGCTGGGTGGCAGCGCCGGGGAACGCGGTCGGCGGCAGCGGCGGCGACCCCGCCGAAACCTCGTCGCGAGCGGACCCGTCAGGCCCGGTCGACCTCGGAGCCGAGGACGGCGCGGACGCGGAGGCGTCGGCGGAGGCGTCGGCCGGCGGCCCCTGGCCGGCCGGGTCGGATGTCGTGTCGTCGGTGGCCATGAGGACCCTTTCGAGTGCAGAGCGGCGGTCGTGGTGCGGGCGCGGAGGCCCGGAGCACGACGGGGCCCGCGCCGGTGAGCGCGGACCCCGTCATGGTATCGACGTCGTCGATGAGGACACCCGGAGAGATCAGAACCCGTCGGTGCCGTAGCTCTGGTCGTACGCGAAGCCGCCCGCCGCGATGGCGGCGATGAAGAAGACGACGAGGGCGATGGCGCCGAGGAGGCCGAGGTAGCCGAGCACCAGGCCGATGATCGCCATGACCTTGCCCTGCTCGCCGGTGCGCTTGATCTGGCGCAGCGAGATGTGGCCCGTGACGATCGCGACGATGCTGAAGATGAACGAGCTGAGGATGCTCGAGACCAGCGACACGATGGCCAGCACGTTGGTCTTCGGGTTCTGCTGCCCGTAGCCGCCCTGACCCTGACCCTGGTTCTGGTACGGGTTCTGCTGGTACGGCTGCTGCGGGTAGGCGGCGGGGGCGCCCTGCGGGTTCTGCGGGCCCTGGCGGGCCGGGTCGTGGTCGGTCATGCCGAGGTCTCCTTCTGTCTGAGTGGCCCCGAGCCTACGCGGAACCGACCCGCGTCCGCCCCGAGCCCGCCCCACCCGTGGAGAATGCGCGCTCCCGTGGAGGACCGGTCCGTCCATCGCCGCAGGGCGCCGCCCGGCGCTCAGGCCACGAAGACCGAGGTCACGGGCAGGGTCGAGTCCGCTCCGAAGTCGAGGGGCGACGGAGCATGCCCGCGGGCGACCAGCTGTGCGCCGAGCGCGGCGATCATGGCGCCGTTGTCGGTGCAGAGCGACAGGGGCGGCACGCGCAGCTCGACGCCGGCCGCGGCGCAGCGCTCGTGGGCGAGTTCGCGGACGCGCGCGTTGGCGACCACTCCCCCGCCGAGCAGCAGGCGCGGCACGCCGAGGTCGGCGCAGGCCGCGAGCGCCTTGGTGATCAGCACGTCGGCGACGGCCTCGCGGAACGACGCGGCGACGTCGGCGACCGGCACCGCGCCTCCTTCGTCGCGACGACGCTCGACCCAGCGCGCCACCGCGGTCTTCAGGCCCGAGAACGAGAAGTCGTAACGGTGCTTGACGAGGTCCTTCGGCAGGGTGAGCCCGCGGGGGAACCGGATCGCGGCGGGGTCGCCGTCGACGGCGACGCGGTCGATCTGCGGCCCGCCGGGGTAGGGCAGCCCCAGGAGGCGCGCCACCTTGTCGAAGGCCTCTCCGGCCGCATCGTCGATGGTCTCGCCGAGCAGCTCGACGTCGTCGACGAGGTCGCGGACGTGCAGCAGCGACGTGTGCCCGCCCGACACCAGCAGGGCGATGGTCGGCAGCTCGATCTCGCTGTCGTCGTCGCGGAGCACGTCGGCGCCGACGTGCCCGACCAGATGGTTGACGGCGTAGAGCGGGGTGCCGGTCGCGAGGGCGAGGGCCTTGGCCGCTCCGACGCCGACCATGAGGGCGCCGGCGAGCCCCGGCCCGCTCGTCACGGCGATCGCGTCGAGCTCGTCGAGGGTGACGCCGGCCTCGGCGAGCGCCGCCTCGAGGGCCGGCTGCATCGCGTCGAGGTGCGCCCGCGCGGCGACCTCGGGCACGACGCCGCCGTACCGCGCGTGCTCGTCCATCGACGACGAGATGACGTTGGCGAGCAGCGTCGTGCCGCGGACGATGCCGACGCCGGTCTCGTCGCAGCTCGTCTCGATGCCGAGCACGAGAGGCTCCGACGGGGCGGTGGAGGCCGAGGAGGCGCGGGTCGGGGTCACGAGGAGTGTCCTGTCTGCGAGGCGGCGTCCGACGTGCCGACCGCGCCGGTCGACGCGGGGGTGAGGGCGAGCCGCATCACGACGGCGTCGACCCCGTCGGGCATGTAGTAGCGCGGACGCACGGCGATGGGCTCGAAGCCGAGGGACTCGTAGAGGTGCTGGGCGCCGGGGTTGTCGGCGCGGACCTCGAGGAACATCTCGCGGACCCGACGGCGGCGCGCCTCGTCGATCATCTCGGTCATGAGGGCGCGGCCGAGTCCACGGCGGCGAGCCCGGGGGGCCACCGCGATGGTCTGCACGTCGGCGTCCGGGGCGCCGGGCAGCACCAGCAGACCGCAGTAACCGGCCAGAGAGGTCTCGCCCGCCCCGACGACATCGTCGACCCCGTCGTCCTCGGCCACGAGGTACCAGCCGTCGGGCGACGCCAGCTCGTGCGCCATGCCCTCGCGGGACCACGCGTCGGTCGTGAAGACGCTGGTCTCGAGTGCCATGACGCGGTCGAGGTCGCCGAGGGAGGCGCGGCGGAGGATCGCGCTCATCGCCCGACCGGCTTCGGACCGGCCGAGACCGTGACGTCGGGTTCGCGGAGGTAGAGGGGTGCCGGCCCGGCGAACTCCCGGCCGTGCTCGAAGAGCCGCTCGGCGAGCATCCCGAGCGCGGCGGCCGACACCGCGGTGTCGTCGGGGTCGGTGCGCGGCCAGGCGGCGGCCTCGCCGAGGACGCCGTCGAGCTCGGCCGGGCGGGCCAGCGTCGGGCCGTCGAGGGGCACCGGCAGCCCGTCGGCGTCGAGCCCGCGGTAGGCCGTCCACGCGACCTCGCGACGACGCGCGTCGGTCACCACGACGAGCGGCGCGTCGAGTCGCCCGCTCGGCGTGGCCACCGAGCCGCTGCCGCCGGCGCCCGTCGAGAGGCGCTCGAAGGCGACCGCGTCGTGGCTGGCGACCGCGAGGCACGGGCGCCCGATGCCGAAGGCGAAGGCGCGCGCGGCGACGATGCCGACGCGCAGCCCCGTGTACGGCCCCGGCCCCACGCCGGCGACGACGGCGCTGAGGTCGGTCGGCACGACGCCGGCCCCGGCGAGGGCCGACTCGATGAGGGTGCCGACCACCTCGGCATGACGCCGGGTGTCCGTCTCGGTCCGCTCGGCGAGCACGCCGCGGTCGCGGTCGACGACGGCGACGGTCGTCCCCGCGGAGGTGTCGATGGCCAGGATCACCTGTCAATCGTAGGCGACGCGTCCGACACGACCCGCGCCTCCTCGGCTCGCGCCGCGGCGTCTAGAGGTGGGCCCAGCGGGGCCCGTGCATGGTGATCGTCACGTGGCGCGGTTCGTCGACCGTGGCGTCGGGGTCGGCATCGGAGCCGGGGTCGGCGGCGGCCGCCCCCGCGCCGGTCGGTCGCTCGATCACGACGTCGAGCCACGACTCGGAGACGCCGTCGAGCAGCCCCGCTCCCCACTCGACCACGACGACCGATCCCTCGTAGTCGAGGTCGAGGTCGTCGAGCTCGGCCGCGCCCCCCAGCCGGTAGGCGTCGACGTGGACGAGGGGCGCGCCCGTCGCGCTCGGGTGGGTCCGCGCGAGCACGAAGGTCGGACTCGCGACCTGCCCGCGCACCTGCAGACCCTCGCCGATGCCGCGGGTGAGCGTCGTCTTGCCGGCACCCAGCGGACCGGTCAGGACGACGAGGTCGCCCGCCCGCAGCAGGCCGCCGAGACGGCGGCCCAGGGCCTCCATCGTCTCGGCGTCGGCCACCGGACCGTCGAAGAGCGGGAGGGCGTCGTCGGTCATGCCCGGCGGCCCAGGTACACGCGCGGCACGCGCGCGCCGATGCGGCACGAGACCTCCTCGGGGATCGTGCCCGTGGCCTCGGCCCATTCGCCGATGGTGAGCTCGCCGCCGTCGCCCGACCCGAAGAGCAGGACCTCGTCGCCGACCTCGATCGGGTCGTCGCCGACGTCGATCAGGAACTGGTCCATCGCCACGCGCCCGACGATCGGGTACCGGCGACCCCGCACCGTCACCTCCACCCCGTGCTGGGCCCGCCTGCTGACGCCGTCGGCGTAGCCGATCGGCACGAGCGCGAGCGTCGTGTCGCGCTCGGCCCGGTACGTGTAGTCGTACGAGACGCCCGTGCCGGCGGGGACCCGCTTCACGCGCACGACGCAGGCGCTCAGGGTCAGCACGGGCCGCAGACCCCGGTCGCTCGCGGTGACGCCCTCCGTCACGGGGATGCCGTAGCCGTTCGACCCCATGCGCACCATGTCGAAGCGCCTCTCGGGGTGCTCCATGCCCGCCGAGCTCGACGACATGTGCCGCTTCTCGAACGTCGCGCCGAGCCCCTCGGCGTCGGCGAGCGCCTTGCGGAACACGACCGACGCCGCGTGGTCGTCGGCCTCGCTGGTCTCGGAGACGTGCGAGAAGGCCCCGCGGAGGCGCACCACGCCCTCGTCGCGGAGGGCCACCGCCCGGGAGACGAACTCGGCCCAGTCGGCGGGGAGGCAGCCCTCGCGGTGCAGGCCGGTGTCGATGGTCAGATGCACCAGCGCCTCGGAGCCGGCCCGGCGGGCCGCGTCCGCGAAGGCCTCGAGCTGCTCGAGCGTCGACACGCCGAGGTCGACCCGGTGCTCGACGGCCCCCGCGTAGTCGTCGTCGGGTCCGAGCTGCCAGGCGAAGAAGGACGCCTCGAGCGCCACGCCGGCTCGTCGCAGTCGCAGCGCCGGGGCGAGCTCGACCGTGCCGAACCAGCGGACGCCGGCGGCGACGGCCTCGGGGACCATGACGTCGATGCCGTTCGAGTACGCATCGGCCTTGACGATGGCGAGCACCTCGACCGGCGCGAGACGCTCGACCAGTGACGAGAGGTTGGCGCGGTAGGCCGCGAGGTCGACGGTCGCCCGTCGCAGATAGCCGGCGCTCACAGGTACCTCCGGGTCAGGGCGCCCGACAGGCAGGCGACGGTCTCGTAGGCGATCCCCCCGGAGGCGGTGGCCCAGTCCTCGGCGCTCTGGTGCCCGGACGCGGGGTCGCCGAAGAGCACGACGTCGTCGCCCACCTCGACGGGATCGTCGCCCACGTCGATCACGAGGGCGTTCATCGCGATGCGCCCCCGGACCCGGTAGGTGCGACGGCCGATGGTCACGGAGGCCCGGTCGCTCGCGGCGCGGTCCACGCCGTCGGCGTAGCCGACCGGGACCACGGCGATCGTGGTGTCGCGCTCGGGGCGGAACAGGTAGCCGTACGAGACGCCCTCGCCGGCGGGCACCCGCTTGATGGTGGTGACGGGCGCGGAGAGCGTCAGCGCCGGGCGCAGCCCCCACTCGGCGGCCGTGCGCCCGCCGAAGGGGCTGATGCCGTAGGCGGCCAGGCCGAACCGGACGAGTCCGAAGCGGGTGCCCGAGTAGCTGAGACCGGCCGCCGAGGCGGCGAGGTGCGACAGCTCGGGGTCGATGCCGAGGTCGCCGAGCAGACCGCGTGCGCGGACGAACGCGGCGGCCTGCTTGCCGTCCTCTTCGGGTGAGGCGTTCGAGAGGTGGCTCATCAGCCCTTCGACGGGCAGGCGGTCGGCGAGCTCCGCCGCGCGGCGGAAGAAGGCCGGCCACTCGGCCTCGACGGCGCCGTTGCGGCTCAACCCCGTGTCGACGCAGAGGTGCACGGCCCGCACCCCGGCCGAGGCCGCCGCCTCGAGCTGGGCCACGTCGGACACGGCGGGGGTGATGTCGTGGGCCGCCGCGGCCTCGAAGGACTCGCCCGGCGCGTGCAGCCAGGCGAGTATCGGAGCCGTGAGGCCCCCGCGACGGAGCGCGAGCGCCTCGTCGAGGTCGGCGACACCCAGCCAGTCGGCCCCGGCCTCGACGAACGCCTTCGCCGACTCGACCGCGCCGTGCCCGTAGGCGTCGGCCTTGACGACGACCATGACGGCGCGCGGGGCGACGGCGGCGCGCAGCACGCCCACGTTGTGGCGGAGGGCCGCGGTGTCGACGGTGATGATGGCGTCTTGCGTCACGCGGGGATCGTCTCCTCGGGTTCGTCTCGGATGGTCGCCGACGGAGGTCGGTCGGTGGTGCCGCCAGCGGGCCGGTCGGCCTGCTCGGCGATGACGTAGGCGACGGCCACCCCGCCGTCGTGGCTGAGCGAGAGGTGCAGGTGCGCGACGCCGCGGCTGTCGGCCAGGGCCGCCGCCCCGCCCCGGAGCGCCAACGACGGGGCGCCCTGGTCGTCGGACACGACGACGATGTCGTGCCACGAGACCCCCGTCGACCCGCCCAGGGCCTTGATCAGCGCCTCCTTGGCGGCGAACCGTGCGGCGAGCGACGAGGCCGACCGGGGCGAGCCGTCGCGCAGTCGCGTCTCGTCGTCGCCGAACAGACGCCCCCGCAGAGCCGGGGTCCGGGTGAGGGATCGCTCGAAGCGCGCGAGGTCGACCACGTCGACCCCGATGCCGGCGATCACGCTGTCGCTCGGTGTGTCATCGGTGCCCGGATCGCATCTACTCGACGGTCACGGACTTCGCGAGGTTGCGGGGCTGATCGACGTCGAGCCCCTTGGCCGCGGCGAGCTCCATCCCGAAGATGTGCAACGGCACGACGGCCAGGAGCGACTCGAACAGCGGGGCCGCGAGCGGGATGTGCAGCACCTCGTCGGCGAACGGCAGCACGGCCGCGTCGCCCTCCTCGGCGATCGCGATGACCCGGGCGCCTCGGGCGCGGATCTCCTGGATGTTCGAGACGACCTTGGGGTGCAGGCTGCGGGGGTCGCGAGGGCTCGGCACGATGACGAAGACGATCTGACCCGGCTCGATCAGCGCGATGGGACCGTGCTTGAGCTCGCCGGCGGCGAAGCCCTCGGCGTGGATGTACGCGAGCTCCTTCAGCTTGAGCGCGCCCTCGAGGGCGATCGGGTACCCGACGTGACGGCCGAGGAACAGCACCGAGCGCGTGTCGGCCATCCAGCCGGCGAGGGTCCGGATGCGGTCCGAGCTCTCGAGCACGCGGGTGATCTTCTCGGGGATGGCCTGCAGGTCGGTGACCTGCTCGGCGATCTGCTCGGCGGTCAGGGTGCCGCGCAGCGTGGCGAGGTGCAGACCGAGGAGGAACAGCGCGGTGCCCTGCGCCACGAACGCCTTGGTCGACGCGACCGCGACCTCGGGGCCGGCGTGCGTGTAGATGACGGCGTCGGACTCGCGAGGGATGGTCGACCCCTGCGTGTTGCAGATCGACAGCACCTGCGCACCCTGCTCGCGGGCGTACTTGACGGCCATCAGGGTGTCCATCGTCTCGCCGGACTGGCTGATCGAGACGACCAGCGTGCGGGCGTCGAGCACGGGGTCGCGGTACCGGAACTCGTGGGCGAGCTCGACCTCGACCGGGATGCGCGCCCACTGCTCGATGGCGTACTTGCCGAGGATGCCGGCGTAGGCGGCCGTGCCGCAGGCGATCACGATGACGCGGTCGACGGTGAGCAGCTGCTCGCGCACGCCGTCGAGGTCGGTGAGGGTGACTGCGCCGTCGACGGCGCGACCGAGCAGCGTGTTGGCGACGGCTTCGGGCTCCTCGCTGATCTCCTTCGCCATGAAGCTCGACCAGCCGCCCTTGTCGGCGGCCGAGGCGTCCCAGTCGACCTCGAACTCGGTGGTCTCGACGGGGCGGCCCTCGAAGTCGACGACCTCGACCGAGTCGGGGCGGATCGACACGAGCTGGTCCTGCCCGATCGACATCGCGCGACGGGTGTGCGCGATGAAGGCGGCCACGTCGCTGCCCATGAAGTTCTCGCCGTCGCCGAGACCGACGACCAGGGGCGAGTTGCGACGGGCGCCGACCACGAGGCCGGGCTGGTCGGCGTGCACGACGAGCAGCGTGAAGGCGCCGTGCAGGGTGTTGACGACCATGCGGAGGGCCTCGGCCAGGTCGCCGCCACCGGCACGATAGGCCCGCGCGACCAGGTGCGCAGCCACCTCGGAGTCGGTCTCGCTCTGGAACTCGACGCCCTCGGAGACGAGCTCGGCCTTCAGCTCGGAGAAGTTCTCGATGATGCCGTTGTGGATCAGCGCCAGCCGACCGTCGTCGGCGAGGTGGGGGTGGGCGTTCGAGTCGGTCGGGCCGCCGTGCGTCGCCCAGCGCGTGTGGCCGATCCCCGTCCGGCCGTCGACCAGCGGGGTGGCCTCGAGGTCGTCGATCAGCATCTTCAGCTTGCCGGCCTTCTTGCGGCTGTCGAGACGACCGTCGGCGTCGATCACGGCGACGCCCGCCGAGTCGTAGCCGCGGTATTCGAGGCGCTTGAGACCGCCCAGCAGCACCTCCACGCTCCGTTCGCCCAGACCGACTTCTCCGACGTAACCCACGATTCCGCACATGGGGACGATCCTACGGCTTCGGCCAGCGGGTAGCCTCGACCCCATGGCCGACGCGACCCCGACGACGCACGCGACCGCGCACGCCTCCCCGTTCGTCGAGATCGACCGTGCCGCGTGGGCCGATCTGGCCCCGGCCACGCGCCTCCCTCTCACCGAGACCGAGATCGTCCAGCTCCGCGGGCTCGGCGACCGGCTCGACATGAGCGAGGTCCAGGACGTCTACGTCCCGCTCAGCCGCCTGCTGAATCTGTACGCCGCCGGGGCGCGCAATCTGCACCGGGCGACCAGCGACTTCCTCGGCGAACGCGCGCAGCGGACGCCGTTCGTGATCGGCGTCGCCGGGTCCGTCGCGGTCGGCAAGTCCACCGTCGCGCGCCTCCTGAGAGAGCTGCTGTCGCGGTGGGACGACACCCCGCGCGTCGAGCTCGTCACGACGGACGGCTTCCTCTACCCCAACGCCGAGCTCGAGCGCCGCGGGATCATGCACCGCAAGGGGTTCCCCGAGTCGTACGACCGGCGTCACCTGCTGCGCTTCGTCTCGCAGGTCAAGAGCGGCGCCGAGGAGGTGCGCGCACCCTTCTACCCGCACACGAGCTACGACATCATGCCGAGCGCCGAGGTCGTCGTCCGTCGACCCGACATCCTGATCGTCGAGGGCCTGAACGTCCTGCAGCCGCCCCTCGGCGGTCGCCTCGCGCTCAGCGACCTCTTCGACTTCACCGTCTACGTCGACGCCCGCACGGGCGACATCGAGAACTGGTTCGTCGAGAGGTTCCTCGCCCTGCAGAAGAGCGCGTTCACGCAGGAGCGCTCGTACTTCCACCGCTTCGCCGACATGGACGAGGGCGAGGCGCGGCGCTTCGCGTCGGGCATCTGGCGCGGGGTCAACGAGCCCAACCTGCTCGAGAACGTGCTGCCCACGAGGTCCCGCGCGACGCTGGTGCTCCGGAAGTCCGCCGATCACAAGGTCGACTCGGTCCTGCTGCGCAAGATCTGACCGGACCGCCCCGTCCGTCGCCCTGCCGCCAGGGGCCGAGGAGGCGCGGGTCGGGTCAGATCGGCAGCAGCGACCAGACGACGGCCAGCCCGACGAGCCCCGCCAGCGTCAGCACCGCCGCGGCGTTCAGCCGCCGATGCTCGACCATGATCGCGATGTACTCGCGGAGGAACGCGCTCGGCACGTAGTAGGCGGCCGTCGGCGACCCGACGACCTGGGCGTCGCTCCCGATCGAGCGGGCCAGCAGGGCGGCGCGCAGCACGTGGTAATCGTTCGTCACGACGAGGGTGCTGCCGTCGCGGCCGGCGGCGCGCTGCACCTCGCGCGAGAGGAGCAGGTTCTCGCGAGTGCTCGTCGAGGCGGTCTCCGGCCGGACGTCGGCGGGGTCGGCTCCCTGCGCGAGGAGGTACTCGGCCATCGCGTCGCCCTCCGCGCGCGGCTCGTCGGAGCCCTGGCCGCCCGACGGCACCAGCAGCGGCCTCGCGACCGTGCCGGGCACGGAGCGGTAGACCGAGAGCGCCTTGTCGAGACGGCTGCGCAGCAGCGGCGGCACCTCGCCGCGGATTAGGCCGGAGCCGAGCACGACCACCGTCGCGGGAGTGCGCGTGTGCCGGTAGCGGCTGTAGACCAGCGAATAGAGCCCGAACGCGGCGAAGGTCGCGGCCGCGTACCCCGCGACGAAGACCAGGAGGACGCCCAGGGCGACGAGCACGACCCCGACCGGTCCCGGCAGCTCGACGACGTCGGGCCCGAAGACCAGCACGGCCGCGGCGACCGGCACGAGCAGGATGGCGACGCCCGCCAGCAGCGAGAGCAGGTTGCCGAGGCTGCGCCCCTCGGAACGCAGCATGGTGACTCCGTTGCCGAGCAGGAACAACGCGAGCACCACCACGAGCAGTCCGACGACCACGACGCCGAGCAGGACGGCGCTCTGCTGTGCGGGCCCGGTCGCGGCGACCTCGAGGACACCGGCCACGAGCAGGCAGCCGAGGGCTGCGACGAGGAACACGCCGTTGCGGAGACGGCGAGCGTCACGGACGCGGCTGACGACGTAGAGCACGGCGAAGACCACGGCGGGCAGCAGGAGGAGCATGCACCCATGGTGCCCGACGCCGGCACGGGTGCGGGGACGCGGGGCCTGAGGCAGGCGCGGGTCGGACCCGCTAGAGCGCGAGCCGCTCGCGGACGACGTCGGCGAGGCTCTGGGCGACGCGATCGGCGGTGGCCTGATCGGCGGCCTCGACCATGACGCGGATGACGGGCTCGGTGCCGGACGGGCGCAGCAGCACGCGCCCGGTGTCGCCGAGCTCGTCGCTGAACGCCGCCACGGCCTCGGCGACGCCCTCGTCGTCGGCGAGACGGTCGCGGTCGACACCCTTCACGTTGATGAGGATCTGCGGGAACACCGTCATGACCGAGGCGAGCTCGGCGAGGCTCTTGCCCGTCGCCGCCATGCGAGCCACCAGCGACAGGCCGGTGAGGATCCCGTCGCCCGTCGTCGCGTAGTCGCTGAAGACGATGTGACCGGACTGCTCGCCGCCGAGCGTGAAGCCGTGCATGTTCATGTCCTCGAGGACGTACCGGTCGCCGACGCGGGTCTGGCGGACGGTGATGCCGTTCTCGGCCATGGCCCGGGTGAGACCGAGGTTGCTCATGACCGTGGCCACGAGGGTGTCGGAGGCGAGGGCGCCGCGCTCCTTCTGAGCGACGGCGAGGATGGCCATGATCTGGTCGCCGTCGACCACGGCGCCGGTGGCGTCGACGGCCAGGCAGCGGTCGGCGTCGCCGTCGTGCGCGATCCCGACGTCGGCGCCGTGCTCGAGGACGGCGCGGGCGAGGTTGTCGAGGTGCGTCGAACCGACGCCGTCGTTGATGTTCACGCCGTCGGGGTCGGCGCCGATCAGCGTGATCTTCGCACCGGCGTCGGTGAACACCTCGGGCGAGACGGCGGCCGCGGCGCCATGGGCGCAGTCGAGGACGACGTGGATGCCGTCGAGGCGGTTGGGCAGCGCGCCGAGGAGGTGCAGCACGTAGCGGTCCTCGGCGTCGGCGAA
>Ga0308158_10003851_pt1 | contig 12918 bp, 13 predicted proteins | sample PhyBR2_FD_201038 | JGI IMG/M metagenome (GOLD analysis project Ga0308158, IMG submission 201038) | Phyllosphere microbial communities from UC Gill Tract Community Farm, Albany, California, United States - DLSLB.R2 | ecosystem: Host-associated > Plants > Phyllosphere > Unclassified | place: USA...
AACCTGGTGGACGTGGTGGAGTACGCCGAACCAATTACTGCCCACGGCCTGGTCTTCATGGACACCCCGGGATACGACCCCGTCAACGCCACCGGCATGGTTGCCGGCGGCGCCCAGGTCCTGGCGTTCACCACGGGCCGGGGTTCCGCCTTTGGCTGCAAGCCCACACCGAGCATCAAGCTGGCCACCAACACCCCGCTGTATGAGCGCATGCGGGACGACATCGACGTGAACTGCGGGGCGGTGGCGGACGGGCAGCTGACCATCGAGGAGATGGGACAGCAGATCTTCGACCTCATCCTGGCGGTGGCGTCGGGCCGGGAAACCAAGAGCGAGGAACTGGGCTACGGGGACAACGAGTTTGTCCCTTGGCAGCTGTCCACCGTTCTCTAGGTGCCGCTTACCGGACCGCCGCGTACCAGATCAGCAGCATGGTCACGAAGAACCCGGTGACGTAGTTCAGCCACAGGAAACGCTCCCAGCCGCGGTGGGCCCGCTCCGAGTCCCCGTCCTTGACGGAGGCGAAGGGGAGGATGCTCACCGCGTAGGGGAGTGCCAGCAGGGCGGCCAGCGGTCCCGGCCATGGCGTGAGCAGCAGCAGCGCGCCGGCCAGCAGGTACGCAGCGATCGCAAAGCGTACGGTGGCCTTGGCGCCGATCACCGTTGCAACCGACCCGATGCCGCCGGCCCGGTCCGCCACCACATCCTGCACCGCGCCGAACGCGTGGCTGGCCACGCCCCACAGGAAGAACGCCCCCAGCAGCGCCCACAACGCGGGCGTAAACTGCGCCTGCGCCAGGACCAGCCCGTACACCGCCGGACTCACGAAGTGCGTGCTGGACGTGGCCGAATCCAGGAACGGCCGCTCCTTGAACCGCAGCCCGGGCGCGCTGTATGCCACCACCGCGAAGATGCTGACCGCCAGCACCAGCCAGGACAGCGGACTGCCCAGCAGGACCAGCGCCGCCAGGAACGGAATATTGGTGCCGATTGCCGCCCGGAGCGTGACCGCGTGCATGGTGCGGTCCAGCACGGCGCCCTCCACCCCGCCCTTGCGCGGGTTCCGGAGGTCCGATTCGTAGTCGAACACGTCATTGATGCCGTACATCGCCAGGTTGTACGGCACCAGGAAATACAGCGTGCCCACCACCCAGGCCACATCGATCTCCCGTGCCGTCAGCAGGTACGCCGCGGCAAACGGGTACGCAGTGTTCACCCAGGACAGCGGCCGGGAGGACAGCAGGAGCATGCGCAGGGTCTTCATGGCCGCCTCCCCGCCTTAGGTGTGACGGACCGGCGGTCCAGCAGGATCCACAGCCCCGGCAGCAGGAGGACCGCGGCCACCGGATAAGCGAAATCCTCCAGCGGGGCCAGCCCCACCTTCGCCCCGGAAATCATGCCGGGCGCGTAGGTAAACAGTCCGAAGGCGATCATCAGGTTGTCGAACACCGCCGTCAGGACCAGTACGACGACGGCCGCGCCACCGGCCGCCGCCAGCGCCACCTTCCGCGAGCGGTACTTGAGCCGGACAGCCGCGGCGGTGCCCACGGCCAGGGCGGCGAGAAGGAACACCGCGTTGAGTGCCCAGTAGCTCATGACCGTTCCTCCACTTTCTCGGTGTGCGGCAGCCGGGTCGCGAGGAACCGCCGGAACAGCTGGAACAGGTTCATCACCAGGTAGCACAGGAACACCAGGAAGATGGGCTCCTCCAGCGGCAGCTCCGGGGCCAGCTCGATCCCGATCGTCTCGTTGTGTCCGCGGAAGAAGATGCCCAGCCCGATCCCGGAAAGGTCCCACGCCAGGAAGAACACCAGCCCCGCCGCCAGCACCACGGCCGCGCGCCGGGCGTCCTGCCAGAAGAACAGCCGGAGCCGCTGGTCCAGCAGCACCATGCAGCCCAGCGACACCAAAAGGAACGCCAGGTACGCAACCGCCGTCACGCCGTCGTACCCTTTGAAACTGTTCCTTCCGCAACGCCTGCCGGGCGCAGCGGTGCCGGCAGGGGACCGGTGCTGGTGTCGCCGCGCAGCCGCTTGACCACCAGCTCGGCGCTGATCAGGCACATGGGGATGCCGATCCCGGGAATGGTGGAGGCCCCCGCGTAGTACAGCCCCTCCACCTTGCGGCTGACGTTGCCGGCCCGGAAGAACGCGCTCTGCTTCAGCGTGTGCGCCGGCCCCAGCGACGTGCCCTTCCACGAGTGGTAGTCCCGCTCAAAGTCCGCAGGACCGTACATCCGCCGCACCACGATCCGCTCGGCCAGGTCCGGGATGCCGGCCCACTCACTGAGCTGCCCGATCACGGCGCGGGCCGCGCGTTCCAGCCGTTCGTCGCCGCTGCCGCCTAGCCCCGGGTCCGGCGGAATGGGCACCAGCACGAATACGTTCTCGTGCCCGTCGGGCGCCACTTCCGGATCGGTGGCGCTGGGCTTGCATACATACATCGACGCCGGCGACGGGATGAACGTGTCCTTGCCGAAGATCGCCTTGAAGTTCTCTTCCCAGTCCTTGGTGAAGAGGAGGGTGTGGTGCTGCAGCTGGGGCAGCCCGCCGCGGACGCCCAGGTACAGCAGCAGGGCGCTGGGCCCGGCGGTGCGCCGCTGCCAATACCGTTCGGGGTAGGTCTGCAGTTTCCGGGGGAGAAGCGCGGTTTCGGAGTGGTGCAGGTCGGCGGCGGAAACCACGACGTCGGCCGGCAGGGTTTCCTGCGTTCCGTCGCCATTGCGGAAGCGCACCCCGCGCACGGCCGCCGGGCGGCGCCGGGAGACGATGGGCGCCGTCTCGATTCCCAGGACCTCGGCGTTGGTCCGGATCTCCACGCCGGCGTCGCGGGCCTGCTTTTCGAGTGCCTCCACCAGCCTGGCGAAACCGCCCATGGGGTAGTGCACGCCTACCTCCAGGTCCAGGTGGCTCATCAGGTGGTACATGCTGGGCGCGGTGAACGGCGAGGCGCCCAGGAACACCGCGGGGTACTCCAGGATCTGCTGCAGGCTGGGGTTGCTGACGTACCGGCGGGCGTAGCTGTGCAGCGGCTCCAGCAGCAGGCGGGCCAGCCGGGGGAGCCGGGTGAGGATGTCCGGCACCAGCAGCGGGGCGAACGACTGGAACGTGGGATACAGGAAGCGGCGCTTGGCCATGGTGTAGGTCTCGGCGGCCGAGTCCAGGTACCTCTCCAGCCGTGCGCCGGCGCCGGGTTCCAGCCGGTCAAACAGCTCCACCACCCGTTGCCGGCCCGCAGGAACGTCCACCGGTTCGGCGGCGCCTTCGGAGATGAGCCGGTAGCCGGGGTCCAGCTTCACCAGGTCCAGCTGTTCGGCAGCGGAGGTGCCCAGAAGCTGGAAGTAGTGGTCGATGACCTCGGGCATCAGGTACCAGGAGGGCCCGGCGTCGAACCTGAAACCGTCCTCGCTGAACGTGTACGCCCTGCCGCCCAGGACCTCCTGCTTCTCCAGGATGGTGACGCGGTGCCCCTCGGTGGCGAGCAGGGCCGCCGTCGCCAATCCGCTGATGCCGCCGCCGATCACCACCACCGACTGCCCGGACGCCACCGGTTTCCTCCCGGTGCCGCTCACTGCGCCGCCACCCTGGCCGGACGTCGGCCGGCAGGTTCCAGGCCCCGCCTGCCCGTGAGCACGGCGGCGGCGATCTTCAGCTTCACGGGGGTGGGCACGCTGATCCGCGCCCGGATGAGGTCGGGTGCCGGGGTGACACGGATCCGCTCGGCGAGCTCGGCGAAGAGCTCCTGGGCCAGGGCCACGGCCAGGCGGCAGGACGTGGGCAGGCTGCGCAGGACGGCGCGGGATACCTGCAGGTCGTGGTCGATGTCCGCCAGGAGCCGGATCTTCTGGGCCTCATCGAAGTTGGCGGGGCTCACGCCGGGGAAATAGCTGCGGCCCAGGGACGTGAAGTCCTCGGCCAGGTCGCGCAGGAAGTTGATCTTCTGGAAGGCCGCGCCCAGGTGCCGGGCGCCGCGCTCCAGCCGGGCCCGCTCCTCCCCGCTGACCGGGTGCCGGTGCAGGAAGCACTTCAGGCACATCAGGCCCACCACTTCCGCGGACCCGTAGACATACTCTTCGAAGGACTCGGGCGTGTGCTCCGACTGGTCCAGGTCCGCGCGCATCGAGGCGAAGAACGGGCGGGTGAGGTCGGTGCCGATGCCGGTGCGGCGGGCGGTGTCCGCGAACGCGTGGATCACCAGGTTGGTGCTGTACCCGGTGGCCATGGCCTGTTCGGTTTCCTGCTCGAACGCGTCCAGCTGCCGCCGGCTCTCCTCAGGTGACAGGCCCGCCGCGGAGGTGACGCCGTCGACAATTTCATCCGCAACCCGCACCAGCGCGTACACGGAATCCACCTGGCGGCGGACTGCGTCGTCAAACAACTTTGAGGCCAGGCCGAAGGAACTCGAATAGGAGCGGAGCACCACGCCGGAGGACTTGAGCGCGGCTGCCGTGTAATCCGCCAGCGCGTCGCGGTCCCGCTTCATACGCCCATCCGATCGGTGACCAGGCGGGACAGGGGGGAGAGGCCGTCCCGCAGCGCCTGTGGCACGAACGGCTGGACCAGGACATCCAGGGCCCGCTCCGTGAGGTCCGCGGCCAGCTTCAGGGTCTTGTCCCGCGCCCCGGACGCCACCAGGAGTTCACGGATCTCCGCGGCATCGGCGGCCGTGAGGTCTTGGGCGAGCAGCTCTTTGATCCGGTTCCACTGGGGCTGCTCTGCCGCGTAGGAGATCAGGGCGGTGCGCTTGCCCTCGCGCAGGTCGCCCCAGCCTGTCTTGCCGGTCCGGGATTCGTCACCGAACGCGCCCACCAGGTCATCCGCCACCTGGTACGCGGTGCCGATGATGCGGCCGAACTCGCCCAGGGCCTCCACCAGCTCCTGGTCCGCGCCGGCCAGGACCGCTCCTGCGCGCAGCGGAGTGTCGAAGGAGTACACGGCGGTTTTCAGCTTGGACATCTCCAGGACCTGGTCCACAGTCTGCGGCATGGGGTCCAGGGGCGCCAGCACGTCCAGGAGTTCCCCGGCCGCGGAGGCCACGACGGCCTCATCCAGCAGGTCGCCCAAGCGCTGCCGCGTGGCCGGGTCCGCGTCCACTTCCGCCAGGAACCGGTAGGCGTTGGCCAGGGCCAGGTCCCCGGCGATCACAGCCGCGGACGCGCCGGTGTGCTCCGCCTTCTCCGGGCTGCTGCCCTGGTCCGTTGCGAGGCTGCGGTAGGCACCGGCGAGGTTGGGAACCCCGCGGCGGGTGAAATCCTGATCCACCACGTCGTCGTGGATGATCAGGGCTGTGTGCAGCAGCTCGTAGGACGCGGCCACGGTGGCTGCCGCCGTCGTGTTGGTGCCGCCCAGCAGGGAGTAGGTGGTCATCACCAGCCGGGGACGGAACCGCTTGCCGCCCACCGTGCAGGCCTCGAGGTGTTCCCACAGGCCGAGGTACTGCGGGTGCATGGCACCGGCCCTCACCTTGGCCCGGGTGAAGAACCCGTCCAGAACTTCATTGACCAGTTGGCCGTCATCTGTGTGTGCCAGCGTGGTCCCCATATCCATATGTAAAGTAAACACGGGCACCCATGGGAGGGCAATTGAAGGCGAATGCAGAGCAGGTGGTCCTGGCCGCCGACGACGGAACACCGGTCGGCGTCGAGGACAAGGCCACCGTCCACTCTTCCTCCACACCCCTGCACCTGGCCTTCTCGGCCCACGTGTACGACTCCGGCGGCCGCATCCTCCTCACCCGCCGTGCCCTGTCCAAGCTGACTTGGCCCGGCGTCTGGACCAATTCCTTCTGCGGTCATCCTGCGCCCGGCGAGGAGCTTGAGGACGCCGTGCGGCGCCGCGGGGAGTACGAACTTGGGCTGACGCTTACGGACATCGAACTGCGGGTTCCGGACTTCCGGTATAGGGCGGTGGATGCCTCCGGCGTGGTGGAAAACGAGATCTGCCCGGTGTTCACGGCGCGTGCCGTTTCGCCGCTGGCTCCGCGGGCCGACGAGGTCATGGAGTGGCAATGGACCGATCCCGCGCTGATCACTGCCGCCGTGGCCGCCACCCCCTGGGCCTTCAGCCCGTGGCTGACGCTGCAGCTGCCGCTGCTCTACCCGGAGCGGTTCGGCGCCTAAGATCCTTTTGTCACCGCTTGGATGACGGACGACGGCGGCGCTCCCGCCGGGCCTGCAACGTCACCTTCCAACGTTCCCACGGCGGGAGCTGGCGCCAGTGGATGCCCAGGGTGTGGAAGGCGCGCTTGAAGCGCAGGCGCGCGTCCGCCCCGCCGGCGAGTGCGCGGGCAGAAATGCCAACCTGCAGCGCGGGATCGTAGGCCGTGCGGCGGGTGGGGTCGAGCGCAAAGCCGAGGTCGACGTCGTCGTGCACCAGCGTGTCCAGCCGGCTGACTTTGCTGCGGGCCTGCTCCCAGTCATGGCGGCGGAAGGCGCAGTTGGAGCCGAAGGGCGGCCAGTGCCCCATGGCCGCGCCCATGAGGACGAAGTAGGCCTGGATGTACGTAATGTCGGCGAGGCGGCTGCGGATGCGGCCGGTGCCGTAGAAGACGCCCGGCCCCGTGAGAAGGGCCAAGTCCGGGTCCTGCTCGAAGCGCCGGCTTATGCGTTCCAGCCAGTCGGCCGGGGGAATGCTGTCCGCATCGCAGCGTACGATGACGTCTCCGCGGGCGGCGTCGTATCCAGCGGAAGCTGCGGCGGCAATACCGGGCACGTGTTCGTGGAGGACCCGGGCGCCGTGCTTTGTTGCGATCTTGGCGGTGTCGTCGCTGGAGCCGTTGTCCACCACGATGATTTCCAGCGGAGCCACGGTCTGGGATTGCAGGGCCTGGAGGCAGTGTTCCAGGAACGGGCCGTCATCCTTGCACGGGATGACCACGGAGAGGGACGGCATCCCCCGATGCTAGCCGGTTTGCCGCTTACCGCGTTGTACGGCCGGACGTAAGCTGATGTGGTCAGGAGCCAGGCGAAGCCGCAGAGGAGTTCCGGCATGCTGAATGGGTCAAATTTCGGGGTCAACATCGGGGCCTTGGTGGCAGTGGGCGTTGCCCTGTACATCGTGCTGGTGGTTCGCCGCCGGAAATGACCTCATCCCGCCACTCGCGCATCCCCCTTTTCGACGCGCATCCCCATTTTCGAGGCGCACATCCGTCCGTGACACGCATCCCTATTTTCGACGCGCAGATTCCTTTTCGCACTCCCAATTTGGGCCGCGAAAAGGATTCTGCGCCCCGCGATCTCACGTGCGCGTCGAAATCTCCCTCTATCGCTGCACCTAGGATGGTCCCCATGAAGGCTGCCCGAGACGCGGACTCCGTTGCCCTGGTGATCAACGCTGGTGCCCGCCTGGCCGCGGCGGGACCCGAACCGGTGGTCGACAACCTGCAGAAGGCAGGCCTGCCAATTGCCGCCGTGCACCTTGTCCGGTCCGGCGCCGACCTGGCTTCCACACTCGACAGGGTTGCCGCCGACGGACATGACCTGGTGGTTGTGGGCGGCGGTGACGGCACCGTGTCCTTCGCCGCCGGCTTTTTCGCTAAGACCGGCACCGTCCTCGGCGTCCTTCCGCTGGGGACGGCCAACGACCTTGCCCGCACCCTGGAGATTCCCGCCAATCTGGACGCGGCGTGTGCTGCGCTCGCGGACGGGAAGGTGGTGGACATCGATCTTGGCCGGGCCAACGGCGAGCCCTTCCTCAACGTGGCCTCAGTGGGTCTCTCGGTGGGGCTGACCGAAAGCCTGAGCCCGCGGCTGAAGCGGCGGCTGGGGCCGCTGGCCTACGGCGTTGCCGCTGTGCGGGCGTACGCCCGCACAAGCCTTTCCGCGCCCGGCTCGAGTTCCCGGAGGGGGACCATGAACCGCTGGAACTGGAGAACATGCTGCAGGTGGCGGTGGGCAACGGCCGGCATTACGGGGGCGGCAACGCGGTTTCACCCACCGCAGGGATCGACGACCACACCCTCGACATCTATGCCATTCCGGGGGCGCCGCTACGGGAGCATGTGCGGATCGCCCGCCTGCTCAAGGACGGCAGCTTCGTTGAGCGCGACGGCGTGTACCACCTGACCACGCAGCGCGTCCGGCTGGTCACGGAGCCATCAATGCCGGTGAACCTCGACGGCGAGATCGCCACGATCACGCCCGCGGACTTCACCGTCGACCGCAACGCCGTGCACGTCGTGGTGCCGCAGTACAGCACCGCCGCGCGACTCGACGGGTAGGGGACCTCCGGCGGCACGCCATTCTCGAGGCGCAAGTCCGTCCGCGACATGATTCCCCGTTTTCGAGGCGCAGATTCCTCTTCGCGCCCCAATTCCGGGCCGCGAAAAGGAATCTGCGCCTCGCATTCCCATTTGCGCGTCGAAAATCGAGGTGCGGGGCGCACTCCGATGCGTGCCGCCGTCGTACTTCTTCGAGGGATGTGGGGGCCGGCGGCTTTTTTCGGATCGACGCTGACCCGTTGCCTCCGCCGTCGGCCCCTGGCTTGTGTGGAATGGGGATTGGTTGCCTGGCGGCGCCGCTTCTTAGCGCCGCCAGGCTCTGAGACCATCGGTTTTTATCCGATGCAGGCGCGGGTTGACTGGGCCCCAGTACCCAGGTGCATCAAGGTTGCTTTCCCGTCCTTCACGCATCACTTTGGCGGGAGGACCTCAAGGACGTGCGGGTGTTCGGTCAAGATTGCATCAAGGTCGGCGCAAAATTCGCGGGCGGCATGTACGGCGCGCAGGTCCGAAACAGAAGCGCGGCGGGTCTCTGGCAAGAGACCTGCCGCGCTTCCGTTGTTCCGTGCGGATTCCTACCGCGAGGAGTAGTCCTCGGCTGCCTTCCGCAGGCGGCTGTGGGCACCGCCGTAGGCCTGGGCGCCCTGCAGCGTCCACTTGGGCAGCTTGGCGACCATCGTGTAGTTCGGATCGCAGACGTTGGCCGCGGGGGAGAGGCCCATCTGGCTGACCAGCTGGTACGAGTCCAGCATGTCCATGCCGGTCAGGTCCGAGGTCCAGGCGACGAGGTCCTTCTGACTGATCCGGTAGGCATCCTCGAGGGGGCGGGTGGAACCGGTGCTCATGATGTAGTCGTCGTTCTCCAGGCGGGGCCAGGCTGCGGCACCCTCCTTGATCAGGTCCACGGCGATCACCGAGTTCATGGCGGATTCCAGGCCGGTGCCGCAGACTTCACCTTCGCCTTGGCGTGCGTGGCCGTCGCCGAGGGAGAGCATGGCCCCGGCCACGTTAACCGGAAGATACAGCGTGGTCCCGGCCCGGGCTTCCGGGGTGTCCATGTTCCCGCCGTGCGTGGACGGCGTCATGACAAGCCGCACTTCGCCGCCGGCAGGGGCCACACCAACTGTGCCGTGCATGGGGTCCAGCGGCAGCTGCAGCCGGAAGTCCGAGTTCCGCGCCTTGAACGACGCGGTCCAGGTCTCCAGGTCGATGTCGTAGAACCAGACGCGTTCCTCCAGTGACTCATTGAGCATGGCCGTCTCGCGCGTTCCCGTCAGGGCGCCGAACTGCGGCAGCACGCAGGACACCGCGTATTTCCTGGCCGGCACGATGGACACAAAGTGGACGGCCAGCATGTCGCCGGGTTCCGCGCCTTCCACCTGGATGGGCCCCGATACCGGGTTCATCTCGTTGAAGGGCACCGCCTCGCTGGGCAGCTGGTCGGGGGAGGTGACCCGGCCGCCGAAGCAGTCCTCGGTACTGACCTCCACGATGTCGCCGGGCTTGATGCCGATCATCGGTTCCCGGCCGCCGAACACGTAGGAGTATTCGCCCGGCTGGGGCGCAAGTTTGTGGACAACCATCTTTACTGAACCTCCGCTGCTTCAGGTTCCCCTGCCGCCGTCGTAATTGGTACTTCCTTCTTACCCATCCGCCCGGTCTTGTACAGGACGACCGCAAGCAGCCACGACTCGCTTCCCCCTTTTCGCGGCGCACCTTCCTTTTCGCACCCCAGATTCGGGCCGCGAAAAGGAATCTGCGCGTCGAAATCGCATGTGTGCGTCGAAAGCCAAGGTGCGGGCCGGCGCGCTGGTGCGTGCCGTCGTCGTACTTCCGCTCGGCACATGCCCAAGAAATCTGGTGCCGTTTGCGCCGGGGACATGAATAATACGGAGTGCTGGGAACAGCGGAAGTGCAGCGGCTCCTGCCGGCTGCAACGACGGCGGCCGAAGGAACTGGACATGACGAGGTCACACCGGAGCGTACGGCACCAGCCTGAAACGAGCGTGGAGCTGAACCCGCTGTTCAGCCGGCCCGGGGAAGCCACCATCTTTCCGCGCTTCACCATCCCGGACGGGGAGTCCCTCCCCGCCACCGCCTACCAGGTGGTCCACGACGAGGTGATGCTGGATGGCAACTCCCGCCTGAACCTGGCCACGTTCGTGGGGACGTGGATGGAAAAGGAAGCCTCCCAGCTGTACGCGGAAACGTTCGACAAGAACATGATCGACAAGGACGAATACCCGCAGACGGCGCTGATCGAAACCCGGTGCTGGCGGATGCTCGCGGATCTGTGGAATGCGCCGGATCCTGCCGCGGCCATCGGCACCTCCACTGTTGGGTCCTCCGAAGCATGCATGCTGGGCGGACTGGCGCTCAAACGCCGGTGGCAGCACCGCCGTCGCGCCGAGAAGAAGCCCACGGACGCGCCCAACCTTGTCCTCAGTTCCGCGGTGCAGGTGTGCTGGGAGAAGTTCTGCAACTACTGGGACGTGGAAGCCCGCTACGTGCCCGTCTCCGCTGAACACCCCACGCTGGACGGCCATGACCTGGAACGGTACGTGGATGAGAACACCATCGGCGTGGTGGCCATCATGGGCGTCACCTACACCGGCGCCTATGAACCCGTGGAGCTGATCGCCGCCGCACTGGACCGCATCCAGGCCGGCACCGGCCTGGACATCCCCATCCACGTTGACGGTGCGTCCGGGGCCATGGTGGCGCCGTTCCTGACTCCGGAGCTGGTGTGGGATTTCCGGCTTCCCAGGGTGGCCTCCATCAACACGTCCGGGCACAAGTACGGGCTGGTGTACCCGGGCCTGGGCTGGGTGGTGTGGCGGGATGAGCAGTCCCTGCCCGAAGACCTGGTGTTCCACGTCAGCTACCTGGGTGGGGACATGCCTACCTTCGCCCTGAACTTCTCCCGGCCCGGCGCGCAGGTTCTGCTGCAGTACTACCTGTTCCTCCGGCTGGGCTTCGCCGGGTACAAGTCCGTGCAGGCAAGCTCGCGGGATGTGGCGCTGTATCTCTCGCACGAGATCGGGGCCATGGACGCCTTCACCTTGTGGAGCGACGGGTCCGACATCCCGGTCTTCGCCTGGCAGCTCGCGGACGGCCACACGAAGAACTGGAACCTGCACCACCTCTCCGAACGCCTGCGCATGAACGGTTGGCTGGTTCCGGCCTACCCGCTGCCGGAAGGGCTCGCCGACATCACGGTGCAGCGGATCGTGGTCCGCAACGGGTTCACCCGCGACCTGGCGGCAAGCTTCCTGACCGACTTCAAGAAGGAAGTGGCTTACCTGGATTCCCTGACGGCGCCCATGCCCGACGGGCAGCAGAAGGAAGCGTTCCACCACTAGCGCGTTTTAAAAGGAGTGCCACGTGTGCCGACTGTTCGGGCTGCATGCCGGGTCCCGGCCCGTCCGCGCCACCTTCTGGCTGCTGGACGCCCCGGACAGCCTGTCCGAGCAGAGCAGGAGGGAGCCCGACGGCGCGGGGATCGGGAGTTTTGATCTCGACGGCGGCGCGCGGGTCAGCAAGCGGCCGCTCGCCGCATGGGAGGACCACGCCTTTGCCCGCGAAGCGCGGCAGTTGCTGAGCACCACCTTCCTGGCCCACGTCCGCTATGCCAGCACCGGGGCGCACACCATGGTGAACACGCACCCGTTCGAACAGGACGGCCGGCTGTTTGCCCACAACGGCGCGTTCCACGGCCTGGACCGGCTGGATGCGCGCCTTGCAGAGCTTGGCGTGGCGGAGCTGGTGCAGGGCCAGACCGACAGTGAACGCCTCTTCGCCCTCATTACGGCCGAGAGCCGCAAAGCTGGCGGAAACGTGGCGGAAGGCATCGTGCGGGCGGTGGGGTGGGTCGCCGCGGAGCTGCCCGTCCTGGCCCTGAACATCATCATGACGACGTCGACCGACCTCTGGGCGCTCCGCTACCCGGCAACCCACCCGCTGTACATCCTGGAAAGGGACCCGGAAGCCGAGCCGGCTCCGGCAGCACCCCTGGACGCGCGAAGCCACCGGATCCATTCGCGAAGCACGGAACTGTCGGCTGTGCGTTCGGTTCTCTTTGCCACCGAACCGATGAACCACAACCCCGGCTGGCGTCCCCTGTCGCCGGGGGAGCTGGTGCACGTTGGCCCGGACCTGGCGGTGACCTGCGCCTTTCCCTTCCCGGACCAACCTGCGCACCCGCTCACGCTCGCCGACCTGGAACCGTCCGCGGCGGCGTCGCAAATGTCCTGAGGGGTTTAGGTGTTGGGGGTTGCAGCCTTCTTTGCCAGCGCCTCGGCCATCTTCTGGACCTTGGCGCCGTAGCCGCCGTTGACCGCGGTGTCCTTGATCTTGTTCGCCTGGGCGTCCAGGTCAGCAGGGGCAGCGTTCTTGAGTGCCGTCAGGTCCGTCTGCAGGTTCGCGGGGAGCTTGGCGAACAGCTTGGGGTGGCCGATGAGCTGGTCTGCCACCTGCTGGAGTCCGGCGCCGGGGTTGCCCGAGCTGAACGCGGTGCGCAGCTCCTGGCGCAGGCCGGCCAGGCTGGTGGCGGCCTTCTCCGCCGCGTCGGCACGCTTCTGGATCTCGGCGCCGTACCCGCCGGACAGGGCAGTGGTCTTGATCTTGTAGGCGTCCTTTACCCGATCGGCCGCAGGGGCGTCCTTAAGGGTGGTGACGTCCGCCTGGAGGGCGGAGGGAAGC
>Ga0308158_10003852_pt1 | contig 12912 bp, 10 predicted proteins | sample PhyBR2_FD_201038 | JGI IMG/M metagenome (GOLD analysis project Ga0308158, IMG submission 201038) | Phyllosphere microbial communities from UC Gill Tract Community Farm, Albany, California, United States - DLSLB.R2 | ecosystem: Host-associated > Plants > Phyllosphere > Unclassified | place: USA...
GTGCGCACCGAGGTCGGAGCCGGCGCGCACATCGCGCGGGGCGCGAAGATCGGCGACGACGAGACCGTCGCCGCCGGCATGACGCTGGACACCGATCGCAAGGGCCTGTGGCTCGCGGCCTGAACGCTGCGGCCGCGCCGTCGTGCGCCCCGGCCGTGCAGTCCGCTCTTCAGTGGTCGCACATTGCGGGTTTCGCTGCCCCATAACCGCAATCTGCGACCAGTGAGCGGACGGATGCCGCTCCAGCGCCGGACTCAGCGCTGGCAGCGGGGGCACCAGAAGGTGCGGCGCTCCTCGGTCGGATCCGCGCCCAGCTCGCCGCTCTCGATGAGCGCGCCGCAACGCCGGCAGGTGCGGTGCGCTCGCCCGTACACCCAGGTCGTGCGCCCGCGCTGGGCGACCCCCGTGAACGTGCGGTCGAGGCGGTCCCGGTTGGCGCGGATCGTGCGCGCGCCGAGCTCCAGCAGGGCGGTGACGTCGACCTCGGTCGCGGGCGTCGTGGGCCGTACGCCGCGCAGGAACAGCAGCTCGGCGGCGTACTCGTTGCCGAACCCTGCCACGTTGCGCTGGTCGAGCAGCGCGACGTGGATCGGCCGCCGGTCTGCGCCGAGACGCCGTGCCGCCTCGGCGATGTCCCAGTCGTCACGAAGCGGATCCGGTCCGAGGTGCGCGACGAGCGTGTCCTCCTGCGCGGTCGGCACGAGGGCCAGCATCGACACGTCGAAACCCACAGCCTCGGCGTCTGCCGTGCTCACGATCGCTCGCGCGGTGTAGCCGGGTGCCCGCCAGCGCTCGCCCGGCCGGTACAGATGCCAGGCGCCGTCCATGCGCAGGTGCGAGCGGAGCGTCGATTCGCCGATGCGCATGAGGATGTGCTTCCCGCGCGGCACCACGGCGTGCACGACGGATCCGGTGAGGTCGGCGGTCGCGAGCTCGGGTACCCGCAGATCGAAGCGGGTGACCACGCCGCCCCGCAGCGCGCCATCGAGGCGCTGCGCCACACGGTAGACCGTGTCGCCCTCAGGCACGGCTCGGCGCCCCTCCGGTCGGGCCGGCGGAGCGGGCGGCAGCGGCGGGCACGGAGTTCGCCGTCGCAGGGGCAGAAGTGCGTTCGGTGAGCGCTCGGGCCAGCATGGTCGATCCGGCGACGGCGGCCGGCATCGTGATGATCGCGCCGAGCGGAACCATGAAGCAGAGCTGCGTGGCGACGCCGAAGCCCAGCACCCGAGCCCGGCCGGAGCCGAGCAGGCGCGCCCGGTCCCGGTGGTCGAGGCCGCGGGCGTCGAAGGCGCGCCCGGTCAGCTCGCGGGCGAGCAGCCGGCCCGACAGCAGCACGCCGAGGACGGTCGCGAGCACACCCCCCACGAGCGGGATGAAGCCGAGGACCAGGGTGAGCAGCGCGACGAGCGCGCCGAGCAGGATCAGCCGCACTCCTTCGCCGACGGTGCTCCAGAACCCGGTCTCGCCTGTCGGCTCCGCCCCGCCCAGCGAGCGCTCGACCTCGCGCCAGATGCGCTGGTAGAACGGATCGCCGATCGTCAGCGTCAGCGCGGTGAAGACGAGCCCCGACAGCAGGGTGGCCGCGACGAAGAGCACGATGCCGAGGGCGATCCGCAGCGCCTCGCGCCATCCGGCGATCCAGCCGTCGGCGAACGGCGTCATCCAGGCCGTGACGGCGCCCAGCGAGAGGGCGAACGGGATCAGCGCCGCCGCCAGCACGACGAAGCTGATCACGGCAGGGATGAGGCCGAGTGCGAGCAGCCGCGGATGCGTGCGCCACAGTCCGAATCCTCGCAGCAGGGTGCCGAACCCGATGGCGAACTCACGCAACATGCCACCAGGGTATGCGTCCCGCAGAGTCGCGGCGGATCCGGCGTCGTTCACAGCGACTTCCGCAGGGTGTAGCCGCGCGGAGTGGCGACGAATCCTGCTTCCTGCAGCAGCCGTCCGAGCAGCGATCCCCCGGTGGTGCCGTACATCCCGTCACCGTTCACCTTCTCCACGGTGAGCGTCTCCAGCCGCCGCGCCTTCGCCGTCACCGCCAGGTCGGACGTCGCCGCGCGCAGCTCGTCCTCGTCGTCGGTGAAGGCGAGCACGGTCTTGCCGCCGCGCTCGAGATAGAGGGCGAGGGCGCCGTCCACGAGGACGACGAGGGCGCCCGCCTTGCGGCCGGGGCGGTGCGGCACATCGCCCAGCCGCGGCCAGCCGAGCGCGGCGCCATAGGGGTTGGCCGGGTCGGTGGCGGCGAGAGTGCGCGCCGTGCGCGGCGGCGGGTCGGTGAGCCCGGCGAAGGTGCGCAGGCGGTCGATCGTCGCCGAGGCGGCGAACTGCGCCGCGCCGAGTTTCTCGATCACGTAGCCGCGCCGGCAGTGCCCGGCCTCCTCGAAGCCGGCGAGCACGCGATACGCCTGCGCGAAACCGCCGGGCATGCCCTCCGACTGCACGGAGCCGCGGGTGACGACGCCGTAGCGGTCGAGCAGGAGACCTGCCGCGACCGTGGCACGGCGGGCCGGATCCGTCTCCGCCTCCGGCAGCAGCGACCAGCGCCCCCCGACGTTCAGCGGCCGCGGCGTGGATGCGGGCCGGGCGAGCGACATGCCGCGGAACGTGCGCGTGCGCGGAGCGCGCCGAGCCACCTTGTGCGCCTGGCTGCCCCCGCTCAGCAGCGAGCGGATCGGCGCGAACGTGTCGTTCGTGACCTGGCCTGCCCAGGCCAGGTTCCACAGCGCCTCCACGACGGACGCCTCGTTCTCGGCGCCCGTCGACTCGCGCAGCTGTGCGGCGAAGTACGCCCCGCCCGAGGCGAGCGCAGCGAGGAGCTGGGCTTCGAGGGAACCCTCGGCGGGCCCCTCCTCGGCGAAGGGAACCGTGAACGGGGCGAGGTCGGCGGGGTGCAGGGAGACCCAGCCGTCGCGGCCGGGCAGGGCTCCATGCCCGGCCCAGATGACCTCGCCGGAGCTGGTCAGTTCATCCAGCATCGCGGGCGCGTAGTCGCGCACGCGCTGAGGCAGCACGAGCGACTCCCAGGCGCTCGCCGGGATCGGCACGCCCGCGAGCTGTTCGATCACGGTCGCGACACCGTCGATGCCCTCCAGCGGCCGCCCCAGGTGCTGCCACTCCGGCAGGAACCGCGCGAAGGCGGCGGGCGGGACGGGCTCGACGCTGCCGCGGATCGCCGCGAGCGAGCGCATCCTCAGCCGCCGCAGCACCTCGGTGTCGCACCACTCGGTCTCGTCCGGTCCCGCAGACGTCGCGGAGGCTCGCGGTGCGGCCCCTGGGGCACTCGAAGGCGCAGGCAGGAAGTACCCGCTGATGACCCGCCCGTCGGCTTCGAGGCGCTGCAGCGTCTGCCGCACGATCGCCGTGCCGAGGCCGAAGCGGGCGGCGACGGCCGACCCGAGGAACGGGCCGTGGGTGCGCGCGTGCCGTGCCACGAGATCGCCGAGCGGGTCTGCCACGGGCTCCAGGAACGCGACGGGGATGCCGACGGGAAGCGGCGCGCCCAGGGCGTCGCGCAGCCGTCCCGCATCCTCGATCGCAGCGACCCGGCGCACGCCGCCGACGGTGACCTCGATCGCGCGACGGGCATCGACGAGGGCAGCGAGGTGGGCGGCGGCCTCAGACTCCGGGGCGCCCTTCGACTCGGCGTCGTCGTCCGGCGCTCCCGGGTCTTCCAGCCGCGCCGCCACCTCGTCCGCATCCAGCGGACCCAGCAGCCGCAGCAGATCCGCGACGCCCTCGACGCCGCGCGCACGCCGGGCCGGATCCAGCCGCTGCGCCTCGCGCTCGAACTGGAGGATGACGTCGGGATCCAGCAGCTCCCGCAGCTCGACCGTGCCGAGCAGCTCGCCCAGCAGCGCCGGGTCCACGGACAGCGCGGCCGCGCGACGTTCGGCGAGGGGCGAGTCGCCCTCGTACATGAACGCGCCCACGTAGCCGAACAGCAGATCGCGGGCGAAGGGCGAGGGCTGAGCGGTCTGCACCTCGACGAGCCGGATCCGGCGCTCGGCGATCGATGTCGCGAGGCGCCGGAGCGAGGGCAGGTCGTAGACGTCCTGCAGGACCTCGCGCAGCGTCTCCAGGATGATCGGGAACGTGGGGTGCTTGCGGGCGACCTCGAGCAGTTGTGCCGAGCGCTGCCGCTGCTGCCAGAGCGGAGTGCGCCGCTGCGGGTTCATCCGCGGCATGAGCAGTGCCCGCGCCGCGCACTCCCGGAAGCGCGAGGCGAACAGCGCGGATCCGCCCACCTCGTCCGTGACGATCCGCTCGAGCTCCTCGGGCTCGAAGACGAACAGCTCGGCGCCGGGTGGCTCGGCGTCGGCGTCGGGGACGCGCACGATGATGCCGTCGTCGCTGGCGACCGCGGATCCCTCGACGCCGAGGCGCTCGCGGATCCGCGCGTTCACCGCCAGAGCCCAGGGCGCATGCACCATCTGGCCGTAGGGGGAATGCAGGATGACGCGCCAGTCGCCGATCTCATCGCGGCTGCGTTCGACGGTGAGCGTGCGATCGGTGGGCAGCGTGCCGGTCGCCTCCTTCTGCTCGTTCAGGTGTGCGAGCAGGTTGGCCTGGGCGCGATCGTCGAGCCCGGCCGCGCTCAGCCGCTCCCGAGCCTTCTCGGCTGTCGCGCCGTGCACTTCGCGGTTGAAGACGCCGAGCGCCTCGCCCAGCTCGAACGGGCGGCCGAGCCCGTCGCCGTGCCAGAACGGCACCTTGCCGGGCTGCCCGTAGGCGGGGATCACATTCACCCGGTCGTGCGTGATCTCGGCGATCCGCCAGCTCGTGGTGCCGAGCGTGAACACGTCGCCGACCCGCGATTCGTAGACCATCTCCTCGTCGAGTTCGCCGACCCGCGCGCCCGTCGTCTCGCCGGCCACGAACACGCCGAACAGCCCGCGGTCGGGGATCGTGCCGCCGCTGGTGACCGCGATCCGCTGCGCACCCGGGCGCCCGGTGAGGGTGCCCGCGTCGCGGTCCCAGACCAGCCGCGGTCGCAGCTCGGCGAACTCGTCGGAGGGGAAGCGGCCCGCGAGCAGATCGAGCGTCGCCTCGTAGGCGGAGCGGGGGAGCGCGGCGAACGGCGCGCTGCGGCGCACGGTGTCGAACCACTGCTCGACGTCGAGCGGATCCAGCGCGCAGGCCGCGACGGTCTGCTGCGCGAGGATGTCGAGCGGGTTGCGCGGCACGCTGATCGCCTCGATCTGGCCCGCGAGCATCCGCTCGGTCACGATCGCGGTGTGCAGCACGTCGCCGCGATGCTTCGGGAACAGCGAGGCCCGGCTGATCTCGCCGACCTGGTGGCCGGCGCGGCCCACCCGCTGCAGCCCGGAGGCGGCCGAGGGCGGCGCCTCGACCTGGATCACGAGGTCGACCGCGCCCATGTCGATGCCGAGCTCGAGGCTGCTCGTGGCGACGACGCAGCGCAGCACGCCCGACTTCAGCTCCTCCTCGACGATGGCCCGCTGCTCCTTCGAGACGGAGCCGTGGTGCGCCTTGGCGAGCACTGGGTCGGCACCGGCGGTGGAGCCGGCCTGCGCCATCATGGCTGCCGGCGGTCCCTGAGCCTTTCGAAGGGTGGCCGCGGGGAGATCCAGCCCGATCCGCTCGCTGTAGATCTCGTTGAGCCGGCCGGTGAGCCGTTCGGCGAGGCGTCGCGAGTTCGCGAACACGATGGTCGAGCGGTTCTGCAGGATCCTGTCGACGATCGCCTCTTCGACATGCGGCCAGACGGATCCGGTCATCTCGGTGTTCTCGCCGAACGCATCCGCGCCACCGACCGTCTGGTCGATCCGTTCGGCGCCCGACGGGCGCGCAGTCTCGTCGGTGCCGGGCGGGGGCGGGGGATTGAGCATGTCGTCGATCGGCACCACGACCTGCAGGTCGAAGGTCTTCGAGGCCGGTGGTGCCACGATCTCGACCGGCTGCGCACCGCCGAGGAACCGGGCGACCTCGTCGATGGGGCGGACCGTGGCGGACAGCCCGATCCGCTGCACCGGCCGGTACGCGGCAGAGTCCGTTGCCGCAGCCCTGCGCAACTGGTCCAACCGCTCCAGGCTGACCGCGAGATGGGCGCCGCGCTTGGTCGCCGCGACCGCGTGCACCTCGTCGATGATGACCGTGTGCACGTCGCGCAGGGTGTCGCCGGCGCGGCTGGTGAGCATCAGGTAGAGCGATTCGGGCGTGGTGATGAGGATGTCCGGCGGATCCACGACCAGGCGGCGGCGGTCCGACGAGGTCGTGTCGCCCGATCGCACCCCGACGGTGACCGAGGGGGCGGCGATCCCGAGACGCCGCGCGGACTGACCGATGCCGATCAGCGGTGAACGCAGGTTGCGCTCCACGTCGACGCCCAGGGCCTTGAGCGGCGAGATGTACAGGATCCGGGTGCGGCCGGGTCGTTCCGTCGGACGTTTCCGGCCCCTGGCGTTCTTCGTCCCCGCGGTCGTCCCCGGTGCCGCCCCGGGCCCTTCGAGCCCGGCACCCTCGGCCGTGCGTTCGCGGAACACCCGGTCGATCGCCCACAGGAACGCCGACAGCGTCTTGCCCGATCCGGTCGGCGCGACGACCAGCGCGTTCCTGCCCCCGGAGATGGCCTCCCACGCCCCGGCCTGCGCGGGCGTGGGTGCGGTGAACGCCCCGCGGAACCAGTCCTGGGTCGCGGGCGTGAACCGGTCGAGCACATCGTGCTGCAGGCCGGTCTCCGTGCGGTGCGCTGAGCCCGTCGAAGCATCGCTCATCCGTCCATCTTCGCGGGTGCCGCGGACATTCGGGCTGGATCCGCAGAGGGCAGCGCTTCGACGGGCTCAGCGACCGGGAGAGCTGTCGCGGATCTCCAAGCCCGATGTCGTGGCGTGGTGCGAGCATGGAAGCATGGCCGAGCACACGACGAACTACACCAACACGTTCATCGAGGTGGCTGAGGACTGTCCGACGGGCCACGCTCAGGAGCCGCCCGCGGGCCCTTCGACGAGCTCAGGGGCCGTTGCGTCGATCGCTGCGCTGCACTACCGGATGATCGCCGAGCGCCCGTTCGCGCGCACTTCGGACGACGTGATCTTCGCCACCTGGGCGCTGCGGCGCGGCGTCGACCCGGCCGACGGCGATGCGCGCGAGGCATTCTTCGCGAAGGGCCAGGCCTGTCTGCGCGCCTCGCCGCTCGGCAAGCGCTACGGCTGGGGGATCCTGCACGACGCCGAAGGCCGTGTCGCCCTGGTGCCGCGGGAGTCCGAGGAGTACGCCCGGCTTGCTGCGGATCCGGCTCTCGGGCACACCCGCGCGATGCGGTCGAAGCGCGCCTGAGCCCACCGGTGCAGCGTCATTTCTCCTTCGGGATGAGGATCCACAGCACGATGTAGACCCACAGCGGCAGCCCCGCGAACACCATCGCGACCACGGCGAGCAGGCGCATGAGGAAGACCGGCCAGCCGAAGCGCTGCGCGAGTGCGGCGCAGACGCCGGCGATGATGCGGCCCTTGCGGGGGCGGACGAGAGTGCTCATGCTCTCATCCTGCCCCCGCGTCCTGGACGGCTGCTGGATCCTGTTGCCGCGTCCGGATCCGTCGATCAGGCCCCGAGTGCGACCTCGGTGAGCGCGCCTTGCGCGTCGAGCCGGAGCGTCAGGTCCAGGTCCAGGCGCTGCAGGAATGCGTCATCGTGGCTGACAACAAGCACGGCCCCGCGGTATGCACGCAGCGCCTGCACGACCTGATCGACCGTGTCGAGGTCGAGGTTGTTCGTCGGCTCGTCGAGCACCACGAGGTGCGGTGCGGGGTCGGCGAGCAGCAGCGTCGCCAGAGCGACGCGGAAGCGCTCGCCGCCCGACAGCGCGCCGACCTGCCGGTCCATGGCGGCGCCCCGGATCAGGAATCGGGCCAGCCGATTGCGCAGCTCCTTCTCCGGGATCTCCCGCGCACGCGCCGCGACATTCTCGATCACGGTGCCGGCCTCGTCGAGCCCGTCGATCCGCTGCGGCAGGTAGCCGATGCGGTCGGTGTGCGCTGCACAATTCAGGCCGGATTCGGCAGAAGACTGGATTCCGCCGGATTCGGGGCCGGCATCGGCATTCCAGCCTGAGTTCGGCGCACCATCCGGGGCCGCGACGCGTGCTCCCGCGACGAGGCGGCGCAGCAGCGTGGTCTTGCCGACCCCGTTCGGGCCGATCAGAGCCACGCGCTCCGGACCCTGGATCGTCCAGGACCGCGCGGCGTCTCCGATGGTCGCGATGCGGCGGCTCCGGGAGACGCCCGGATCCGGCAGTTCGATGCTCATCGTGGCGTCGTTGCGGATCCGATGCCCTGCCGCGTCGAGCGCGGCGCGGGCCGAGCCCTCCTTCTCGGCGACCTCGGTGCGGAGCCTGCCCGCCGAGACCTGCGCGGCCATCTTCCGGCCGTTCATCACGCTCTTGGGCTCGCGCTTCTCCTCGAACGCCTTCTTGGCCATCTGCGAGCGGGTCGCGAGCTTGAGCTCTGCCTCGATGCGCTGCCGCTTCTGGATCTTGAGGGTCTGCTTGGCGTCCCTCTCTGCCTGCTTCGCGGACTCCTGCTCGGCATCCAGCCAGGCGCGCCATTGCGAGTAGGGGCCGCCGAAGACGCTGAGCTCCTGTCCGTACAGCTCTGCGGTGTCGTCCACGAGCTCGAGCAGGGTGACGTCGTGGCTGACCACCACGAGCGTGCCGCGCCAGGAGCGCACCATCTCGCCGAGCCGCGCCCGCGCCTCACGGTCGAGATTGTTGGTCGGCTCGTCGAGCAGCGTGATCGGCGCCCGGCGGGCGCGGATGCCGGCGATCGCGACGAGTACCGCCTCCCCGCCGGAGAGCTCACCGACGGTGCGGTTCAGGAACGAAGGATCCAGGCCCGCCTCCGCCAGCGCCGCCTCCGCGCGGGCCTCGACGTCCCAGTCGTCGCCGACCTCGTCGAAACGCGCGGGGTCGACGTCGCCCGCCGCGATGGCACGAACGGCGTCGAGAGCGACTGCCACGCCGAGCAGCCCGGCCACGCGGGCATGCGTGTCGAGGGTGAGGCGCTGCGGCAGGTACGCCACGTCGCCGGTCGCGGTGATGTGCCCGGATGTGGGCGCCAGTTCGCCCGCGATGAGGCGGAGCAGCGTCGACTTGCCGGATCCGTTGCGTCCGACCAGGCCGGTGCGACCCGCGCCGAAGGCGCCAGAGACGGCGTCGAGCGCCGTGGACCCGTCGGGCCAGGTGACCGTGACGCGGTCGAGCACGACCGCGGAAGAGGGGGTGGGGAATGACATGGGCGGCTCCCTGAAGGTGTTCGGGGTGCGCTGATGCCGGATCGATTCCTGGTCCTGTCGCAGGACGGGCCGTGAAGAACGGCGGAGCTCGCTCGGATCTGTAGGCCCGGTCGGCGGGATCGCTCGAAGCGGGTGCCGGGGGACCGGAGATGCCTGTGCCGGAACAAGCGAGGGCAGGAAGGAGCGTCGGATCAGCGCGTGGATGGAACGCGGAGGCGACGACTCAGATCAAGGGACTTCCTTACACGGCGGACAGGACCCGGAAGACGATACCGGGCGTGCGCCGTTCGTGCAACCCGGGCGTGTCGCGGTCGTGCCGGTGCGGTCAGCATGCCCTCGCGACCGCCCGGATCCGTCCTGCGGGGGACGCAGGGTCGTCGGGTGAGACCTAGCCTGGAGGCATGCAGGAACAGCGGCCGGGGTCCGGCGAGACGATGCGGCGGATGGGGCTCGGTGTCGGGCTCGCCATCGGGATGGGTGTCGGGGTGGCGCTGGGCGCCGCGCTGCACAACATGGGCACGGGGATCGCGATCGGGCTCGTGTTCGGCGCCGCCGTCATGGTGCTGTTCACGTTCGCGGGTTCCCGCATGCAGCGCGAGGAGCAGCGCCGTGCGACCGAGGCCGGCGGCGTGGCAGCCGCGGAACCGGGGGAGCGTGGTGCGGCCGGCGTGGGCGATGCGGCAACCGGAGCCCCGCACGACGCCCCGCCGGCGGACGACGGGGATCCGCTCGGCTCAGATCGTGACGCTTCGGAAGAGCCCGATCAGTCCTCGGGAGCAGCGCCCGGCGTCGCCGGATCCTGAAGGCCGTCCAGCCAGCCGTCCAGGAAGCGGCGCACGTCGGCCAGCTCCTCCTCGGACACGCTGTGCGTGAGGCCGGGATACACCCGTCCGGTGAGGTCGGTGTGCTCGGGGAGCCACTGCGCGGTGTGCGCGACGAGCTCGACCGGGATGACATCGTCGCGGGAACCCCGCCCCCAGAACACGCGGGTGCGTTGCTCGCGCAGTGCCGCGTCGCCCGGCAGCTCTCCGGGCGCGGCGTAGCCGCTGAGGTTCACGACGGCGGCGATCCGGGCCGGATCCAGACGGGCCGCCTGCAGCGCCACCGAGGCGCCCTGCGAGAAGCCGAGCAGCGCGATCGACGACGCGGCGCCGGCCTCCGCGTCGAGCCAGCGCAGCACGGCTTCGGCCGCGGCGGTCACGGTCGCCGGGTCGCGCCGCTCCAGCTCATCGATCGGATACCAGGAGCGTCCGGGCATCGGCCACGGAGCGGGCAGCGGGGCCGACAGGGACGCCACGGTCACTCCCTCGGGCAGGAACGGCACGAGGGAGAACAGGTCGCGCTCGTCGGATCCGTAGCCGTGCAGCAGCACGAGCAGCGGCAGCGCGGCGTCCTGGCGCGCCCAGCGAGCCGCAGCACGATCGATCTCCACGGGTTCGGCCATGCTTCCATCCTGCCCCAGGCGGGCGAAGCCCTGCGCGCGTCCGGCACCCGGTCAGCGCCCCGATACCTGCCAGATCCGCGCGGCGGACACCGCGCACCACGACGCGCAGAGGAGACGCTGGTAGAAAGAGACCATGGCGGTACGCACACCCGACCCCGATCCGGCCGACGACGACGGTCTCCCCGATGCGCTGTCCGGGGGTCTGAGCGGCGGGTTCGGCGACCTCGGCTCGTCCGGTGGGGCGAACCCCGGATGGCTCACCGACTTCGAGCTCGCCCAGGCGCGCCGCCGGCTGCCGATGCTCTACGTCGAGGCCGTGCCGGTGCGCACGGACGGATCCGGTCAGGTGACCGACATCGGGATCCTGCTACGGGCGACCCCGCTCGGAGAGATGACCCGCACGATCGTCTCCGGGCGCGTGCGCTACGGGGAGACCGTGCGCGATGCGCTGTTCCGGCATCTGGAGAACGACCTGGGCCCCATGGCCTTCCCGATGCTGCCGCCCTCGCCGCACCCGTTCACGGTCGCCGAATACTTCCCGATCCCCGGGGTCAGCGCCTATCACGATGACCGGCAGCACGCCGTCTCGCTCGCGTTCGTGGTGCCCGTGACGGGGACGTGCGAGCCGCGGCAGGACGCGCTCGAGGTGACCTGGTTCACCCCCGAGGAGGCGGCCAGCGACGCGCTCGCCGCCGAGATGGAGGGCGGCCGCGGCACCCTGATCCGCCAGGCGCTCGCGCACCTCGGACTGCTGCGCTGAGGCCGCGGGCCTCACGGTCGCCTCGCGGGGCAGGATCTACTTCGTCGTCTCCTGGGCGACGAGCGCGACGAGCGCGTCGATGTCGGCCTCGGTGGTGTCGAAGCCGCACATCCAGCGCACCTCGTTGCGGGCCGCGTCCCAGTCGTAGAACCGGAACGTCTCGCGCAGGCGGTCGGCGATGCCGTCGGGCAGGGTCGCGAAGACCCCGTTCGACTGGGTCGGCTGAGTGAAGCCCACGCCCCGGATGGAGCCGTCGGCGATGCCGGCCTCGAGCGCGGCGCGCAGGCGCTGGGCCATCGCGTTCGCGTGCCGGGCGTTGCGCAGGTACAGGTCGCCCTGGAGGAGCGCGATGAGCTGCGCCGACACGAAGCGCATCTTCGACGCGAGCTGCATGTTGAACTTGCGGGAGTAGACGAGGCCCTCTGCCGCCCCCGGCGTGAGCACGACGATCGCCTCGCCCAGCATCGCGCCGTTCTTGGTGCCGCCGAAGCTCAGCACGTCCACGCCGGCATCGCGGGTGAACGCGCCCAGCGGCAGGTCCAGTGCGGCCGCGGCGTTGGAGAGGCGCGCGCCGTCGAGGTGCAGCTTCATGCCGCGTTCGTGCGCGTGGTCGGCCAGCGTCCGGATCTCCTCGGCGGTGTACAGCGTGCCGACCTCGGTGGACTGGGTGATCGAGACGACCAGCGGCTGTGCGCGATGCTCATCGCCCCAGCCCCAGGCCTCGCGGTCGACCAGCTCGGGGGTGAGCTTGCCGTCGTCGGTGGGGACGGAGAGGATCTTGAACCCGCCGATCCGCTCGGGCGCGCCGCCCTCGTCCACGTTGATGTGCGCGGTCGTGGCGGCGATCACCGCTCCCCACCGGGGAAGCATCGCCTGCAGCCCCGTGACGTTCGCGCCGGTGCCGTTGAAGACGGGGAAGGCCTCGGCATCCTCGCCGAAGTGCCGCCGGAAGACGTCCTGCAGGCGCTCGGTGTACTGGTCCTCGCCGTACGCGATCTGGTGCCCGTCGTTCGCGTCGGCGATCGCCGCGAGGACCTCGGGGTGGATGCCGGAGTAGTTGTCGGAGGCGAAGCCGCGCAGGTTCACGTCATGCAGGATGCTCACTGGCCAAGTCTATTCGTCGGCGGTCCGCTCACCCGCCGCCGGGCGCCGCGCCGAGGCCGGGCCGGCCGCCCCCCGCCTGGGGGCAGGAGCGGGTTCCGGATGTCGCAGGCCCGTCCTACGCTCGAAGGCATGAAGGGCACGGTCGCCTCTCGGGCATTCGTCAGTGTGCTCGTCAACACGCTGATCGCCAACGTGACGACGAGCTTCCTCTGGTTCGCGCTCACATTCTGGGTGTACATCGAGACGCACTCGGTGCTCGCCACGGGCGTCATCGGCGGCGCGTACATGCTCTTCATCGCGTTCTTCGCCATGGTGTTCGGCACGATCGTCGATCGGCACCGCAAGCACACCG
>Ga0308158_10003854_pt1 | contig 12907 bp, 8 predicted proteins | sample PhyBR2_FD_201038 | JGI IMG/M metagenome (GOLD analysis project Ga0308158, IMG submission 201038) | Phyllosphere microbial communities from UC Gill Tract Community Farm, Albany, California, United States - DLSLB.R2 | ecosystem: Host-associated > Plants > Phyllosphere > Unclassified | place: USA...
ACATGCTCTACGGTGGTTATGGGGTCCTGCGCGGCAAGTCGCCAGCGATCGTCGTCTGGCAGCAGATGGACAGCAGTCGTAGCGCCCTTGGCGTCGAGGCGACCCGTGCTTACTATCTCGCAAAGCTCGAGCAGCCGCAGGTGTTCAAACCTGAGCCGATTCACGCGGCATTGGCGCGCCTTGGGCAGGATGGACCGACTTACTTTGATCTGGTGATGCAGGTGTTTGCCGATCATCCGAACATTACATTGCGCGGGGCTGACGATTGATGCATGCCTTGGTATTGGCACAACAGGTAATTGCTTGATGAGTGATTACTGGTACGGCTAAAGCTATGGCCAGGTTTTGCATAGGCAATTCCTACGTCCAGAACCGCCCTCACCATGAGATGTTGGAATTCACAAGAGCCAAGGAGCGGCGATGGTACCGCGAATGCAACCGCAGCACTGGCCAAGCATTGCTTGAACTGGATCGAATAATGCAGGTATTCCTTGCTATGTTCGACAGGCCAACAGTGGCCACAGTAGTGCCCATCAAAAAAGTAACGAGAGCTATTTTCGCAGAGCGAATTATCTACGTACAGACGGTGCTAGCAGGACGCTTATGCTTGAAGTACTCTAGTAGGCGGATCACTTGCACGCTATCGCAGAAAGGCGCGTAACACAATTAGGTATTTCTTCTGGTTACACTAACCCTCCTGTAATTTACCTTCGAATTACCATGAAACTCACTGAAAATAATCTACACTACGTACTTTCACGGGGGCAGTCTGAGCTCCAGCGGTGGCTGGCATTCGCATCCGATCATCGCAACGAGTGCGGCAAAGGGGATCTGGCGTATCAAGTTTTTGAGGTGATGCTGAAGGCTGTTTGGGAAGAGCCTTTTCCAGGTGCCTGCCATGACACCTCCGCTGTTATGTACGTTATGCTCACCGAGCTTGGTCAGTCAGCCGAACTTTGCATCGGCCAGGTAAAAACACCCAGCGGCCGTTATTTAGACCACTCTTGGATTGAGGTAGACCGGAAGGTGATCGACGCGGCTATTAGCTTGCCGCAAATAGGCGGTGTCCTCTGCAGCTCTCCGATCTTTGCGTCGATCGACCTTGGTTCCAACGATCAAATGGAACATGACTATGCCTTCGACGACGGCAAGGGCTTCACAGACAATGCACTTGCAACATACGGTGTCTCCCTTGACGAGTTCACTCGCCTTCCGGGAGGAAGTGAGCATCTTTGGCAAATTGCCGCCAACCTCATGAACGAAATAGGAACAGCCGTTGATCCTGCTGACTTAGCGATCAAATATGGTGGGAATATGCGATCGGTAAGAATTCGGATGCCTAAAGGTAGGTAGTCATAACGCAATCCCGCCGATCAGAAAACGACGAACGCGACCAACACCGATAGTCATTCACATGACAACAGACAACCTTACCAGGCCCACCCTTGATAGAGGGGACACGCCAATTGCGTTTGGCCGTGTGACCGACCGCCAGCCAATCTCAATCACGCGAGTTCAAGAGCTAGTTCAGCCATTCACAAACGCCAGCACGGGGCAGTGTTATTTTGGTCCGGGCGGAATTGACGGGGACGGGATGCCGTGGATAGTTATCGTCACCCAAGATGCGACGCGACCACGCAAATACCGCGAGCTAGGTCATATGGGGCTGATTGCGTGGCGCTGGAAATTGACCCCTTCCTGCCCATTTAGTCTTACGGTGATGGGCCTTAAGGATCCTCGGCCCCAGTCGAGGTGGTTCGTTGCGTCTGCGGACCCCGTAGTTCAAGCCATTCTACGGGTCGGCCGACTTAACGTGTGTCTGGCACACCCATCGGGAATGCGAAGCGGTTGGTTTGAGGCGACTTTCGAGACGGCCGATCGGAGACCGTCTACCGAGGCACTTGCCCGCCTGTGGACGTTTCCGGTGCCGGGGATTCCTGAATCGCAGGCTGGGAAACGATACCGCCCGTTCGACAAGGAAGTCCCGGATGAGGCGGAGCAAATCCCCCTCTGGGCTGACTTCGTCGGTGATGTGTGGGCTACCTTGGCCGGCAAGGGCCCATGGACGGACGACTTGGACGGTGCGGATCAAAAGGTGATTGCTTGGGCATCATGCTATAAGCACAAGCGCGCACGTGCCGCAGGCTTCATCCAGATGATCAAAGAGCGGCAAACGTTCGACAATGTGGCAAGCTTGCTGGACTCAAATGGCCGGTGGGTCACAGATCACGGTGATGTCGTTAAGCTGAACCAAGTCTTAGATCAGCATGCAAGCATCAGGAAGTGGATGGGAGCATTGGCTGGACCGTCGCCGGACGCCCGTGCTGCCCACGAAGCGGCGTATGAAACACTGCACACGCCCGAGGCAATTTTTGCCTTCGTAGCTGAGTTCATGCGATGCGTCCACGGCACCATTGATCCTGAATTTGCCGAGGCACTTCAATTCTCGTGCTGGGCTGCGCTGCTGGATCCGAGAGTTACGGCCCTTGGCAGCAAACGGCCATGGCTAAAGAATCTCGGCAATAGCAAACTAGGACTGCGCACCATTCTGCTGGCCCCTTCATGTCCGGCGAGCGACTTGGAAACTTTGTGGCGCGCAGGGCTGCAATTTGGCGATCTTCTTGATGCAGGTGAGTGGTTCACACCGACTGATCTTCCCGCCCCGCTCGATAAAGTCAACAAAGCACTCGAAGCCGTGCGGCTTGACGGTCCGATTCCTGCCGCATACGAGCGCGTCGAACAACTGTTGAACGAAGCCCAAGAGGCTCGTCAGTGGTCAATTCCTTGGGGGGCGCGCATACAGATCGAGTTCGGCCCGTTCGTTACTTTGCGGGTTTTTGAGGTGGCGGGAGAGTTCTCTTGTCATTTCTTAGACGAACAGGACCGCTACCTGAACATAGCAATAGGACTGGGGACAGGCCGACCAACAATCTCTTCTGTTGAGTTAATTCGGGAGCCGGAAAATCCTGGCGAGGCTACTTGGAACGAGGAGGCAGTGATCAGTCTTCAATTAATTGCCGCAGCGATCGTTCGCGATTTCCTGGTTGTTGAGGAGCGCGAAGGAACGTTTTCCTACCGGCCGATGCGAAAACGAATCGCAGGACGCAATATCAACACAATCATTTATCTGCCGCGAGTACGCTACGACAGGGTCATGCATGCGTCGGCCAAAGTAACGGAAAGTGAAGACCGTTACAAGGCTCCGCATTCTGTCAGTCATCATCTTCGAAAAGCTGGCACTGCGTCGGCCGCTCAGCGTTTTTTGGCACAACGATTCGGCATCGCGCTACCTACCGGGTTCACCTTTGTACGTCCCCATGAACGAGGTGGTACGGCCCCAGAGGAGCGTGTACGCGTCTATAGGAGCCGGTCAGCATCGAGGATGCTCTTTGAGCAGGTCGCGGTAGCGCCATTAGGTACGCGTCCCGCCTGGTTTGAATTTGAAAAAGCCTGCGTGAAGCTCTTGGCGAGTGAAGGGATGAGTGTGGTGCATCAAGCTGCTCACAAGGACGGAGATGGCGGCGTTGACCTGTTTGCTGTGGATACAGATGGAAGCTCTTGGGTAGTTCAGTGCAAGTGCTGGGCAGTACACAGAACCATCGGACCAAACGTCGTCCGTGAACTTGTAGGCGCCATCGAGCTTGCCGACCACGGTTCGGACCACTCCAGTCGAGGGATGATCATTACCACTACCAGACTTACTTCCGGCGCCGCGGCCGATGCTGCGAAGTTAGGAATTAGGGTTGTCGATGGTCTTGAGTTTGCGCGGCTAGCCCAAAGTTGAGGTAATGGCGGTTCGCGCGGGACGCATCTATCTTGCTCTAACTGCAGCAGGAATAGGTAACGTGCTAAGACATCCAAAGTTCCACCGGGAGCTTTGCTTAGTTCTCGCTGGCTTCTAGCTCGGTCCTGAGGCTTCAACTCACATTAACCAGTCTCCGCAAAAGCCGACTGTCAAACTTTATTATTTAATGTTAGTGCTGCCCGCCTGGCAGATCAGGTGAAAGTTCAAGCGACTGAGGTTGTTTGGACACCAGCCGCCGCCAGTAGGCTGTATAGCGGAGCAATGTTGCTTCGAGCACCTCGCTCTGGCGTATAGGTAAAGATTACCCGCTGCTTTGCGCGAGTGAATGCCACGAAAAAGCCCGCCGTAGCTTCGACCGTGTCCTGTAAGTAGCTCCACCAAGCCGAGTCATCAAGACCGATGAAAATCACGGTATGGTACTCCAGCCCCTTGCTCTTGTGCAGCGTCATAAGCGGAAGCGCCTTCGCTCCCTCATAGGCCTCTAGCGTTGCATTCCAATCGGGCGCCTGGGCAGCGCTCGCCTGCAAGTGTAACGTTATGCTGTTCTCGACTTCTTGGAGCCAGCCTCCTTGCCTATAAGAGGCATGAGCCGCCATGAGCGCGTCGCGACCCAGAAACGCGATTACTGCTTGGACTGCCGAGCGGGTGTCAGCTTCAGTATCGGGAGGTCGAGGATATTGCGTGCTGAACCGATGTGCAAATGCATCTATGTCTCGGGCCAAGACACGACGAGCACGGTCGTCGCTAGGTGTGATGCCGCGCAGGTCTGCCAGCGCATGCTGGGCCTCGTTCCAGGTTGTCCCTCCATTGGGAGCGCAGGCAAGTCGAAGGATCAATAGCACAAGTTCCGATAGCGGCTCGGTGAGCAGCTCTTGCAACATCTGGGCGCCGACATAGGCAGCTTCGTTACGGAGCGAAATGCCAACGGCCGCAAAAGCGGGCGTCAAGAGCTGGGCGTAGTCTTCCGCCTTCTGTCGGACCAGCAGTACGAAGTCGTTGGGCTGCAGGTTGTGCTCACGCATTTGAGACGTAACATACTGCGCGAGCACGCAGGCTTCGATATTTGCGGTCGAGAAGTCCCAGACGGCGCAGCAGGAATCGACGATGCTAGTTGCGGCTTTTGATTCCGAGCGCGTTACGGCTGAGTCAAGCGCTTGCGCCAGCACGTGTTGAATGTGGACCAGTTGTGGCGATGATCGGTAATTGCTAATCAACGGAATTCGCTGCGCGCCAAAATTCTGTTCGAACGTGCCGAACGGATCGTCCATTGCGAGCGCAAAGCGCATGATCTGCTGCTTGTTGTCGCCTACCGCCGTCATGATCGTTGGTGTGCCAAGGAAAATCGCCCGAACGAGGTCGAACTGGGCCTGCGTAGTGTCTTGGAACTCATCCATAAACACGTGTGAGTAGGTCAGCGCGAGAGCATTGCGCACGGACGCGTTGATACGTACCAGTAATTCTGCGAGTCGGCTGAGCATGGCAAAAGTTAAGTAGCTACGCTCGGTGCCTCGCAACTGCTCGTTCCAGAACCACTGGCCAGCCCAACGGCCAGCAGTCAACGGCGGCCAGCCTGGCTCGGGTAGCCGCTCGTCGAGTACATGGCGGCGCTCGAAGTAGTTGACCGAGAGTCCTTGAATCGCCGCCTGCCCAAAGGGGTTGTCTTGGTCCAGCCCTGCACGTCGCAAGAAATCCGCCCAGTGGGCTTTCTTAGGAAACAGAATCCCGTAATCGTGCGTGGGCCGCCAATTATCCGGTAGAGCCTGTCCAAATCGATCCACGAGACCCTTCGCGAATGCATCGAAAGTCAGCGAATCGAACCTGCTAGCATGGTCAGGATGGCAACGCTGGCGTACGCGTCGCGCGAGATTTCGTGCGGCATCTCGTTTGAAGCTGATGGCCAGGATGCGCTGCGGTCCGGCCGACGCTCCTGTTTGCAGTAAGAATGCCGCGCGCTGCGCGAGCAGCTCAGTCTTACCTGCACCCGGACCAGCGAGCACTGAGCAGTGCTCGCTGGAGGTCACAACAGTCATTGCATTGGGCTCTAGGTCTGTCACGCCTACGGGCAGCCAATCGCTGGGTGAAACGCGTCGAGCGGGCAACAACATGGTTACCGCCCTGACAATTGGGCAGCGATGTATCGCACAACGCGCTTGAGCGGTGCCGGCATGCCAACCTTCAGCGCGGGCAGATCGATATACGTCAGCGCGCGCAGGTGCGTGGCGGGTTTGCTGTGCGTCAGGAAATGATACCGGTACGCAGCCATGTGCTCTTTGAATCCCTGAGCATTACCGGCGTAGCTGGCCAGTCCCGGTCCTGCAGTCCCTAGTACCACCTCGGCAGCGCTTTCGTTCGACATGCGAGGCCCAGTACCTTCGATAATGGCCGCGTAAGCGGCCGGAAAGGCAGTCAGCATTGCCAGATCAAGGTCTAGAGGCCAAGAGAAAAATACCGAGGAAGATCGTTCCAAGTAGCGCAACCAGTCCTCGAGATTCTCCGCACCGAAGGATTCCATCTCGGCGAGCCTCTCATCACTGACGTAAGTTCCATCGTGGAGCTCAAGAATTTGCTCACGTGGAACGCCGAGCGCCAGAAGTTGGTGCATGACATTTTTTATCCTGCCATAACCTCCTCCGTCTCGGCCCAGGTCGAGGTCAAGAAGGGTAGCGTATGGGATATCAAGGCCACGAAGTAGGCGCCAGAAATGGTTCACGTGTCGTCCACCTAGCGGCACGATCGCAACGAACGAGGGATCGACGAGTAGGTCAAGCGCTTCGGCAAGGCGCGGCAGCACAATACGCTCCGAATCACCCTCGACCAGTAGTACGAACCGTGCGAAGTACAACTCGGGAAAGGCCAAGAAGGCATTGCGCACGAACTTGATGGCATCGACATCGCCGGTCGGCATAGGGATTGGTAGAACAGTTGATACACCCGCCACCGTGTCGCGCCTGCAGTAGCGCACATCATCAGGCGGGACACGCGCCAAAACTGACGGCGAGTGACTGGACACAAATGCTTGCCCAGCCCCCGTCTCAAGCAGAGTGCGGATCTGCTGCAAGATGCGTGAAAGATAATAAGGTGCCAGGTGATTCTCAGGCTCCTCTACTGCAAATAGGGTGAGGGCGGGTACGCTGAGCTCTTCGGTGCGAAATCCCTTGATGCTGCCTGTCACTGCCGCGCGCTCCACATCGAAGACTGCGGCGGCGAGAGCGAAATAGAAAAGGGATTGCTGGCCGTCGCTCAGCGCGTCGAGCCCTCGGTCCTCGCCGGCCGGCCCACGCTTGAACATCACGCCGATACGCGCAACAACTTGCTCGAATCGGCGGCTCATCAGGCTGAGCTCAGGTTCGCAGTCGATGTCACCATCGTGCAGATTTCCCCAGCGCTTGGCTAGAGAGCCGCTGATAGCTTGAATGGCTTTCTCACTGCCAAATGCGGCCATCAATTGCTCGCTCGCAGTGTTAACCGCAGTTTCCGTATCCTCCGACCATTCAATGGCTTTAAGCAGACGTGCAGCCAATGCGCCAGTTGTGGCACGAATCTGCGCGGCGGCGTCCCGGCTTGCAGGTGTATAAAACAACTGGATTAGCCCGCGGTCACTCGGGGAAACTGGCGACATTTGATCGGCCCGCGCGACCTCGTCAGTCGTATTGATCCAATTCAAGTCCTGACTGACAGCGCCCTCGGCTGTACCGTCGGCGTCCCAACGCGCCCGCAACCGCAAACGGCACAATGGTGTGCTGCCGGGACGTTCGATGCACGCATGGCGGAAAACGGGCGCGACCGTCGCGGCGGTTGCGCTGCCGTTGGCCAGCTCTGGAAGGCTCAGGCGAACGTCGATCGTGAGCGTCCGCCACATGGGGCGCCCGACTTCCGTTGCCGGAACATGAAAATCGGAAGGGACTATGGTACGTTGCGCCCGCGTCACTCCAAAAAGCCGCATGAGAGCCTGCAGCACCGTAGTTTTTCCAGAGGCATTAGGTCCCACAATTGCCGTTAGCCCTTGGCTGAACGGGATAGTCACTGGATTGATGCCAAAGCATCGGAAGCCCGTGATTGTGACGCTCTCAATATGCATTGATTAGGCTCTCTATCAATCAAAAGCATACGGACAAGAATACGTTGTGTAGGTATCTGCTCGCCTGGACGCCCATTTTAATAATGCTAAGTGTACAAGAAATGTTGACTTTACGGAGACCAAAAGTTTACTAGGCGTACTATGTACAACAAAAAGCCCGACAATCGTCGGGCTCTTGCATTTGTTACGAACTTTTAGTTGTGGCTAGCTTTATCTCCCGGTGAGACACTTTTTATCGCGCTACGGTCAGCCCTCAGATTATTTGATCCGAAAATCGCCCAGTTTTTTTCCGTTTGCTAGTCCATCCACAATCCACCTCGGCTGGCGTCCCGTCCTGACCAAGTTTGGCAACTGTCGGCTGGTTTTGTACTGTGGTCGCACCTTTTCAGTCTTGTCAGCTTCGTATTTCTTTGCCGTGTTATCAAGTAACTCTTTGGCTGAAACGTCCAGGTTCTGCACTTTCGCGAGAATCTGCTCGCGCGCTTTCTTCACCTCATGTTGCTGACGGTTTTTGATCTCTTTTTCAGGGCAGTCGTCAGGAGCCTCGCGGGCCAAGCGGGCACCTTCAATATCTCCGCAATGGACGTCCATTCGTCCATTCGCTCCTCCTCAAACTACAGGCTTTGATCTTCGTCGTCAGGACCGATCCTGGCAGCACCTTCGGGCAATAGGTCGCTCCGCCTCCCTAGGTACATCGGCTTTTCCGGCCCACGGTATTTCGGAAGCCAACGCTTGTCCTGCTTCGCGGTCGGGTGATCGTACTCCGTGGAAGAGAAGAGAAGCTGTGCGTCGTTCGCCTCACACATCCTTTCGAGTTCTGTCAGGTATCTTGCCAAGTCAGCCGTGTGCAGCTCGTCTTGCTTCGGTGTATCCAAAATCAGGAAGCGGAATGGACGAGTCTTGTCGGCGAGGTAGGCCTCCAACAACGCTGCGTGAATGGCGAGAACTAGCCGACTCGTGGTGCTGCTGGTGCCGCCGCTGCCAATGGTCTCAAGCGTTTCTCCTCCGAAGGTGAAGCGCAGGTTCAAGTCAATGTCTACGTTCCTCGACACGCTAGTTGTGTCTAGCATGTCCATCCATTTAACTGTCAACTCACGCAATTTCCGTCGGAGATCGTTAAAAGCGTGATCAGCCCTTCCAGTGCTTGTGAGTTCTTCGATACGGTCCTGAATGCGATCCCGTTCTTGCTCCAATTTGAAAAGTTTCGAGCGCTCATCCTTCAACCCGGATATTTGGGCCAATTCGCCCTGAACACCGACAAGCTGCCTTGTTAAGGCCTGCACGGCCGTCACCAGCTGGTCGGCGCCGGAAGTGTTCGGAGCCTCGAGGCTTTCGACGAGGGTCTGCCGCTCAGCACCAAGCTCCTCAAGTCGTTCCTCCAACTGCTCAACACGAATCTCGGCGCGCTGACTGTTCCGTTCAAGGTCCTTGATTTGATCCTTGAGGTACAGCAGGTTTTTTCCGTACGACTCGGCGCTTCCGAGGAACAGTCCACAGTTGGGAGCACGGCAGATCTCTTGAAAAGACGTGAACACACCGCGGGCTTCTTCGTTCAGGCTGAGAGTCTTAACTTCACCGTCAATTTCTGCGCGGATGGTTTCGATGCCGGCAACCCGATTCTGCAGTTCGAAGAGCTCCAACTGGCGCGCCCGGATTTGCACATCTTTCTGACGCAGCATTTCGATCATTGTCGAGCTCGCGGCGCCCTTGGAGTCCACCGATGCACGAAGTCCGTCGATCTGCTGCGTCAGATTCTCAGAGCTCCGTTGCAGTGCTGCCTGGTTTGCATCGCTGTCGTCAACACCGCGGCGCTGGTATTCAAGCACACGCTGCACAGCAACGATCTTGCGGGTCTGCGCCTCCAAAGCACTTTTCTCTTCGATAAGTGACTTCTTGACTTCGAATGAGTGTTTGGGATTCAGGCCGAACGCGAACCGGACCATCTCCGCGAACTGATCCATGATGAAGGAGCTAGAGTTAGGTGCGCGGTAGGCAGTCGAGTATCCGTGGCCCTGGATCAAGTAGAAGAGCGGCAGCAGAGTCGCGATGTAGGGCTTCGTTTCCTCTCCTCTGGTCGATACCAGCCGTGGCGGCTTCAACCCAAGCAGTTGGAAAAGCGCGACCGAGAAAGATGCCTCGGAATGATGCTCAGTTTGCTCGCCATCGAAGTCAATCGTAGCGTAGAAAATCCCGTTTTTCACCTCGATGGCACGCCGGATCGTGAGCGGCTTTCCGTCCGCTTCGGCATGCAAGACTACGGCGTTACACTTTTCAAGGATTTCTGCCCTGAAATTGTTAGGAAACCCGAGCGCGGAAGCAAGCATACGCACAACAGGCGACTTCCCGCTGCCGTTCGCCGCGAAGAGCATCGTTGTCCGTTGCCCAAACTCGAGGAGTGGGCTTTCCCAACCTCCTTCGCCCAGAGGCTCGACCTGCATTGACTTCAACCTCAATTCACTTCTCCCCTGACTCGCGCTTCGTCCCTAATATACTGATAGCTGAGTTCGATTGTTTTCATAGAGTGAGCCAGAAGACCCTCCCCTTCCACGGCACCGCTGTAGACCTTCTTGCCTAAGTCGGTGGCAGAGATTTCGCGCGTCACCTTGTCGATGGTGATCTGTCCAGTCGACTCTAGGAACGTCAAGGCCTTGATTGTCCTAATGCGCAGATTGCCGGACCAACCAATGTCCTGTGATGACCCCTTGAAGCCGGCCACGGTACGCTCCAAGCACTCTCCAACCAACTGACCAATCTCGGGCAGCTCCGGCTTTGATCGGCCCTTCGAGATGGCCAAGATGGTCATTGCCAGCAAGGGCAGCTGGAACAGAGCTTCATTGTCAAGCGTATGCATCGGCGAAGGGCCTTCGCCAGACAGGTTCAACTTGAGGCCAAGGCGCCTAGCTTCGCTGAAGAATTCGGTGGAAATCATCGCGTCGCCCTTCTAACAATGGCGGCGCAGAAGCCGCCAAACACGAGGTCCGTGTCCAGCGCCGAAAACTTCTTACCGATGGACGAATCCAAAATTCCTTGGACAAAGGTCTCGAGGTCTCCCAAAACGCCGCCGCCGAGGAGCCACGCCTTGCACTTCTTGTCGATTTCGTCAAGCAAAAGATTGAAGGTGAAGTCAGGAAATGTGTGCCGTGAGTTCCTGACCCACATGTCCCAGGAAACCTTCGCTCGCGAGGCCGCCTCGATCATGGACTCAGTAGCACCAGCTTCCTTTAGCTTTCGTTGAAGGATTGACGCATTCTTGATTGCAGCTGGGTCACCGCCTTGCAGCAGCGTCTGGTATACCTGAGTAGAGATACTCAGAACCTGAAGCAGGTCTTCAAGACCGACTCCAGTCGCCAAGTCGATATCAGTCTTCGACAGTCCGCTAATCGGAGCACACGACTTCTCCTCAACAAGCGTCACCAAGCTTCTGGCGATCAGCGCAACCTCGTGCTGATGCAACTCAATCTGGGAGTGTTTCCAGATAGCGTTATGCGCGGCCATTGCAAAGGCGTCAAGGGTGTCTCCGATGTATTGAACATTGGGTAGCAAGGAGAGCTTTTTTCGAGCCGCTTCGACCCGCTCAGGCGATAGCGAGACGTCGGGCGAAACGATGGCCGCGAACTTCTCGATGAGCTGACGAGTGTACTTCTTGCTGGACGTGCCAGCAGCGAGGTCCGCGACGAGGTCATGTACTTCGTCCTTGAAGTGCACGTTGCTAAGGATTGTGACTTTGCGACACTGGTCGCCAAACTCGATCGTATGCACGAACAGCTTGCCAGCGATGCTGTCTCGAATCGCCTCCAGCTTCACTGCCGTGTCGAGGGCCCCGGTCTTCTTCAAAGCAAACACCCCATCAATGTCCCATTGATGGTTGGCCCTGCCTTTCGTCTTGACCTGAAAGAAGTGGTACTCGACTACGCCAGCAACAGTTCTACGCACGACGAAATCGTCGTGATAGTCGCAGTAGATGCGGTCGACTTCCTTACCGTTCAGAATTTCAAGCGCTGCAAATGCAGCTGCTTGAAACTGCATCCGGAACCGCACCATGGTGTCCCGGCCTACAGTTTCGCGCGGCACCTTCTCATGGATAATGTCCATGGCTTTTGTTTTACTCCCGCCAGATTGCGCAAATACAATTTGTATCAGATTTTCGAGCGAATGCCTACACCTTGTCCAATGGTCCATACTTAAGGCAACACTGCAACGGCCTGATATCGCGGCAGGGAGTTGACTGCGACTGAGCATGGTAGCGGGATACATACTGTATAAGTATACAGTTATTTGTTGCCGAATTTTTGACTAATTGCATACGACGACGTTGCCTGCCTCGGCGCAATCGAGCTCATCTTCCGCTAGGGATGCAGGCCTGTGGCAACGCCCTGAGGACTCGACTTCTGGGTGCCAAGGGGTGAACACCTAGAGGACCAGCAAACGTCTAATCGAGTTCTGTTCAGCAAGTGACGGCATAACTTCTTTTCGCGCAGAGGGCTGAGGCTGAACGTTGTAGGCACTAAAGACGTCGTACATAGGCAAACTGAAACGAAGGCGGCATGAATGAGCCCTACCGCCTAACAAAGTTTGAATTGTGCAAATCCCCCCATTACAGGAAAAATTGTCCAACTAGGCGTCCGCCTCGTACGAATTCTCCGTAATATTTTGTCATTCAAAGACAGTGCTTTTACCAGTAAACGTTTATTCCACCGTCACTGACTTCGCCAGATTACGTGGCTTGTCCACATCCGTCCCACGCGCCAGCGCCGTGTGATAAGCCAGCAACTGCAGCGCAGCCACGTGCAGGATCGGTGACAGCAAACCATAGTGTTCAGGCAAGCGAATCACGTGCAAGCCATCGCCCGACGTGATGCGTGAATCGACGTCGGCAAATACGTACAGCTGACCGCCGCGCGCGCGCACTTCCTGCATGTTCGACTTCAGCTTTTCCAGCAGTGCATCGTTCGGGGCGATCGTGACCACTGGCATCTCTTCGGTCACCAGCGCCAGCGGGCCGTGCTTGAGTTCGCCGGCCGGAT
>Ga0308158_10003855_pt1 | contig 12903 bp, 16 predicted proteins | sample PhyBR2_FD_201038 | JGI IMG/M metagenome (GOLD analysis project Ga0308158, IMG submission 201038) | Phyllosphere microbial communities from UC Gill Tract Community Farm, Albany, California, United States - DLSLB.R2 | ecosystem: Host-associated > Plants > Phyllosphere > Unclassified | place: USA...
CCGAAGGAGGCCCGCGCCTGGACGATCCACAAGGGCGACAAGGCCCCGCAGGCCGCCGGCGTGATCCACACCGACTTCGAGAAGGGCTTCATCAAGGCCGAGGTCATCTCGTTCGAGGACCTGGTCGAGACCGGCTCGGTCGCCGAGGCGCGCGCGAAGGGCAAGGCCCGCCTGGAGGGCAAGGACTACGTCATGCAGGACGGCGACGTCGTGGAGTTCCGCTTCAACGTCTAGCTCGAGCAGCCGGATGCGGCTGCGCATCGCATCTCCCCAGCGATCGCTATCCTGAACAGACACTCGACGCGGAGGGGATTCATGGGCCAGTTCGATCAGCTGCCGGGAGAGACACGCGAGCACTTCGTCCGCCGCTTCTCTCAGCGCCCCGGCGTCGTCGCCGACGGCGTCACGCTCGTGGACCTCTACAACCGGATCCGGATGCTCGAGGCCAGGGTCGACGAACTCGAGGAGCGGGACGCTGAGGGCTGACTCGCGTCTCGCGCGATGCTCTGGCGCCTTGACGGCATGACTGGCAGGTCTCGTCGAGGAACGCGCTGATGCCGCGGCGCGAGAGCGGGGCAGAAGCCGAGCCGCGACGCGGCCCGGCCGTGCTGCGCTTCACCGTCTGAGCCCGTCGCGCCCCGCGATCGAGCCGACCTCATCGCGGCGCCCCGGCCGATCTCCGAGCAGGGTGACGAGTGCATCGGAATGGGTCAGCTGCGGGTGGTGCCCGGCGCGCTCCAGCGTGATCAGCTCCACCTGAGGGAGGGGCCCGAACTGCTCGATCGCGCGCGGATCGAGGGGATCCTCACTGCCGGTGACGATGCGCACCGGACCGCTGAACCGCGCGAGCGCCGCTCGCAGTTCGGCGCGCCACTTCTTCGATCCCGCTCGGGCGAGCTGCGCAGCCGCCCGCGGGGCGCTGCCGCGCCTCAGGTCGCGGATGCTGGACTCGAGAGCGGCCGCGCTCGCGTCCGAGCCGGTCAGCTGCCGTGACAGCCGTCCGGGATCGGTGTGGCGCAGGTACGCGCGGACGAGCGGGGTCAGTCTGGTGGCGGCCCCTGACGGCGACTGGAGGAAGAACGGGGCGATCAGCGTGAGCGACGCGATCCGCTCCGGCATCCGGTTCGCGGCGACGACCGCCGCAGCGGCGCCGATCGAATGGCCGATGAGGTCGGCGGGTTCGTCGCCCAGTATCGCGGGCAGCCAGAGGTCCCAGTCCTCGACACCGGCGCCGCCGCTGAGGCCCAGGCCGGGCAGATCGACGACGCGCGCGCCGATGCCACCCGCCACGTCGGACCAGCTGTCCGCGTTGATCGGCAGACCCGGAAGGACCAGGCGAGAGGACTCCGGTGCCCCGAGCTGGAACGTCCGCACACCACCGGCATCGACGAATCGGCGGGCATCCGCGCCGGCAGAGCCGAAGCGATGCGCGGTCAGGTAGTCCGCCCACCGCTCCAGCGACACTCGGGCGTCGGGCATCTTCAGGCCGTGCCGGCCGGCGAGCTCGACCGCGGGTGCGGTCGGGTAGCGGTCCGCGGAGAGGAAGCCGATCGTCTCGGGATCGGCCCTGGTGATCCGCCGGGGGAGCCTCTTGATGGCGGCGACGGGGATCCGCAGCCGCGGAACCTTCGCGCCCAGATGGTGGGCGAGGTGCGCCAGCATGTCCGGCAGCGGCGGCGTGGCGTCGTCGAGAACCCAGTACGACCTGCCGACGGCGGCCTCATCGATGGCTGCCACCGCCATGAAGGCCGCCAGATGATCGACGGTGACGATCGGGACGAAGGTGGTCTCGTCTCCGGGCAGGGCCGCCACTGTGCCGTTCCAGAGCTCCTCGACGCTGCTCGCAAGGCCGACGTGCTGCTCCGACTCGCCGGTGACGCTGTCTCCGATCACGGTCGCCGGGTTGACGATCGTCCACGGGATGCCGCGCGCGTGCGCGAGGGCCTGGAAGATCGCGTCGGACTCGACCTTCGAGCCTTCGTATCCGCCCAGGTCCCGGTACACCGCGGCGCGATGCTCTTCGGACCACGGAACGAGCGCGGGATCCTGACCGCCGACGCGATAGCCCGAGATGTGGACGATGCGCTGCAGCCGCGGAAGGCCGGCCGCGAAGTCGATCAGCGTCTCGACGATGCCGACGTTCGCCCGTCGTGCCTCCTCCGCGGGCATCCCGAAGCGGAAGGAACCGGCGCAGTTGTGGATCTCGGTGACGAATGGGACTGCCACGGGGCCGCCCGGGAGGAGCTCCGGGCTGTTGAAGTCGACGATCACGGTGCTGATCGGCTGGCTCAGTCCATGCGACGTGAGCCAGCGCTCGATGCGCGCTCCGGAATCGGCAGACCGCACGGCGGCCGTGACCCGCGCCCCTGATGCGGCGAGAGACAGGATGAGGTGCCGGCCGATCAGGCCGGAGGCACCGAAGACGAGCGCATGGCGGGAGTCCTCGCGCGGCGTCATCGCTGCACCGCTGCGGTCCGGATGCGCTGCTCGATGAGGTCCGCGACGACGTCGGCGGCAGATTCCAGCGGCTGAGGGCTCCGCATCGCGCGGGACACGATGACCGCCCCCTCGATGGTGGCCACGATGACCGTGGCCAGAGAGCGGGCTCCCTCCGCATCGATGCCGTCCGCCTCGAGCAGCGCCGCCGTCGGCACGATCCACGAATCGAAGGCGGAGGCGCACGCGTGCCTCAGCCGCTCACTCTCCGCGCCCATCTCCAGCGTCACGACCGAGACCGGGCAGCCCAGTCGGTAGTCGCTCCGGCTGACGATCGAGGTCAGGGCCTCGATCGCCGCGCGCGCAGCCTGCGCCGCCCCGCGGGCGGATTCCGCAGCCTCGGCGATCAGCGTCCCGAACTGAGCGGCAGCGAGATCGACCGCCGCGACGCCGAGGCCCTCCTTGCCATCGGGGAAGTGGAAGTAGATAGAGCCCTTCGGCGCGGCAGCGTGATCGATCACGGCGTTCAACCCCGTGCCGCTGTATCCGCTGGTCTGGATGAGCTCGAGCATGGATTCTGCGAGCCGAGCCTTGGTCAGGTCTCCCTTGGACATCGTCATGAATTAAGAATAGACCGGTCTACATATTGTCTGCAAACGGAACGGGCCTCGCGACGAGCCAAGGCATCCCCAGGGTTTGCACTACGCTGGCCTTCAGCGTCGCGTGCCGGTGGCAGACCGTGTCAGGCATGGAGGCGTGGAACCTGAAGGAGACGGACGTTGACGATGTCCACCCCTTCGCCCCAGCGTGACTGAGGGCGAGAAGACCAGGCTGGTGGCCTGGAGTGAAGAGCTGCGGAGCGTGCATGCACGGCTGCGCAAGGCGCTGCGGATCGCGCAGGATGCCGCAGCCGAAGGCGGATCGGTTGAGACGGCGAGTCGTGATCTGCTGCTGTTCTGTCATGGATTCTGCACTGCGCTGACCGGGCACCATGTGGCGGAGGACCGGGAGCTGTTCCCCGCCATCGCCGCGGAGCATCCGCACCTGCGGGAGACGCTGCGCAAGCTCGAGCAGGATCATTCGATGATCGCCCACCTGATGGGCGGGCTGCAGGCGGCGGTCGACAGCCGGGCTGCGCCGGACGAGCTCGCACGGCACCTCGACGGGGTCTCCGCGATCATGGAGAGCCACTTCCGCTACGAGGAGCGGCAGCTGCTCACCGTGCTGGAGACGCTCGCCCTGGATGCCGAGCCGAGTCGCGCGCTCGGACCGTTCTGAGGCCCCCGGTGTGGGCGACGCAAGTCGCCCACACCGGGGAACGGGCCCGCTCGTGCCCGAGACATCTGCCCGGGCCATGGAGGGTGAGAGACCTCAACCCCCGGGGCCGAACCCAACGGTGCGGTGCGAGGATGTACGCATGCCCGAATCGCCGGAGGTCCAGGCGCTCGTCGAGTTCCTCGATGAGCGGATCACAGGTCGCGAGATCACCGAGGTGGACGTCGTCGAGTTCCGCATCATCAAGACGCGCGACCGCCTTCCCGCCACGCTGGCAGGCGCCCGCATCAATGGGATGCGACGGTTCGGCAAGCACGCCGGGCTCGAGACGACGGCGGGCTGGCTCATGATCGGATTCGGCCGGAACGGCTGGATACGATGGCAGGCATCCGGAGATCCGGCTCTCGATCCGCACGGTCCGGAGGTCGCCAGGATCATCCTCGACGACGGCGCCGTGATGCAGCTCGTCGACACGGGCGACTTCCTCGCCGTGACGGCATCGGTGGTTGATACCCCGACGGATGTCGCAGGCATCGCCGCGCTCGGTCCGGACCCGCTCTCCGCAGATTTCGCGGCCGATCACCTCGAGCGCGCACTCGGCACCCGCCGCAAGCAGATCAAGGCGCTGCTGCAGGAGCAGACCTCACTCGCGGGCATCGGCAACGCGTACTCCGACGAGATCCTGCATCGGGCACGGATCCCGCTCGCGACCCATGCCGCCCTGCTCGGCACGGCGGACCGGGAGCGGCTCTTCACCGCGGTCGTCGAGACCATGACCACAGCTGCCCACGAGCGCCGCGGCCTCCGCCCCGATGAGCTCAAGCAGGCGAAGGTCTCAGCGATGGCCGTGCATGGTCGGGGCGGAGAGGCATGTCCGGTATGCGGCTCCACGATCGTCGACCAGACGTTCGGCGGGGCATCCGCGCAGTCGTGCCCGCAGTGCCAGCCCGAGCACGACAGCTGACGGCACGCGCCGATCACGTACGACTGCTCAGTCGGCAGCACCGGGACGCCGGCGCGCGTCCTTCGTCTCGGAGCGCCGCTTCTTGTCGTCGAGACGCCGTCGCTGGGAACTCCTCGTCGGGCGAGTCGCCCTTCGAACGAGGGCCGGCACGACGGCATCACGCAGCAGCGCAGCGAGCCGCTCCCTCGCGGCGATGCGATTCAACCGCTGGGAGCGCTGCTCGCTCGCGCTGATGATGAGCGTCGTTCCGGTCAGCCGCGGCGCGAGCCGCGCCAGCACGCGGCGACGCTGCGTCTCGTCGAGGGCGCTCGTCGTTCCGAGATCGATCATGAGCTGCACGCGCGAATCCGTGGTGTTCACGCCCTGTCCGCCCGGTCCTGATGCGCGGGAGAACTGCTCGACGAGATCCGCTGCGGGCACGACGATGCCCCGGGGCGCGCCAGGGCCCGGCATCACGTGCAGATCGTCCACGTGTCCAGGCTGTCACATCACCGCCGGGTGAGGGTCAGGTGCGTCACCCCGCTCGGGGAGGACACGGCCTCGATCGCGTAACGCTCGTCGAGAGCATCCAGACCGTCCCAGAGCCGGACGCCGCGTCCGAGCAGGATCGGCACCTGCACCACGTGGGCGACATCGATGAGTCCTGCCGCGAGGAAATCTCGCAGCAGGGCAGGCCCGCCGCCGATCCGCACGTCCAGATCGCCAGCCGCCTCGCGCGCCAGGTCGAGCGCTTCTGCCGGTGAGGCGTCGACGAAGTGGAACACCGTGCCTCCCTCCATGTCGATCGACGGACGGGCGTGGTGGGTGAGGACGAAGACGGGTGTGTGGAACGGAGGGTTGGGCCCCCACCAGCCGCGCCACTCGTCGTCGGTGCCGATGCCGGTCCAGGGGCCGGTGGACGCGCTGAACTTGCCGCGGCCCATGATCTCGGCGCCGAAACCGAGACCGTGCTGTTCGGCGAACACGTTGTCGATCCCCGTGGAACCGCCCGGCTCCCCGACCATGGACCGCCAGAACCGCGTGGCGAACATCCACTCGTGCAGTCGCTCGCCGGCGTGGCCGAACGGGGCGTCGACCGTGATGCCGTCGCCTGTGCCGAAGCCGTCGAGCGAGACGGAGAAGTTGTGGACACGAACCTGCGACATGAGCGACTCCCACGGTTGAGCGACGGTGATCTGCGAATCGTGCTCCGGGTAATCTACTCTCCGACTTCACGCAGCTCTCGGCGGCGCCGTGCTCGGCGTGAGCGCCGCGCGGGGCGGGCGTTCGAGACGACGGCATCCGGCTAGCCTGTTCGGATGAGTGCCCTGCAGGACTACGACGCGCGGATCGTCCATCTCTACGACCTCGACAATCCCGACGGGCCGGATCACGACTTCTACCGCGCGCTGGCCGACTTCCGTGACGCGCGGAGCATCCTGGACCTGGGATGCGGCACCGGCATCCTCACCGTCACCCTGGCGGCCGAGGGAAGGCGCGTCGTGGGCGTCGACCCCTCCGCGACGATGCTCGCCTTCGCGCGGACTCGCGTGGGCGGGGAGCAGGTGGAGTGGGTCGAGGGCGACACCCGGATGCTGCCCGAGGGACGATTCGACCTGATGCTGATGACGGGCAACGTCGCCCAGCACATCCCCGACCCGGCGTGGATGCTCACGCTGCGGCACCTGCGTGCCGTCGCGGCTCCTGGCGCGATGCTCGCCTTCGAGAGCCGTAACCCCGCGGCGCGCGCCTGGGAGTCGTGGACCCGGGAGGAGCCGTCCGTCAGGGAGACGATGCACGGGGCACTGACGGAATGGAGCGAGATCGAGGAACGCGGGGGCGGCGTCGTGCTGCTGCGCGCGTTCAATCGCTTCGAGCGCACCGGTGAGACGGTCGTCGAGGAGCAGGTGCTGACCTTCCGCACCGAGGAGCGCATCATCCAGGATCTGCAGACCGCCGGCTTCGACACCGCCGCGGTGTGGGGAGACTGGGCGCGTGCGCCGTTCGACGGTCGGCAGAGGCTCATGATCTTCGAGGCCACGCCGACCGCATAGCATCGAATCGTCCCTGTTAGGGGCGCGAGAACGAGGGGGATGTGCATGGGCAGGCGCAAGACACCGGAGGAACGGGCCGACGAGGAGCGCCGCTACGCGCTCGCGAGCGCCGCGCACACGGACGAGGACTTCGAGCCGTTCTTCACCGACACGAACCAGGCGATCCGGAACGCCGCGGCGATGAACCCGGATGCCAGCGCGGCCGTGCTCGACCGCTTCGCGTCGGACCGCTTCTGGAGCGTGAGATTCGCCGTCGCCGAGCACCCACGCACGGACCGCGCGACCCTGCTGCGCATGCTCGAGACCGACCCGCGCCGCCGCGGTGTGGTGCATCACGAGACGCGGAAGCGCCTGGAGCGCGAAGGCGTCCGGTTCGGGGAGGACGGGATGCCGGTCCCGGAGGATTAGCATCCGATCGAATCGGACCGCGATGATCGGGCGCCGCGACGGTCGCTGAGACGAGAGTGGATGCCGAAGGGAGCAGCCATGATCGAAGTGCTCAACCACCTGGTCGACGAGATCGAAGCGCATCTCGGCGACGAGACGGACGTGGACGCGCTGGCCGCGCGCCTGGGCACCACCGGGTATCACGCCAGGCGGATGTTCTCGTCGCTCGCGGGCATGCCCGTGTCGGAGTACGTGCGACGGCGTCGGATGACGGTCGCGGCATCCGACCTGATCGGCGGCGACGATCTGCTGACCATCGCCGTGCGTTATGGATACGGCTCGACCGAGGCCTTCGGCCGGGCGTTCCGTGCCGTGCACGGTGCGAGCCACGGTGATGTCCGGCGTGACGGCGGCCCCCTTCGCAGTCAACCGCAGCTCAGGTTCCGCCTGACCGTAGAAGGGAGCACCCCCATGGATGCCCGCATCGCCGAACGACCCGCCTTCCGCCTGATCGGGCACGCCGCGCGCGTGCCGCTGATCCACGAGGGGATCAATCCGCACATCCAGGCGCACATCGCCTCGCTGCCGATCGAGGAGCACGCGCGCCTCAAGCGGCTGAGCGACACCGAGCCCGCCGGGCTCCTGCAGGTCAGCGCCGACGTCGACCCCGACTACACGCAGGGGAGCGAGCTGACGTACCTGCACGGAGTCGCGGTCACCGCCGACACCGACGTGCCGGCGGATCTGGACGCCGTCGCCGTGCCCGCGGGGGCGTGGGCGGTGTTCCGCACCTCCGGCGCATATCCGGCCGCACTGCAGTCCACCTGGGCCGCGACCGCGACCGAGTGGTTCCCGTCCAACCCCTGGCGTCTGCGCCCGGGGCCGTCGATCGTCACCGTGCTCGACCGCGCCGAGGACTTCAGCACCGCGACGACGGAGCTGTGGCTGCCGATCGAGCGGAGCTGAATCGAGGCCGTGCGGCCGCGGATGCACCGGATGCCGGGCGTCCGCGGCCGTCTCGAATGATGCTCCCGGCACACGCGGATGCCACCCTTTCTCCCGTCGACAGTGGCAGAGTGATCGGGACGGACCGATTCGGAAGAAGGAGAAGGACCGGGATGGGCTTTCAGCAGGTCATCGCCGCGCCGGCGCGTGCCGCGCTGTTCCTCGTGCTCACCGTGAACGAAGGCAGCGAGGAGCAGGTCCGCGAGTTGCTGGCCGACGCATCCGGTATCGCCCGATCGGTGTCCTTCCGCACCCCCGACGACGACCTCGACTGCGTGATCGGGTTGGGGTCCGCGCTATGGGCGCGTCTGTTCGACGCCACGGCGCCGAAGGGCCTGCATCCGTTCGTGCCGCTCAACGGAGCACGCCACGCGGCACCGGCGACGTCGGGTGACCTGCTGCTGCACCTCCGCGCTCATCACATGGACTCCTGCTTCGAGCTCTCCAGACAGCTCATGAACCGCCTTCGCGGCCACGTCGAGGTGGTCGATGAGACTCACGGATTCCGGTACTTCGATGAGCGCGATCTTCTGGGCTTCGTCGACGGAACGGAGAACCCGCAGGGCGCTGCGGCGGACTCGGCCGTGCTCATCTCCGATGAGGACCCCGAGTATCGCGGGGGCAGCTACGTGATCGTGCAGAAGTACCTCCACGACCTGGGCGCATGGAACGCCCTGGCTGTGGAGGAGCAGGAACGCGTGATCGGCCGGAGCAAACTCGACGATATCGAGATGCCCGAATCCGTGAAGCCGGCGGACTCGCACATCGCATTGAACGTGATCACCGACGCGGGAGGCGTTCAGAAGCAGATCCGGCGCGAGAACATGCCGTTCGGCGCGTTCGGCAGCGGTGAATTCGGAACGTACTTCGTCGGCTACGCCGCCGATCCCGCTGTCATCGAAGAGATGCTGCGCCGCATGTTCCTCGGCGGACCATCGGGCGAGACGGACCGGATCCTCGACTTCTCGACTGCACGCACGGGCACTCTCTTCTTCGTCCCCACCGTCGACTTCCTCGACGGCGTGCCGACGCGCTGAGTCGACTCTCGCCCCGCCCCCGACCGAGGTCACCGCCCGGGCGCATCCGAAGTCCGCCGCCAGGGTGGCCAAGTAGGGTTGATGGGGCGCACCCCCGTTCACGACCCTGAGGAGCATCCAGTGGCAGAGAGCAGCACCTTCGAGCCGGACGGCCGTGCCGTCGACTACGTCGACGAGGGCGAGGGACCCGTCGGTCTCGTGCTCATCCACGGCATCGGCCGCACCGGTGAGGCGCTCGGCGTGATCGCGCACTATCTCGCCGAGGAAGCCGGCTTCCGTGTCGTGCAGATCGGCGCGGATACCGTCGACGACGTCATCGCGGTGATGGATCACCTGGGCCTGGAGGATGCCTGGATCGGCGGTCACGGCTCGGGTGGGACGCTCGCGCGCCACGTCGTCGCGGCGCACCACGAGCGCTCCAACGGCCTGCTGCTCCTGGGCGTGGAGGACGAGGACATCGCGCTCGCCCCGGCACTGCCCGTGCTCATCATCCAGGGCGCGGAGGACGATGTCACCCCGCCGGCGAACGGTGACCGCCTGCAGGCCACGGCGCCGGAGCGCGCGAGTGTGAAGACTCTCGCCGGTGCCGACCACCACTTCCCGGTCACTCACCCGATCGAGACCGCGTACATCATCGAGGAGTACCTGGACTGGGACTGACCACGTCATGACCGGCCAGGAGGAGCCTGCCACCGCTGAGGAGCTGATGCGCTCGCGGTTCGCCGCGTTCAAGAGTGCGGATGCGGCGTGGCTGCTGCGCACCTGGCATCCGTCCACCCGGCCGCACGATCTCGACCTCGGCGACAACCCGCGCTGGCGCGGGCTGCAGATCGTCGACGTCGTGGACGGGGGAGCGGATGCCCGATCCGGCGTCGTCGAGTTCCGCGCCACTTACCTGCAGGACGACGGAGAGCTGGGCATCCTGCACGAGCGCTCGCGCTTCGTCCGCGAGGACGGTCGCTGGTACTACGTGGACGGCGATCTCTTCGGGTAGCGCCCGCCGCTCACGAGGCGGGCGGCTGCTCCTCGCGCAGTCGCGGCTCGACGCGGTGCTCCGGCCGCAGGCCCGCCTTGTCGGCGTAGAAGGCGCGGATGCGGTCCATGTCGGCGGCCACATCGCCGGTCAGCTCGATGGTCGGCCCGAGGCCCGTCGTCATCGTGGTGCGATCGACATAGCCGAGGGTCACCGGCATCCCGGTCTCGCGCGCGATGCGGTAGAAGCCGGACTTCCAGTGCGAGTGCCCCTTGCGCGTGCCGTCCGGAGTGACGACCAGGCCGAAGACCTCGCCGTCCTGCACCTTTGCGACCACGTCGCCGACCACGCGCCCGGGATCGCTGCGGTCCACCGGGATGCCGCCGAGTGCGCGCATGATCGGACCGCGCCACCGGTCGAACAGGCTCTTCTTCCCGAGCCACCGCACATCGATCCCCAGCCGCCAGGCGATCGCGAGCATCAGCACGAAGTCCCAGTTGGATGTGTGGGGCGCGCCGATCAGCACCGTCGGTCGAGAGGGGGCGGGTTCGGTCGTCAGCGTCCAGCGGCTGAACGTCCAGAACACCCGGGAGATCAGGCGGCGGAGCATGATTCAACGCTAGGACAAGGAACATGCCGGGTACGGCATGATGATCAGAGGTCGCTGAAGTCGTTGCCGTTGCTGATGATGTGTGTCACTTTGTCGCCCTCCATGTCAAGGACTATGTACTCGCGGCCGGTGCGTCCGGGATCGGTGAGAGACACCGTGCCAGCCACCTCCCTCGCGCCGATGGCCAGTTGATCGGCCTTGCCATCACCATCCGCGTCGTACGCGATGTCCTCAGCACCCGCAGCCAGAGCCTGTTCCCTCGTCCAGCCGACCATCACCCCCTCTGGCCCCTGGAACTCAACCTCGTTCTGTTCGCGCGAGGCGATCCAGATCCCGACATCTCCCTCTTCGAACATGCTCGCCTTCACAGAGCCCCACTCGTAGACGACCAAGCCGTAGCTGTCAGGTCTGGGCGTCGCGTCGTCGAGTGGTCCCAACACGCCGCTGAGCGCTTCGAGGACTCCAGACCGATCGGAATATGGGATCTCTTCGCCGGCATCGATTGACATGCCGTCCAGTGAGATCTCGATAACGCGCGGGGTGCTGTTCGGCGCCGGAACATTCCCGACTTCTACAGATGAGGTGGTGGGCGAGGCCTGAAGCGGCTGAGCCACCGGTCCATCGTGTGCCGTGCACGCGCTGAGGGCGATGATCGTACTCAGCGACCCGATCAGAAGGAGTGGTCGAAGCCTCATGAGCACGATGCTAGCGGGGTGACGGGCGACCTCTGATAACGATCGTGAGCTGCGGCCGCGGGTCATCGGCGACGCACTAAGAAACCGCCACCTCCGCAAAGGCAGGTGGCGGTCTCTTCGGTGCGGACGGTCAAGCCGCCTGGGGGAGCAGTGTGAACGACACCGCACCCTGCTCATCGACCGTGGCGTCGAGCACCTTGTCGTTCAGAGCCTCGGCGGCGGCGTGCTCGAGGAACACGTGGATCTCGTCGTCCCCGATGACCTCGTCACCGGGTTCGGGCGTCGGAGCGACCGTGACGGCGAAGCGCGGCTCCGCCTCCGTCCCCGACGAGTGGATGCGAAGGCCCGCATCCGGCGTCGTGCTCTGCTGGGCAACGATGGTCGCCGCGATCGTGTTTGCGTTCTCGGTCAGGGTGAGCATGAGCTCTCCTTCCGGTTGCGGACACCGCACCGTCCAGCACGGTGTCCGAGCCACGATTCCGCACCAGGCGTCGACGGACAACCCGAACCGCCCGACTCGGAGGCCATTCACATCTGAGCCGGATCCGGCGCGTAGCATTCGCTCATGGACGATCAAGCCGTTCGCGCCTCCGTGCGAGTGAGGACCTCCGTCTCGGTCGTGATCGGCATCCTGGCCGGCGCCGGCATCGGCATCTGGCTCGGCCCCGCCGCAGGCATCCTGGGCGGCTGGGGCACCCTCGCACTGGTCAACGCGGTCTGGGTGCTGCTGATCGTGTGGCCGATGGATGCCGCCGCGACCCGGGCTCACGCGCTGGCGGAGGACCCGGGGCGCCGCGTGGCGCGGATCGTCGCCATCATCGGCAGCGTCGTCAGCCTCGCCGCCGTCGGCGTGGTCGTCGTGCAGGCACGGCACGCGCCTGAGATCCAGAGCTATCTGCTCGCCGGAACCGCGGTGCTCAGCGTCGTCGCCTCGTGGGTGCTGATCCAGGCCGACTACATGCTGCGCTACGCCCGGATGTACTACTCCGAGCCCGCCGGAGGCATCTCGTTCAACCAGCACGACGACCCGCAGTACAGCGACTTCGCCTACTTCGCGGTCGGCCTCGGCATGACCTATCAGGTCGCCGACACGAACGTGTCGACCAGCTCGATCAGGCGGGTCGTGGTGGCTCAGACCATGCTCGCCTATCTGTTCGGCGCGGTGATCCTCGCCACCGTCATCAATCTCGTCACAAGCCTCGGCGGCTGATCGCGCAGCGGTGAGTGCGGGTCAGTCCTGGCCGCGCTTGAGCATCGCTGGCAGTCCCACCCACAGCAGCAGGATCGCGACCACGCCGAGCGCCGATGCCACGATCGCGCTGGGCCGGTTCAGCGTGACGTCGAGGATCAGCGCCACCACGCCGACCGTCACCGCGCCGATGACCACGAGGTTCGCCTTGACCAGCCGGTTCGCCGTCCGCACCAGGGCGATCTTGCGGTGCTGGTGGAACAGCAGGCGATGCATGCCGACCGGCGCCAGCGCCAGCA
>Ga0308158_10003857_pt1 | contig 12893 bp, 19 predicted proteins | sample PhyBR2_FD_201038 | JGI IMG/M metagenome (GOLD analysis project Ga0308158, IMG submission 201038) | Phyllosphere microbial communities from UC Gill Tract Community Farm, Albany, California, United States - DLSLB.R2 | ecosystem: Host-associated > Plants > Phyllosphere > Unclassified | place: USA...
AAAACTTCCGGGAACTCCAACTTTGGGAGCGAACGTTACAGTAATTCAGTGCATAGGTATTGAGTTTTTCCAAGAGGTTAATGGTAATTACTACGCTTTCAATTCCGACAACTGTTTGCGAATTGAAGATGCGTTTTAAGCCAACCCAATCTAAAGCATTCTTCACAAGAGAAGGCTTTTTTTATTAATTCCAAAAACGATTTCCAAATGAAAGCAAAAATCACAAGAGTTGCCGAAGGCAAACAAAGCACATTGAGCCAGCTGTACATTGAGGGTATTTTTCAATGTTATTTGTTGGAAGACAAAATCAGAGCCATCAAAATACCAAAGCAAACCGCAATTCCTGCCGGAAATTAAACTTTAAGACTGAACACCTGGGCGGAATGAATGCCGAGTATCGGCAGAAATTTCCGAAGCTTCACAAAGGAATGATTGAAATAAATGGCTTGCCGAATTTCAGTTTTGTATACATCCACATCGGGAACAATTTCAGACAAACCGCAGGCTGTCCGGTGTGTGGTTTTGGGTTCGATTACGTAGATGGCGATTACCAAATCGTAAGAAGTAAAGATGCTTATTAAATGATTTATCCAAAGTTTTTGAGCGTTGCACAATGCGATGAAAATCACATCAGCATCGAAAATAATTTTCAATTTTAAAACCCCGTAACAATGGAAAGTGCAATCACATTAAACATCGTGTTCGGTTCTTTAATCAGTATGCTCTTGGCGATTGTTGCCTACTTCATCAAACAACTTCATTCCGATTTTAAGAATATGGAAAAAGATTTAACCGAAGTGAAAACGATGGCTTTAATCATCAAAACCGAATTCAAAAGCAGTTACAGTATGCTCAACCAAAAAGTAGATTATCTGGAACACCGTGTAAACATTATTGAACAAAACATTTTAAAAACATTCAAGTAATGAAAAATAATAATTTAAACTTAGTAGAGCGTGTAAAAGCTCCAACCCCGAAATGGTTCAAAATCGTTAGAGCCATCGGCATCACATTGACCGCCGTAGGCGGTGCAATCTTAACCGCTCCGGTGGCTATTCCTGCCACTATTGTAACCGTTGCAGGTTATTTGGAATTGGGCGGAACCATCGCCACGGCAGTTGCTCAAACCGCTATTCAAGCGGAAGAAAGCAACGATGCCGAAAGTAAAGATGAAACAAAAAACGCTGAAAAACCTTAGTAGATAAAGCTTTCGGCAATGGTTAGTTTTTTTAATCCTGTCCTTTGGGCAGGATTTTTTATTTTTGTAGGATTAATTTTTATATTATGGATGCTAAAAAGTTCGCCGAAGTATGGGTAAGGTCCTGGAACTCTCATAACATTGAAGATATTTTAAGTCATTATTCTGACGACATTGAAATTACAACCCCAATGATTAAAATGGCTTTGGGTTCAGGCGACGGAACACTGAAAGGAAAAGAAGCTGTTGACAATTACTGGAGAAAAGCCCTGGATAAAATGCCGGATTTACATTTTGAACTTTACGAAGTAACGGAAGGCATCAATTCAATTGCATTGTATTACAAATCTGTAATGGGTAAAAAAGCTATTGAGGTTATGTTTTTTGATGAGGAAGAAAAAGTTTGTAAAATGTATGCTTATTATACAGATTGAAAATATCAATATTTTTAATAGTTTTTTTAATCCTGTCCTTTGGGCAGGATTTTTTATTTGGGCGTGCCCCTTTGCATTTTTCCAACACACAAAGCCAACGCAAAAATGCAAGCGGGTCGGGCTATCCGCTACAAGTCCTCGCTCGTGCCTCGCTGTAGGCTTTCCGCTTCTATCCCTCACGCAAAGCGGAGATTAGTTGTTTCTATTTGCTACGTTCGCTCACAACTTCTTTCAAAATATTGGTTCCGTTTATAGCCGATGGAAAACCAGAATACACAGACATCAGTAGCATAATTTCTTTTATGTTTTCAACGGTCAAACCAATATTCAGCCCTGCATTGATATGGAATTTAAGCTGTGGCTCTGCATTTCCCAAAGCCGTCAAAGCTGAAATAGTTGCGATTTGTCGATATTTTGGAGCTAAATTATTTCTTGAAAAAACATCAGCATAACCAAATTCGAGTGTTAGTTTTACCAACTCTGGAGAAAAATCGTTATAGGCGTTGTTTAGTCTCTCAACTTGCAAGCTATCAAGTTTTGTTAATTCTTCTTTACCTAATTCTAATCTATTTATTGGTGTCGAATTCGTTGCCATTTCCCCAACTTCATCTTTAATTCCGTGTGCTTCTCTTCCCTTCAAAACTTCTTTCAGAGCATTCATTCCGTTGATAGAACTTGGAAAACCCGAATAAACTGCCATCTGCAAAATCACTTCTTTCACTTCGTTTATCGTGCTTCCTGTGTTTAATGCCCCGTTGATATGTACTTTCAGTTGTGGTTGTGCCGTTCCCATAGCTGTTAGTGAAGCAACAACCGCAATTTCTTTTGATTTCAAATCCAATCCATCTCTTGAATACACATCTCCAAACGCATATTCAATGATAAATTTTCCTAATTCCGGCGAAATATCTTTCAATCCGTTAATTACTTTTTCGCCTGCTTCTCCGTCAATTTCTTTGAGTTTTTCCCAACCCTTTACATATCTCTCTGATGGTTTCATATCGGTATTATTTTTTGTTTGTGCATTTATCATTTGTATCAATCCTAAAATGGAAATGATAGTCATTATGATTTTTTTCATTGAAAGTATATTATTGTCATTGTTTGTAAATAATTTACAATTGCAAAACAAAGACAATAATTTTATATTTGCAACAATAATTGTAAATAATCTACAAAATGGCTAAGCAAGCTTCAAAAAATGATTTATCATTTGACTTTGATTTTTTAGAAAAACTGGTCGTTGGTATTGGCGAAGTATCACAAATTACAGGCATTCCTACAAGGCAAATTCGTTATTGGGAAGAAAAAAATATCATTACTTCTTTAACTGAAGAAGAGGGCAAAAACAGGCGTTACAATTATGAAAATATAAAAAAAATGTTGCTCATAAAAGAGTTGACAGACGAAGGATATACTCTTGATGCTTCAGCAGAAAAAGTAAAAAAGCGAATGGAAATGATTGAAGAAACCTTAAGTAAACTTAAAAATCGGAAGTAATTTTTTATTTTCTGCATCCGCTTGCAGTATTTTTATAAAACGGTGCTTTTATGTTGCCTTTATATAGCTTTCAAAGTGCTAATAACGGTAACTCAGTGGGTATGGTAAACGCAAACGAAGGTAGCCGTTATGGCTACCTTTTTAAATGCCTTGAAATGTAGATGCGTTTCAATTCGGAAATTAAAAGAAGTTGCTCGTACATCGCTCTTTCGTTTTGCTCCAAAGCTTTGAATTGTTGCACATCTTGCTGAAGCATATAAAAATATCGACCACGAAGAATGGTAAAACCAATGAACAAAAAAACCACAATTCCCACAATAATCTTCATCATTCAATTACTCGGGATTTTTTATTTGTTGTATGAACATAAATTCGGGAACAGCCATATTCCTGTTGCTTTTATTTTGTTGAATTTCCTTGCAATTTTCAGCGGATTCATCGCAGTTTCTTCTTGGTTTTTGTATTTTAAAGATTTGGAAATTGGTTATCGGGATTTCTGTGGCAACTATTCTTGCTTTGATTGGGATTTATATTGGGATGGGATTTGATAAATATCAATAAAGAAAATAATAAATCAAAAAAACACAAATTATGAATAAAACTAAAACCATTCTCTTCAGAATCTATCTATCCGTTTTAGCTTTAATTATTCTTAATGCTTGTCTATTTGCACTTACAAAAATGAGTTTTTGCAGGTTATTGGAGTAACTATGTTTATAGAATTCCATACGCAAAAATTGAGGATTTATATCCTTTTAAGTCTTTTAAAATCAAAGATAAAGTAGTTTCATTTTATACTGACCATCAAAAACGATTTCGAAGAGTAGATTTTTCAACCTATATGACAAAAAGATATTACAAGTGATAAAATCAAAAAATTCAAAAACGGAAAGTATGTTATTTTAGAAAAATTAGAAGGTTACAAAAAGACTTTGCTTTATTGCACAGAAATAAATGACGAAGATGGCGACTATTTTGTTCGGGTAGGAATGAATGACCTTAAAATAAAAGGCGACAAATTCGATAGAAGATGGAATTCTGTGAATGGATATTGAAAAAACACAACACAAATGAAAACCAAAGCCATTCTCATGATCATTTTTCTCGTACAATTCTTTCTTTGTTTTGGGCAAGGTTTACAAGAAGAGAAAAGTTTGAAAGAATCTGTAGAAGAATTCGTTAAAGAATTTAAAATAAAGCAACAATATATTTTAATGTACCAAATTAAATTTAATATATCTTTTAAAAACATTTACGGCGAAACTGCCATTTTCTGATTAATGATAAAATCTTCCCTCAGCTTTTCTTCCGCTTCTTCGATTTGAATTTTCTTTAAAGGCTTTCCTTCAAATTTTTCATAAAAGTAATTATCATTATTAAATGTAATTTTCTCAACAGAAGAAATTTCTTTCGGAATATTTCCTCCAAACCACAATTCATCGGGCTTTTGCTTCCACGTTACTTCATATAAAACTGCATCTTTCGGATAATTAAAATCTGAATGTTGTTTTGCATAATCAAAAGCAATTTCATTTCCATATAAAGTTGACATTGTGCTGTCTTTTGGCTGAATTGATGATGTGATTGGGTTCATCAATAAAGGATTTTCCTTCAATTCATCATTTTGCTGAACAGAAGCTTCGATATTCAAAAACTTTTTTGATTTTTGTTCGCAGGAAACGATGATTGCCAATGCGAAGAATAGAATCATATTTTTCATTATTTCTGAATTTTTTTAAGTTGAGAAATCAAATACAAAGGCGCAGTAAAAACATAATCCCGATTTTCCATCGGCTTGTGACATTCAATGCATTCTTTATCAAAATCCGGCGTTTCTCCGTAAGGTTTCAGGTCATTTCCTTTCCATCTTCCCCAAGCCCAACCTTTGGTTTTCTCATATTTTTTCGCATCTTTTACCATCAATTCCACCTGAATAAATTCTCCCGTCGAAATGCTTCCATCATTATTAACTCTTTGTTTCCAAGCTGTTTTGGCGAAAGAAGTTCCATCCGGCCACGGATTCGTATTTTTCTCGTGAATCGCTTTTACCACAATATCATTTCCGAAAATAATACGCATCGTTCCGTTATCAAAACGGTTTGTCGTGCTGATGGCTTTCCAGTTTCGGTAATCAGGAATATATTGCAATCCGTTTGGTGAAGGCTTTACAGTTGGATGTTTCAGTTCTCCATTAATCCACGAGTTGTATTGCTTTTCCGCGGAATTGATTTGCGAACCGTCCGAAACTTTTCTTGGAGAAAGTGACAAAGCATAATTTTTAAGAATTTCAATTTGATGTTCATTCAATTTTGCAGAAGAATGTACCGCAGCATAACTCGGAATCGGCATTTCGCCTGATAAAACTTTATTAATGACGTAGTAAATTGTAGAATTCTGCTGAGGTTTTGGCCACGAATTCCATTTCGAAAAATCAAGTGCTTCACGACCTTCTTTGATGTGAGAATTGACCAAGAAATTAGCAGGCGTTATTTTATCATACCAACGTAAATTGGCTTCCAAAGAATGACAATCAAAGCACGAATTTCTGAGAATCATATTGACTTCTTTAGGAACATTCACAAGGTCTTTCGTAGGTTTTCCGTCATTAATATTTTCAGGTCTGAAAAATTGAATAAGCAGAAAACCGGCAAGTAAAATCCAAATGAGTTTATTGATATTTTTCATTAGATTAATTTAAGAATTAATTATAAATCCACAATCATAACTTTCCACGCGGGTCGTCTATATGAATTTTCGCAATATCATAACGAACACCTTCTCGGTCAAGAATTCTAACGTTTTTCACAACGGTACTCAAAGCTTTTAAAAATGTTTCCGAGTTTTCGTGGCGCTCATACGCTTCTTCATCTTTCCAGCCTTCCAGAAGATGAAATGTATTTTCATCGGTCAAGTCTTGCGAAAAAGCATAATAAATACAGCCTTCAAGTTCGTTTGCTGCAATCATTTCGGGAATAACGGCATCAATGAAAATTTGTCTGTCTTTAGGATGTACCTTGTAATAGGCGCTTACCGTAATTCCAGTTGATTGTGTTTTATCGTGATTATTGGATGTTCCAATTTTTTCTGAATGATTCATATTATTTATTTTAAAATTAAAGATGATTTTTAAAGAAAAGTCACAAACTCCTCAAATGGTTTGCGTACTTTTTTCTGATTAAGATTCCAGTCGTTTTCTGTGTCTCTGTAGCCTAAAGCCAACAACATTGAACTTCGTAAACCTTTGGATGAAAGTTTCAAAAACTCGTCAAGTGCAATCGGGTCAAAACCTTCCATCGGGGTAGAATCTATTCCTTCTGATGCGGCTTCAACAATCGCTAAACCCAAAGCAATATTCGCCTGTTTTGCTGCGTGATGAAAGTTTTCCTCGATGCTCATATTTCCAAAAAACTGTTTTGAAAATGCTCTTTGTTTATCATAATGAGCAGAATCTACATTACGTTTTTCCGCCAGATAATCGAAAACGTTATCAATTCTTTCTTTAGAATATTCATCCCAAACCGCAAAAACCAAAATATGCGATGATTCTACGATTTGAGGTTGATTCATTGCGATGGGCAATATTTTATTTTTGATTTCGGGATTGCTGATAACGATGATTTCGTAAGGCTGTAATCCAATTCCTGAAGGCGCCAAATGAGCTGCTTCCAAGATGTTATTGATTTTTTCTGAAGAAATTTTCTCGCCCGTCATTTTTTTTGTGGCATATCTCCAGTTCAGTAATTCTATGATATTTTTCATTTGATTTTATGTTTTAAATCAAGGCAAATGATGATTCGCACTTACCTTGATTGGTTTATTTAAAAAACGCCTAATTGTCCTAAAAGTATCGTTCCTGCATTATAACAATGGAATGATTTTACTTTGCCGTTTTCAATCTTGAAGACATCACAACAAGGCACTTCGATTGTTTTTCCTGTAGGTTCCAAAGTTCCCGAAGCCAATTGAAGTGGGCCGTTATGAGTTCCGTTCAATGACAATTCTACGATGACTGTATTTTCATCTTCCAAGACGTACAATTCGTATAATTCTCTGTGCATATCCGGAAATGCGGTAGCAAAAATATCCACCGTTTTACCAATGTCTTCACCATAATATTTGTTGCCTGAAGATACATCCCAAAAATAACCGTCTTCCGCAAAAAGTTCTGTAAATCCTTTTGAATCCTGAACTTCGGCTATTCTGTACAATTCACGGATTAATGTTTCGTTGGCTGAATTTTGATTGATTATTGATGCTTTCATATTGTTTTATTTTAAATGTTAAAGATTGAGTTTGATTAATTTTTCAAAACCACAAAAGTCACAAAAGCCATTCTCTTTATTAAGTTTATAAAAGTTCAAAAAAGTAATCTGTTTTAAAAAATTTGCTTTTTTGCTCTTTGGGAAAATTTATTTTTAGCTTTTCTTTTGTGACTTTTGTGGTTTAATAATTTTTTAAATAATTGGTTTGAAATTTAAAAGAGAATTTAATTTTTGTTGTCTACAAAAACATATAATTTCACAGCTTTACTATTTTCGAAAACGAATAAATCCATTCCTGTTACAGCGTCTGGTTTTTCAGGTGTTCCGTTTTGCCAGTACAATCTTGCGATGTTGTGATTGACATCTATTGCTTTGATATGAGAAAATTTAGAATTTGGACTTTTCTGTTGCAATCCATCCACAAAACTATTGATTTCTTTGTGACCGACTGCGATAAAATGACTGTCAACCATTTCAATATTATCTGCATAGATTTTTGACATTAATGCTTCACGTTTTTTAAGGTCTCTCTCGTTCCAGATTGCTAAATGTCCTTCTACTAAAGATTTAATTTCTACTTCAGAAAGCGGTTTAGAATCTGATTTTTCGTTTGGAGTTTTTACAGCATCTTTCGGTGACCATAAAATTGTTGCCGGATTTTTCTTCTCATAACCTTTTCCGTTCGGGTAAGAAACCAATTCCATTTTAGAACCCCAAGGTGTTACAAAATATACCCAAGTTTCACCTTCTGTATCTCCCGATGGCATCAAAAACGGTTCTCCTAAAAATTGTACGCCTTTGCTTTTAAGATATGCTACACTTTTGTTGATATCATTGGTATAAAAAGCCATGTGGCTCGCCCCGATATCGTCTCCTCCGGGTTGTTGTGAACTTCCTTTATTATCCTGATATTCGAATAATTCGATGTTGGCTCCCGTTCCGGCTTTTACCATTTTGAAGGATACCGGACCAGTTTTGGGATTCATATGATTATTTTTTTTCCATGCATCGTCCAAAGGGATGGGGCCTAAACTTGTTACTGCTGAAAATCCCAAAACATCTGTGAAAAAATTTATGGCCTGTTCCATATCAGGAACATTGATTCCCACATGGTCCATTCCAAGGATTCCTGTTTTTTCCTGTGCCGAAGTATTTGAAACTGTTGCCGATAATAAAAGTGCACTTGCTACTGCTGCTGCATTGGCTTTAATTTGTTTTTTTAATTTGCTCATTGTGATGATCTTTTGTCGTTATTTATAAAGCAAATTTCCATCATTCTGCAGCCTTTTTCCATTGACAAAAGCTTGAAAAAAAAGCAAACAAATGTCAATGAAATTGAACTTCATGTAAGATTCAATGGAGCTTTGGCTTTGATGTTTAGCAATAAAAAAAGGTTGAAGCGTAAATTCTTCAACCTTTTTTTGAATATTCTGTAAGGAGTTAATTGCTATATTTTGCAAGCCATTTAGCTTTCCATTCGGCCCTTGCATTGATAAATTCCAAATCTGTTCCCTGGGCTACAGCATCCAGCGGGAAACGCAACGGACGGGAACCTTCTTTCATCTGAATCAATTGCAATATTCCGTCTGCAATAGTTTGGGAATTCATATTGAATTCTTTCATCTTGCCGAATAATGCAGCGCCAATGGCATTGAATTGCGCAGTTGCCACCGGGTCGTAGTCTGCTGCGATTTGAGGTTTATCTGCATTGACGCCTGTTTTTTCGCCTGTATTCATTTCAGTTGGATAAACTCCCGGCTGGATGGAGACGTTGTCGATATTAAACTGTTTTAACTCGTCCTGCAGACCTTCTGTAATACTTTCCACGCCAAACTTGGACGCAAAGTATGGAACCATAAAAGGAGAGGTATGCGCACTTGCACCGGAACTGATATTAATAATTAAACCGCTTTTATGGGCTCTCATAGAAGGCAGTACAGCCTGATAAGTTCGGATAACGCCATAGAAATTTACTTCAAACATTTGTCGGATCCTGTCCAAACTATAGGCTTCCAGCAATCCAAAACCTGAAACGGCGGCGTTGTTGACCAATACATCAATTTTACCATACTTTTGAAGCACTTTTTGGAAAGCATTGGTTACCGAAACATCATCGGTGACATCGATTTCAACGACTTCTATATTGGGGAGTGCTCCCAGCTCGTTGGCTACGGCTTCATTTTTTCCTGAAATGCCCCGCATTCCGGCAATGACGGTGTATCCTGCTTTGGCAAGTGTGGTTGCTGTTAATCTTCCAAAGCCTGTGCTTGTTCCTGTGATAAAAACTATTTTGTCCATTTTGTCTTCTTTTTAATTGTTATTCTGATAAGACAAAGATGCAGGAACGGCAGGCTTACTTCCATTGACAAAAGCTCGAAAAAACAGCAAACAAATGTCAATGAAAATGAAATGTTTTATTTCTTGAACATATTTCTACGTAGTCTGGTAAGGGTTTCGGGCGTGATTCCAATGTAAGATGCAATCATGTGCTGCGGGATACGATTGACGATATAAGGATATTTTTCAAGGAAATTTTGATATTTTTCCTCTGCAGTGAAACTGATGTTCGCTAAAATTCGGCCTTGTGAAACAATAAAGCTTTTCTGAATAATCTGATTAACCAGTTGGTTTAACTGCGGAATTTCTGCACATAGTTTTTCAAAATTTGATTTTTCGATCAAAATCACTTCTGTAGGTTCGATAGCGTCAATGTTGAGACGTGAGGGATTTCCGCTGTGGAGGCTTTCCCGGTCGCCTGTCCAATAATTTTCGGGAGCGAAGTTGATGATGTGTTCTGTTCCGTTCTCAGCGATGGAAAAGGTTTTTACCAAACCTCTGCAGATAAAAGCATTATAATGCCAAATATCTCCTTCCTGACAAAGAAACTGTTTCTTGCGGAGTTTTTTTTGTTTGCAAACAGATTCTATTAACTGTATTTCCTCATCGGAAAGTTCTATTTTATCAGTAAGGTATTTTTGGAAAATCTCGAACATTTATTTCATCGTTATGGAACAAATTTAATTATTATACGCTAATAATTGGCGATAATTTCAAAACGTATGATCGGCTGTAACGCCGCCTGTAATTTTGATTTTTCCTATCTGGTGGGACCTGATGCCTGCAATGACCAAAGGATTTGTAGATAGGGTGCTCACTCCTGGAGTGGTATACGAACACCATCCACGTGGTTTTGGATTAATACCACTTTTAAAAGACTTAAAGAGTGTCACCGTAATCACAACTATGAATAAACCCAAGATAATGTATTCACTACTAATCGGCAATTTGATTAGAAAGGCCATGCTCAGAAGTGTTTTTAAAACTATGGGGTACAAAAATCTGAAATGGATCAGCTACAATAGGGTAAAATCAGTAAGTCAAAGCAAGAGAGAAAATTGGTTAACTGATCTTGTAAACAGGTTTTCAAAACTCAACTAATTAAATCCTTATATTATGAAACCAAACAGGAATTATATTACCCCGTTCATCTCCTTAATTTTCTTTGTCCTTGGAATCTCTGGGATAGTGCACACTTTGGAAGATATCTGGACGAACAATGATACAAACATTATGGAGGTGTTTGATTTGATTACCGATAATTGAATTAAATAGGGTGTGTAAGATCCACCTTGCTAATAAATCAAATTTTAAGTAAAACTGCAAAAGACGATGCCCTAAAAGAACTGAACTTTTAGGGCATTGTCAATACCTATAAATGTAGCTATCTGTTTAAAATCTTATTTGTTATTTTATTCGCAAGGGGCAATAACAGCAACACGCAAATGTAAACAATAGGAAGGGACAAAAACCAAGATTTAAAAATTTCACCGATCCAATTTTCCAAAGTATCTCTCTGAGAAAACCTTGAAAAGACTGACATCACAAGGGTTGTAGGTAAAACGACAAAAAAAGTATTGATTAATCTGTAGAATCTATCTTTCTTAGAATTTACCATTGTCATTTTTTCGTTTTTCAGGTAGAGGTATTGATTCAATGACGTCCCAATGTTCCAGAATTTTATCTTCCTCAATTCTATAAAGATCATAGTATGCAACGTGCTCTCCCTGAAAGGAACCTTCGCTTAATACAAGGACAAAATTTCCTTCTCCAAGTACCTTATGTATTTTGTTATAGATCTGGGGTTGCCCTTCCTTTTCCCATTGTTGCAACGTCTGGAGAAATTCATTTACACCGTCACCCATGTGTTGATTATGCTGGATCAGTTCGTCACCTTTAAAATAATCTGATACCAGTCCAGTCTGCCCGTCGATTAGAATGTTTTGAACAAAGCTTTGCGCGAGGGCTTTGTTCGCTTCTGTTTTATGGTGGTCCTTTGCCTTTGTCTTTCCATCGGTCCTTGTCCTTCCGCTTTTATTCAGTTTTTTTGTATTTATTTCAAGATTGTCCCAATGTTCTACGCTTAGTCCATTTTCAAACCGATGTATGTCAAACGCTACGGTCGGTTCAAAAAGAAAATAGTCCACATGAACAAATCCGTAATCACCATCCTGAAATTTGCGGACAACATTCGTGTATACTTTATCCATTGGCATCTGGTCGTGTAAATCCAAAATGGCCTGAAGACCTGTTGCTACATGTGGATTGTGCTGTTTATAAGAAGTGGGATTAATTAATCCTATTTCCGCCAATGTTTCTGATTCGATGCTATTTTGTATAGCTTCAGCTTTGTCTCTATTTGATAATTCCATTTTTAATATTATGATTAATTATTGTTGACAAAAGTACAGACCATTAACATACAGACAAATACGGGTAAAAATTTTGATATAGGGATAATATTATCCTATATTGCTAAAAGCGTAATATGTCGTAATTTTGTTTCCTAAATAGATCAGAAATGTACGAGAAAAAAATTCCGAAAGATTTTAGTTGCGGCATTAGCATAACCTTTGAGATAATGGGAGGGAAATGGAAGCCTTGCTTAATTGATTCTATCAATCAAGGTGTCCGAAGGCCTACTGATCTGGCAAAGAAACATCCGCTTGCAAGCAAACGCGTTTTGAATTTGCAACTGAAAGAGCTTGAAGCATATGGGGTTATAAGAAAAATTATTTATCCTGTACTTCCGCCAAAGGTTGAATATTTTTTGACAGACGTTGGTGAATCACTTTTACCACTTGTTGAAATGATGGAAAATTGGGGCGGTAATTTTATGCATGACTTTTACAAGAAACAGGAAGATCTAAATTCTGCAGCAATTCCCGAGGTTTAATTCATTGTTTTTTTAGTAAACTATTGATTATTTCAATATTGATTAAAATTATTACAAACCGATGTCAGGCAATTAATATTTATATTTTTTCAGGTATCATAACTAAATAATTGTAATCTAGTAGATAGCAGAATGGTAGGTAAATGGGATAAGTACAAACATCTTTTTGAACGCAGGGAAGTTCCTGCTAAAGCAATTCTTTTACAGGAGGGAGAGATATCAAAAAAGATGCTCTTTATTGAGAAAGGTTGTTTACGAACCTGGGT
>Ga0308158_10003858_pt1 | contig 12892 bp, 6 predicted proteins | sample PhyBR2_FD_201038 | JGI IMG/M metagenome (GOLD analysis project Ga0308158, IMG submission 201038) | Phyllosphere microbial communities from UC Gill Tract Community Farm, Albany, California, United States - DLSLB.R2 | ecosystem: Host-associated > Plants > Phyllosphere > Unclassified | place: USA...
TGCTGCTGAATTCGACGCTCAGGTCGCCGCCCGCCATGGTCTGGCAAGCCTGGCGCGCCACTTCCATCGGCCGCAGCAGGGTTGCATGTAATGCGTACCAGAAGTACAGCAACGACAGCCCAGCAGCTCCGGTCAGGATGCCGAGCGGGGTTTCCAGTTGCGGAAACCTGACTGCGCCGTCGAGCAGGTGAAAGCCCATCAGCAGCAGCAGCATTGCGCACTGGCCCGTCAGGTTCAGCGCGATGCGGCGGCGCAGCGTCATATGGGTTGCTGCCGCCAGCCAGCCGCGTAGTCCGGTCGCGCGCACCATGCCTTGCTGAAGCCGGATATTACCGGCGGTGCCGGCCTTGAGATTGCGATAGAGTTCGGCCGCCGCCGTGATCTGGGCCCGCGTTGGCTTCGTGCGCACCGACATGTAGCCGACGGCCTTGCCATTTTCCATGACCGGAGTGGCGTTGGCCATCACCCAATAGGCGTCGCCGTTCTTGCAACGGTTCTTGACCATGCCTGTCCAGGACCGGCCCGAGCGGATCGTGGCCCACATATCGGCAAACGCCTCGACCGGCATATCGGGATGGCGCAGGATGTTCTGGGGCGCCCCGATCAGCTCTTCCTCCGTATAGCCGCTGATGGCGATGAAGTACGTGTTTGCATAGGTGATGTTGCCTTGCAAATCCGTGGTCGAGACGATCGTTTCGGTATCACTCAGTTCGATCTCGACATCGGTGACCGGAAAATTATTGCGCATGACAGACTCCTGCTGGAAGGCGTGGCGGGCATGGCGCGCCACCTGTTTAATTCATACCAGCAACAATTTTATGCCATCAGAAAACGAATAACTCAAATAAAACGAATAAACCGATTTATTTTCACTGCAGTGTTGTGATTTGTCACGATGCATGTCGGCGCATGGCTTCTGTGATGCAACATGGAGGGATGATCGGGAGAGCCGCGTTGTTGCTGCAATCCGCGCACGCCGTCTTGTACTTTTGCCAGTCAGGTGTAGCATGAGAAAGATGATCCGCCTACCCACCGGAACCACCATGCGGCGTCGATATGTCGAGTTCGCCATGCTGGCAACAGCGCTGGTCTTCCTCGGCGCCAGTCTCGCCTATCTGCAGCTGACCGAGGTGGGGCGCCTCGAGAGCAGCGAGCGGGCCCGGTTGCTGTCGCTCACCACGCTGTTGGCCAGCAATATCCAGACCGATCTCGTGGCCACCAATGTGGCGCTCGAGGGCGTCGTGCGCGATTACCTGAGCGCCCCGGATGGCACCGTTGCCGATGCAGAGCTGGCCGGGCGGTTGTCGGCGCTGGTCGGCGCGATGCCGGGCCTGCGTACGCTGATGGTGTTCGACCGCGACGGGCGGGTGCGCGCTGCCAGCCAACATGATTTGTACGGGCAAGATTTTTCCCGGCGCGACTATATGACGGCAGTGCGCCGTGCGCCCAGCAGCCGCACCCTGTACGTGGCCGAGCCGTTCCGCTCGATTCGCGGCGACCAGGTGGTGACGGTTGCGCGCATGGTGCCGGACGCCACCGGCCGCTTCGCGGGAATGGTGCTCGCCACCCTCGATCCCGAATATTTCACCGGCCAGTTCCGCACAGCGATGTATGCGCCCGACGTCTGGGCCGTGGTGGTCCACGGTGGCGGACGACAATTGCTGAACTATCCGCCGAAAGGAAAGATCGACGGCACCAACCTGGCGCGCCCGGGTACGTTCTACCAGCGCCACCGCAGCAGCGGCCGGGTGGCCAGCGTGCTCGAAGGCCGGGTCTACACCACCGGCGAAGAGCGCGTGATGGCCATGGCCACGATTGCGCCAGCGGCGCTGGCGATGGACTATCCGCTCGTGATTGGCCTGAGCCGCGACGCCGCCGCTGTCGCCGCGCCGCTGCGGCGCCAGGCAATGACGCTGACCGCGCTGTTCGCCGTGCTGGTAATTGGCGCCTGCGGGGCGCTGGCGGTGGTGCAGCGCAGGCGCGCGCAGTGGGCGCGCCAGGATGCGGAGCAGGCGCGTGCGCGCGCCGCCATGCAGGGCGTGTACGACAGCGAAGCGCGGTTTCGTACGCTGATCGAGGACGCGCCACTGGCCATCGCCATCCTGCGGCACGGCCGCTTCATCTATTCCAACCCGCGCTACCGGGCCTTGCACGGCTATGGCGCGACGGACGACCTGACCGGGCTGCGCTGGCGCGCCATGATCACTGCGCCGTCGCTGGCCGGGCTGGCGCAGCACGAGGCATTGATCGAGGCCGATACGCCGGCCGAGCAGCATTTCGAGGCGATCGGCCTGGGCAAATGGGGTTCCTCCGTGCCGGTCTACAAGACCACGGCGCAGGTACGGCTGGCGGACGGCCCGGCGACCCTCGTCTTCGCGCAGGATATCTCGGCGCAAAAGAGCGCCGAGGCCGAGATGCTGCTGGCGCGCGATGCGGCCGAGGCGGCCAGCCGCAGCAAGGCCGAGTTTTTGGCCAATATGAGCCACGAGATCCGTTCGCCACTCAATGCCGTGCTGGGTTTCGCCTATCTGCTCGAGCAGCGCGCGATCGACGCCGACGCCCGCAGCATGGTGCGCAATATCCGCGTGTCCGGTCAGTCGCTGCTGGCCATCGTCAATGACATCCTCGATGTGTCGAAGATCGAGGCCGGGCACATGCTCATCGAGACCGCGCCGTTCTGCCTGGGCGAGTTGCTGGAAAAGGTCGCCACCAGCATGCGCATCAGCGCTGCGGGCAAGGATCTGCAGTTGGTCGTCGACACGCCGCCGGCCGGCGTCGGCATCCTGCTCGGGGATGCGTTGCGGCTCGAGCAGGTGCTGCTCAACCTCACCGGCAATGCGGTCAAGTTCACACCCAACGGCCAGGTGGCGCTGCACTGCACCTTGCTGCGGCGCGACGGCGACGGCGACGCCCTGGTGCTCCAGTTCAGCGTGCATGACACCGGTATCGGCATCGATCCTGCCGCCCAGGAGTCGATCTTTTCGCCATTCACCCAGGCCGACAGTTCCACCACGCGGCGCTTCGGTGGCACCGGGCTGGGGCTGACCATCTGCCGGCAACTGGTTGCACTGATGGGCGGCGCGCTGATCGTCGATAGCGCGCCCGGACGCGGCAGCGTGTTCAGCTTCAGTCTGCCGCTGCAGGCAACCTCCGACGCCGGCGCCACCGCCGTCTGCGCGGCCGCGCCCCCCTCGGGCCAGACTCTGCGCGATCTGTGTGTGCTGGTTGTCGACGACAGCGACATCAATCGCGAGGTGGTCCAGCGCATCTTGCGCGACCAGGGCGCCGAGACCGTCTGCGTCGGCGACGGCCGGCAGGCGCTGGACTGGCTGCTGGCGCATCCGGAACAGGCCGACGTCGTGTTGATGGACGTGCAGATGCCGGTCATGGACGGCATCGAGGCGACCCGTCAGCTGCGCCGCATGCCGCAGTTCGACAGCCTGCCGGTCATTGCCCTCACTGCCGGAGCGTTCAAGGAGCAGCAGGAGGCGGCGCTCGAGGCCGGCATGTGCCATGTGCTGAGCAAGCCATTCGATGTGCCGGCGATGCTTGCGCTGATTGCACGCCTGTGCGGGAGCGAGGGTGGGGGCGAGGGCGGCGGCGCGGGCGCACTGGCCGGCCCGGCGCCGGCACAGGTCGACGACGACGTGCTCGACGTGGCTGCCGGACTCGCACTGTGGCTGGACGGCGCGGCCTACCGTCAGTATCTGGCCCAGTTCCTCGACCTGCATGGCGACAGCGCGGCGCTGATCGGCGCCAGCCTGGCTGCCGGCCGGCCAGGCGAAGCGGCCGCACTGGCCCACAAACTGGCCGGCGTGGCCGCCAGCCTGGCCCTGCCTGCCACGCGCGTTGCCGCGCACGAGGCCGAGCGGATGCTGTACGCCGCCATGCGCGATCCGGGCGCCGACGGCGTCGCAGTCGATCTCGCGCCATTGACGCAGGTGCTGGCGCAGGCGCGGCGTGCGATCGAGCAGTACCTTGGACCGGCACCGGCGCCGGCAGCCTCGCCCGTGGCAGCGTCGCCAGCGGTGCTGCACGCACACCTGACCAGTCTGCTCGAAGCACTTGACGCCGAGGCGCTGGAACAGGCCGAAGCCTGCCTGGCCGCGCTGGGTCCGCTGCTGCCAGCGGTGACACTCGACCGCGTGTGGAACCCGTTGCGTCGCTTCGATTTTCGCGCCGCCGAGGCCGCCGTGCGCCTGTTGACGGCGTCCGTGCCGGCAACCTCGTAATCGCCGGGTGGCTGGCTGTCGACAAGCCGGGCAGGGCGGCCAGGGCGGGCAGCGTCCGACCGCGCCCCGTCAGCGCAGCGGCTGCGTCCAGCGCCGCACGAGGTCGCCCAGCTGCTCCGCCGTGAACGGCTTGCTCAGGTAATCGTCCATGCCGGCCGCGAGGCAGCGCTCGCGGTCGCCGTCGATGGCGCTGGCGGTCAGCGCCACGACGGCCATGCGCGGGGCGCCGGTGGCGTGTTCGCGCTGGCGCAGCTGGCGGCAGGCTTCGTAGCCGTCGAGTACCGGCATCATGCAGTCCATCAGCACGAGGTCGTAGGCGCTGGTTTCCAGCGCTGCCAGCGCAACCGCGCCATTCACCGCTTCATCGACCCGGCAGCCAAGTTTTTCAAGCAGGATGCGTAGCAGTTCGCGGTTGATCTCGGTGTCTTCGACGACGAGCACGCGCGGCGTCCCCACGGTGGCCCGTAGTCCGGATGCGCTGACGGTGTCCGGCGCCGGCGCTGGCGCCAGGCTGCACGGCACGACCAGGCGGAAGCAGGCGCCCGGCCCGGTGCGCGGGACCAGATCGATACTGCCACCCATCAGGTCGGCCAGGCGGCGGCAGATGGCCAAGCCCAGGCCGGTCCCGCCGTACACGCGGCTGATGGTGTTGTCGGCCTGGCTGAACGGCTGGAACAGGCGGGCCTGCGCGGCCGGCTCGATGCCGATGCCGTGATCGCTCACCTGGTATAGCAGCAGCCACCCGCCGCTCGTGTCGGGATCGCGCCTGGCCACCACGGTCAGTTCGATCGGGCCGCCGCCAGCGGGGCTGAACTTGATCGCGTTGCTGAGCAGATTGCCCAGCACCTGGCCGATGCGATCGGGGTCGGCCATGACGGCCGGTGGCAGCACACCCGGTCGCAGCACGATCGCCAGGCGCTTGCGCTCTGCGCTCATGCGGTAGGAGTCGACCCGCTGCGCAGCATGGCGCATTGGATCGAATGCCTGCAGCAGCAGTTCCAGGTTGCCGGACTCGACCTTCGAGAAGTCGAGGATGTCGTTGATGGTGCGCAGCAGCTCGAGCACGCTCTGGTGCACGGTGCGCGCGTACGTGTCCAGCGGCGCCGGCAATCCGGCGCCGAACAGCAGTTCGGACATGCCGACAATGCCGTTCATCGGGGTGCGGATCTCGTGGCTCATCATCGCCAGGAAACGCGACTTGGCCTGGTTGGCCGCATCGGCCTGGGCCTTGAGCGCAAGCGCCTCGGCCGCATCGCGCTCGCGCTGGCGGACGATACGCAGCACCGTGGCAAAGGCCAGCGCCACGCCCAGCATGCCGGTCATCGCAATGGCGCCCAGCGGCCGCAGATTGCGCCACCAATTGCTCGTCAATAGTGCTTCGGGCACGGATGCTTCGATCACCAGCGGGTAGTTGCGTACCGGACGCTGCGCGACCATGCGCGCCTCATCGTTCGTGGCAGCCGCTGCTGGCTGCAGGCCCATCAGGGCGTCACGCTGCGGCCACGAGGCCAGCAGAGCCTGGTCGCTCGACAACAGCGAGATCGCCGCCTGCTGCCCGGGGCTGACGGAACGAAAGAAGTCGGTGAACGACGCGCACGAGATGCCCACCACCGCCACGCCTGCAAAGCGGCCATCGGGCGTTTCGCGACGGCGGCTCAGATAAAAGGTCCAGGCACCGTTGATCTTGTTGCGTACCGGACGGCTGACGTAATGGGCGGGGTTGCGGTGCGCGCGGTGGTAGGCGAAATAATCGCGCTCGGCCAGATTGATGACCGGCGTTGGCCAGGCGCGTGTGGAACTGAGCAGTGCGCCGTCGGCGCCGATGATGCTGGCCACGGCCACCTGGGGCAGGCCGCTGATCTTGTCGCTCATGGTGCGATAGAGCGCTTCGCTCCCCAGCGCCGGATCGCCGTCGCCGGCCGGCAGCGCGGCGAGGATGCTGTCGAGCGCCAGGCTGGACGAGGCCATCGATTGCGCCGTGCTCTCGGCCAGCGCCAGGGTCAGGTTATCGAGATCGCTGGCCCAGTCGTCGATCTCGCGAAAGCGCAGTACCCAGGCCGAACTGGCCAGCGCTAGTGTGAGCAGCAGCACGAGGCCAGCGCAGATCAGGGCGCTGGCGGTGCGCGTGTCCAGACGCTGCAGGCGTTGCCACCGTGGCATGTCGTTCATCGATGTATCCGCGCTCACCCACACCCTCCGTCGGAATTGGTCGGCAACCGGCGAGGAATCCGGCGTATGGCATGGAAACGGCGGATGACGCGCTCGTGCCGCCTCTCCTGGCAGACAATGAGTCTACATCAAAACCTTTAAATTCGTTAATTTAATTTATTTGAATTTAAAGTAACGAATATGGGGATTGCCGCGTACGCAGGTGAGAACTACACCGACGCCGGTTTGCGGACACGCTGCGCGACGTTCGCGCGCAGATAGCCGCGCAACTCGTCGTAGTTGATGGGTTTGGGGAAGAACACCACACCCGCCGGGACGCCGCCGCGGGCTGCAAGTTCCTCAGCAGGCAGCCCGGAAAGGATGGCAATGCTGACGTCGGCCAGTTCCGGGTCGGTCATGACGGTGCGCACCACTTCGAAGCCGTCGATGCCCTCCATGACGATGTCGGCCAGCAAGATGTCGGGCGGACGGCGGGCGATCTGCAGGAGCGCCTGGTAGCCGTTTTCGCAAAAGATGAAGTCCGCTGGCAAGTCCCAGGCCGCAAACTGGCGCTGGTACAGGGCGCGTTGAATGGCGTTATCCTCGATCACGAGAATGGTCGCGCGCCCGCTGGCCTCGCGCCCCATGCTTCCGGCCAGCTTGTTCTTGTAGTCGAGTACTGCCCTGAGCGGAATCCGGCGGTGCCCGCCCTGGGTCTTCCAGGCATCCAGCACGCCTGTTTCCACCAGCTGCTGCACCAGCGACACCGAGACGCCGAGCATTTGCGCCGCGACCTGCGTGGTGCATACCTCGTCAGACGTTACCGCACTTTGCTTAGTTGCCACCTGAACCGCTCCCGCACTATCTGTTGTTTCAATGAGAATTCATTGAATTCGTTTTAATTGCTTGTATTGTATCGTACCAGTGCACGACCCATCAGCGCCCGTGCGCACTGGCAGGCCCGCAGTGCTTGTAGAAGAAAGTCGTTGCACATAGCGGGCCGTCGGGCAGACAGGCGAAGTCAGGGACGCTACCTACGCGCTGCCAGCCCGACCGTGCATACAGGCGTTCGGCCGTGCTGTCAGCCGTGTCGAGTACCAGCACGCTGCGCCCTTGCGTACGCGCGGCTTCTTCGACTGCCTCCATCAACCGTCGGCCGATGCCCGCGCCGCGTGCCTGGCGCCGCACCAGCAGCTTGGCCACATCAGCACGATGTTGCTGGTTGTCCGGCATGGCGGTAATCAGCTGGACGGTGCCAAGAATGCCAGCCCTGTCCTGCGCCACGATCAGCGTCCGCTCGCCGCGCTCCACGCCGCCTGCGATGTCGTGCCAGTAGTCCAGCGCCGTCGTGCGCGACAGCGGCAGCATGAAGCTGACCGATGCGCCGCCTTCGACGCAATCGATCAGGACATCGGCCAGTTGCTCGCTGCAGGCGCGGGCGTCGGCATGCGAAAGGGTGCGCAGCGTGATGTCGTGGGGCATGAGGGTTCTCCTGGAGATTCTTGTGATGTGCCGGCCAGGTCCGGCAGTGATTCAATCGATCGTCGCCGCTCCCGGTGCCTGTCCGGCAACCAGTGTACGTGACCCGGCATGGGGGCGCCCATCAATCGGGATATTGATGAAGAACGTCGTCCCACGGTCATTGCTACTGTCCAGGCCGATACTGCCGCCATGGCTTTCGGCCACGGCGCGCACATAGGGCAGGCCGATGCCCCAGCCTTGCGGATCGCCGCGCTGGGCCAGCTCGGCACGGCGGTACATCTGGAAGATGCATTCCTGCTCGTGCGGCGGGATCGGCGTGCCGTCGTTGTGCACCGACACGAGCAGGCGTTCGTGGAGCTGGTCGACCTTGACGCTGATCGGCGTGGCAGGCGCCCCGTATTTCACGGCGTTGGACACCAGATTTTCGAGCGCCCGCCTGAACACCTGACGATCCCACCAGCCATCGACAGGATGCGCGTGCAGCTCGAAACGGGATCCGTGCGCGGTGCATGCGTCGGCCAGCACCTCGGCCACGAGTTCGTCCATCGGAAAGGTCGTGATGGTCAGCGGAATGTTCTCGCCACTGTGAAACGCCATCGTATCGAGCAATTCGTCGACCATGCTGCTCATGCGCCGGGTGTTGGCCAGCGCCTTGCCGGCCACCTTATTGATCTGGTCCAGGTCGTTGCTGCGCAGAATGAGTTCAAGCGCAGTGACCGTGGCGCCCAGCGGGCCGCGCATATCGTGTGTCAGCGCTGCAGCGAAGCGTTCCCGGAAGCCGCTGTGCACCAGCGAGAATGCTTCAACGGCTTCCTGGATTCCGGAATCGATCGATGAGTGGATCGTGTGGACCTCGCGGTGATCGAGCACGACCTGTTCGCGGTGCAGTACATCGAAGATGGCCCAGCGGAAGATCTGGTATTCCTCGATCAGCGCATTGTGATCGTACGACGTGATGCGCGCGCGCTCGCCGCCATGCTCGGCCGCGACCGTGGTGCCGTCGACCGCGGACGTGCGCGGATAGTCGGGGCTGATGCTCTGGACGATATTGTCGTAGAACACCGGCAGCGTATCGATCAGGATCGGATGCTGCACATTGCGCGCCTGCGCAACGCGTTCGCGCACGCGTGCTTCCCATGTTGCGAAAACGGCCCCGCGAAGGCCCAGCATCCGCTGTGCATTGGCCGAGAGATGCTCGGAACTGGCTTGCTGGTCGCTGGCGAAACTCACTGGATGCGGTCCCTTCGATGGTGGCGTGCGTCTTGACGTCCGGCCATCTTACGCTTGGGCACTGACGCACGCCGTACGATTGTGGTCAAGACGGCATGGCTCCCTGGTCCGGCGCCAGTGTGTCGAGCAGCCCCAGCAGATAGGGAATGTCCACCGGCTTGACCAGGTGGCGCGAAAATCCGGCGGCCTGCGACGCGGCCACGTCCTGCGGTTGTCCGTAGCCGCTGAGCGCCACCATGACTGCGCCTGCCAGGCGCGGTGCGGCGCGCAGCCGGCGCGCAAGCTGGTAGCCGTCCATGTCGGGCAGGCCGATATCGAGCAGGCAGACATCGAACGCCTCGGATTCGGCCCGCACCAGCGCGCCATGGGGCGACTCCTCGACCTGCACCGTGTGGCCCACGGCCGCGAGCACCATGCCCAGCGACTCGGCGGCGTCGCGGTTGTCGTCGACGATCATGATGCGCAGCGCCGTGTGCGAAGCCAGCGCGCTGTCATCGTGCGTGGCGGCGGCGGGACCGGCCCCGGCCGGGCCCAGGGGCAAGGTGACGGCAAAGCAGCTGCCGCGGCCGGGGCCGTCGCTGTGCGCCTCGACCCTGCCGCCGTGCAGCGTCACCATGCTGCGCACCAGGGCCAGCCCCAGGCCCAGGCCGCCCTGTGCCCGGTCCGGCGTGCGCCGGGCTTGCGTGAACAGCTCGAAGATGTCGGGCAGCAGGCTGGCCTCGATGCCGATCCCGTTGTCCCTGACCGACAGGGTCACGCAGTCGGTAGCAGCGTCGGCTTCGGCGAACACGGTGATCTCGCCGCCGTCCGGCGTGTACTTGGCCGCGTTGCCCAGCAGGTTGGTCATCACCTGCACCAGCCGCTTGCGGTCGCCCGTGACGGTGACGTTGGCTGCGCCCAGGCGCGTGGCGAGCGTGTGGCCCTTTTTTTCGATGAGCGGGCGCGCCTGCTCGATGGCGCTGTGGATGACAGTCTTGAGATCGACCGGCAGGCACTCGAGTTCGACCAGGCCGCGCGTGACGCGCGAGACGTCGAGCAGATCGTCCACCAGCTCGACCATGTGCCGCACCTGGCGGCCGATCACGTCGGCCGCATGCGCCGTGCGCTTCGGATCGAGGTTCGAGAGTTTGAGCATCTGGGCAGCGGTGCTGATCGGGGCCAGCGGATTGCGCAGCTCATGCGCGAGCATCGCCAGGAACTCATCCTTGCGGGTGTTGGCGGCCTTGAGCTCTTCGGCGGCCAGCCGGTGGTCGTGCATGTCGGTGACCGTGCCCATCCAGCGGATGATGGCGCCGGCCTCGTCGCGCACTGGCAACGCGCGGTTGAGCACCCAGCGGTAGTCGCCGTTGTGGTGGCGCAGCCGGTGCTCGATCTCGAACAGCGCGCCACTGGCCAGGCTGGCCATCCACTGCGCCCGCAGCGCCGACAAGTCGTCGGGATGGATGGCGCGGGTCCAGCCGCTGCCGGCCAGCGCCTGGCTTGTCATCCCCGTGAAGTCGCACCAGCGCCCGTTCGCATAATCATTGGTGCCATCGGGCAGGCCAGACCACACCATCTGCGGCATCGCTTCGGTCATCGTGCGGAACTTGTTTTCGCTCTCGCGCAGCGCGCGCTGGACCTGCAACTGCGCCGTCATGTCCATCGACGCAGCCACGGCGCCGGTGATATTGCCGGCGTCGTCGCGGATCGGCGCGGCCCGGGTGAGCAGGGTATGCCGCTCATGCGGTCGGCCGAATGGTTCGATCTCGACAAAATCGGCGTCGACCTGCTCGCCGCGCAGCGCGCGCACCAGCGACCAGTCGCGGGCCTGGACCTGCTGGCCATGGCGCTGCGAACCGTCGGCCCACCAGCCGCGCCAGTCACCATAGCCTTCCGGACTGGTGGTCATGGGATGCTCGCCCCACAGCACGTGCATCATCGGGTTGGCCGACGAGAGCGCGCCCTGGGCATCGGCATAGACGATGCCCACGGGTGCCGAACTGAGCAGCGCATCAAGACGCCGCCGGTCGGCCTCGGCCTGGGCGAGGGCGGCGCGCGCGGCCGCTTCGCTCGCCTGCAGGGCGCGCTCGGCCTTCTTCTGGTTGCTGATGTCGGTAAACAGGAGTGCTACACGGCGCCGGGTCGGGTGCGCGATACGGCTGGCGTAGACGGTGAACCAGCGCCCCATTGCTTCGGAGCCTTGCTCGAAGCGGCGTGGCACGCCGCTGCGGGCAATATCGTCATAGATGTCGATCCAGCTCTGTTCGATGCCGGGCACCAGCGCGCGCGCCGTCTGGCCGACACTGTCGACCAGACCGGTGTGGCGCGCAAAGGCGGGGTTGGCTTCGACGAACAGATAATCAACTGCCTTGCCGTTGGCATCGTCGATCATCTCGATCATGCCGAAGCCTTCGTCCATCGTGTCGAACAGCGCATGGTGGGTTTGCTCGAGGCGCTGGCGCAGCAGGTGGCTGTGCGTGACGTCGTTGACGATGGCGAGCACGCCGCGCACGCCTTCCTCGTCCTCGATCGGGCTGTAGCCGTAGGTCCACCAGATATCTTCACGCCGGCCATGGCGGGTGAGGGGGATCAGCCGGTCGTCATGCCAGGCGGCGGGACCGCCAGCCATGATGCGCTCGATCTCGGGGCCGATCAGGTCCCAGGCTTCTGCCCAGCAGATCCGGCCAGGCTGAGCCAGCGCGGATGGATGGCGTTCGGGGCCGAGGGTCTGGCGGTAGCTGTCGTTGTAGAACTGGATCAGCTCGTCGCCCCACCAGATAAACATCGGGTGATTGCTCGACAACATGACGCGGACCATGGTCTTGAGCGCCATGGGCCAGGAGTCGGGGGACCCCAGCGGAGTGGCTTGCCAGTCGTGGGCGCGCATGAGGGCGCCCATCTCGCCGCCGCCGGCCAGGAAGCTGAAAGGTGAAGTCAAGGGGTTCGATGGTGGCATGTACGAACAGACAAGATACGGGCTGGCTGCGCAATCCGCAATGCCAATGGCGTGCGGCAATCATGGCGCATTCACCGTTATCTATTGATGACGCCGATTGCAATACATAGCAACTGTTCTGGGGAACTAACCCGCCCGCCGTCCAGTGCCCAGCGCCAACCCAGATAATTGGGCAGATAGCGTGAAGCAACACCACGAAAGCCCGATAGCCAGTCCTTGAAGCGCTGATGATAGGCATTCACGTTCTGGACGTGGATGGCGCGGCTGCCCGAATGCCTGACCCTGACGTCGGCGCACAGGTTGACCGCTTCGTGCGCAATCCGGTACTTTCGTGCAAAGGCGCGATAGGCGCGATGGCCGTCGCTGACCAGCAGCGCCTGCGGATCGAGCCGGGGCAGCAGATTGCGCTCGAGTTGGGCGGCGGTCAGTGCGCCGCGGCCGGTGACGGCATCGACCGTGCGCCCGTTGCGGTCGCGCGCCACCAGGATGCAATCGAACTGCGTTGAAATGCCACGCTTGATGGCGTGGCCGCCGCGCCGGCGTGGCGGGCGATCGAGCGTGCGCGATCCTTTTTGTGATTCGAGCAGGAACGTTTCGTCAGCCTCGACGATGCCATTCAGGGATGCAGGCCGGTCGAACTTGACCCAATCAAGGAAGCGGTGGCGCCACCGGAAGGCGGTATTGCGGTGCACGCCAACCCGATCTGCGCCCTTGCGCACCGACAGTGAATCGAGCAGCACTTGCGAATACGCGAGCCACTTGGCCTTGAGCCTGAGCCGTGCCAGCGGGGTGCCGCTCAGGTCGTTGAATGTGCGCCCGCAGGCGCAGCAGCGAAAGCGCTGCAGATCGTTGGCGAAGCCATGCC
>Ga0308158_10003860_pt1 | contig 12891 bp, 11 predicted proteins | sample PhyBR2_FD_201038 | JGI IMG/M metagenome (GOLD analysis project Ga0308158, IMG submission 201038) | Phyllosphere microbial communities from UC Gill Tract Community Farm, Albany, California, United States - DLSLB.R2 | ecosystem: Host-associated > Plants > Phyllosphere > Unclassified | place: USA...
CGGTTTCTTCATGCTGATGGATATCGCCCTGTTCTCGGCCAGCACGTTAAAACTGCTGCACGGCGGCTGGTTCCCGCTGCTGCTGGGCGCGATCCTGCTGACCGGCATGCTGACCTGGAAGCGCGGCCGCGAGCTGGTCTTCGAAAACCTGGAAGCGCATGCGATCCCGCTCGACGCCTTCCTTTCGTCCCTGTTCGTCGGGCCGCCCACGCGCGTGCCCGGCACCGCGATCTTCCTGCGCGGAGAAAGCGACGGCGTGCCGCACGCGCTGCTGCACAACCTGTCGCACAACAAGGTCTTGCACGAGCGCGTGGTCTTCCTGACCGTGCATATTCGCGAAGAACCCTGGGTTGCGCCCGCCGAGCAGGTGCAGGTGGTCGAGCTGGGGCACAACTGCTTCCAGCTGAATGTGCACTACGGTTTCAAGGACGAACCGCACATCCCGGACGTGATGCAGCATTGCGCGAGCCTCGGCCTGCCCTTCGAGATGATGGAAACCTCCTTCTTCATCGCGCGCCAGACCGTGATTTCGACCCCGGGCCGCGGCATGGCGCCCTGGCGCGAACACCTGTTCGCCACCATGTCGCGCAATGCCCGCGCCGCCGCCGACTATTACCAGATCCCGCCCAACCGCGTCATCGAGCTCGGCACCCAGGTCGAAATCTGATTCGATACAAAAGCCCGACAAAAAGCGGACACTCTTGTATGCATGGCTCACGTAAGGTACGGTGTTTCTTTTGTTAAACACCTACCTGCGTGAGCCTGTCCATGTCCTATAAATTTCCCCTGCTTGCCGCCTGCTGCGCGGCCCTGTTGAGCCTGAGCGCCTGTGGCGGCGGCGGCGGCGGCGACAGCACGCCGGCAATCCCCGTCAGCAATCCGGCCACGCTGGTGGTGAGCGACAGCGTCGTCGGCACGGGCGCCGTCGCCACCAACGGCAAGAAGCTCAGCGTCAACTACAGCGGCTGGTATTACAGCGCCAGCGCTGTGGATCACAAGGGCGCCCATTTCGAGACCGGCACGGTCAGTTTTACCTTGGGCGTGGGCGACGTGATCGCGGGCTGGGACCAGGGCTTGGCCGGCATGCGTGTGGGCGGCAAGCGCAGCCTGTCGATTCCTTCCACCCTGGCCTACGGCAGCAGCGGCCGCGGTCCGATTCCGCCGAACGCGGGCCTGCTGTTCGAGGTCGAGCTGACCAAGGTCGAGTAAGCCCTGCGCGCCGCCGCTAGGGCGCGCCATTGATCTGCCTGCCCTGTGTACGATGTCAGACCGGCAACCATCAACGGATCGCCGATCGTGTCATTACAGGAGCAGATCAGCATGGCAGAAACACTCACCCCCACAGAAAAAATCCAGGAGCTGACACCACGGCAGCGCGTCTTCGCGATCGTCGGCGCCTCGTCGGGCAACCTGGTCGAATGGTTCGACTTTTATATCTATTCGTTTTGCGCCCTGTATTTTTCCTCGGCTTTTTTCCCGTCCGGGAACCCGACCACTCAGTTGTTGAACACGGCCGGCATCTTCGCCGCCGGCTTCCTGATGCGGCCCGTCGGCGGCTGGATGTTCGGCCACATCGCCGACCGCTATGGCCGGCGCAACGCGATGATGATCTCGGTGCTCATGATGTGCGGCGGCTCGCTGATGATCGCCGTGCTGCCGACCTATGCCCAGATCGGCACGGCGGCGCCGGTCCTGCTCCTGCTGGCGCGCCTGTTCCAGGGCTTGTCGGTGGGCGGAGAATACGGCACCAGCGCCACCTACATGAGCGAAGTGGCGCTGCCGGGCCGGCGCGGCTTTTTCGCCTCTTTTCAATACGTCACCCTGATCGGCGGCCAGCTGCTGGCACTGCTGGTGCTGGTCGTGCTGCAGCAACTGCTGAGCGAGGCCGAACTCAAGGCCTGGGGCTGGCGCATTCCCTTCGTCTGCGGCGCCGCGGCCGCGCTGGTGTCGCTCTACCTGCGCCGCTCGCTGGCCGAAACCACCACCGCCTCCGAACGCAACAGCAAGGAAGCGGGCAGCATCAAAGGACTGCTGCACCATAAACGCGCCTTCATCACGGTGCTCGGCTTCACCGCCGGCGGCTCGCTGATCTTTTATACGTTTACGACCTACATGCAGAAATACCTGGTGAATACGGCCGGCATGAGCGCCAAGACGGCCAGCGGCGTGATGACGGGCGCGCTGCTGGTCTACATGGCCCTGCAGCCGGTCTTCGGCGCGCTGTCCGACCGCATCGGCCGGCGCACCGCGATGATCTGGTTCGGCGGCCTGGCGACACTGTGCACGGTGCCGATCATGTCGACTCTGCATGGCGTGACCAATCCCTACCTCGCCGGCGGCTTGATCGTGTGCGCGCTGGCCATCGTCAGCCTGTACACCTCGATCAGCGGCCTGATCAAGGCGGAAATGTTCCCGGTCGAGGTACGCGCGCTCGGCGTCGGCTTGTCGTACGCGGTCGCCAATGCGCTCTTCGGCGGCACGGCCGAATACGTGGCCCTGTGGTTCAAGCAGGCCGGCATGGAGCAGAATTTCTACTGGTACGTCAGCGGCATGTGCGCGCTGGCCTTCATCGTCGCCTTGCGTATGCCGGATCCAAGCAAATCCGGCCTGCTGAAGGGCTAAGCTAGCGCAGCATGTCGATGTGCATGATGCCGTCTTCGTCGTACGGGGCGGAGACGGTCTCGAAGCCGAAGCTTTGATAAAAATTTTCCAGGCGCTGCTGGGCGCCGATGCGGATGCGGTGGCCCGGATGCAGGCGCTCGGCGTACTGGATGCCGTGGGCCACCAGTTCGCGCCCTGCGCCGGTGCCGCGCGTGTCGTTGGTGGTCAGGATGCGGCCCAGCGACATCTCTTCGTATTTCGCGCCCGGCGCCAGGCAGCGCAAATAGGCGACCAGCACGCGCCGGCCGCCGATGTCGCGCCAGCCGAGCAGGTGGTGGGCGTCGAGGTCGTAGCCGTCGATGTCCGGATACAAACAGGTTTGTTCGAGGATGAATACTTGCTGGCGCTGGGCCAGTACTTCATACAGCTCCGCGCCGTTCAGCTCCGCGAAGCTGCTCCATTGCCATTCGATCATTCTGAATCCGTTTATGAAGTGTGGGCCGCCGTCTCGAAGCCTTCGAGCACGTTGACCGTGTGGATGCCGATGTCGGCCTGTTCGCGACCGCCCTCGAACACGAAGGCGGTAGGCAGTCCGAGCCAGGCGATGCGCTCGCCGATGCGCAGCCAGTCGGCGCCGTGCAGCGCAAAAGCGGCCTGCGCGTCGCTCCCTTGCGCGCCCACGCCGAGCGACACCACCAGCGCTTCGGGCGCGGCCATGCCGATCTTGATGCAGGCCGTCTCCAGCGCCGCCAGCCAGTGCGCGGCGTTGGCGCCGCGCGCGAGCGGCAGGTTCATGTTGTAGCCATCGCCCTCGCCGCTGCCCGTCTCGTCGGCGTGGCCGAGATAATACGGGAAGTCGCTGCGCGGATCGGCGTGGAGCGAGACCGTCAGCACGTCGTTGCGGGCATAAAAAATTCCCTGCGTGCCGCTGCCGTGGTGGTAATCGATGTCGAGGATGGCCACGCGTTTGAGGCCGTCGTCGAGCAGGTGCTGGGCGGCCAGCGCCGCATTGTTCAGGAAGCAGCCGCCGCCGAAATAATCGGCGCCGGCATGGTGGCCGGCCGGGCGGGTCAGTGCGAAGCTGCTTTTCCGGCCCAGGCGCAGGGCGTGGGCAGCATTGATCGCGCAGTCGGCCCCCGTCTTGGCCGCATTCCAGGTACCGGCCGTGAGCGGCGTGGCGTCCATCGAGTACAGGCCGAGGCGTCCCATAAAACTGTCGGGTTCGATGTCGCTGCGCGTGCCCCGGATCGGCCAGTTGGAGGCGGCCGCATCGCGCTCGGCATGCTGCGGATCGAGCGCGCTCCATTCGCTCCAGGCGCTGCGCAAGAAATGCAGGTAGCGCGGGCTGTGGATGCGTTCGAGCGAGACCAGCGGCGCGCGGTGCGGGGTGACGATGTCGCCCAGGCCGCGCCGCTGCAATTCATTGAGAACCAGGTCGACCTGCCCGGACTTTTCGAACGACGCCGGGGCACGCGAAGAATGCGGGCGGTGCTGCGCATGGTGTTCGTTATAAAAAGTGAGCAAGGCCGCTCCGCCGTGGGTCAGGAATGATTACCGCACAGTGTACTGGTGTTGTAGGCGGCGACGAAATCGTCGAAGCTGCCCGTGTCCGTCTGCTCGACGATCGCCTGTTCGGCCAGCGAGGCGGCCGCCATCTCGGCGAACACCGCTTCCTCAGCCGGCATCAAGGGGCTTTCGCGGAAGTAGGCTGCGTGCAGGCGGCTTTGCTGCAGGCCGAAGGCGGCGGCCGAACCGAGTTTGCGCACCTCCATCAGCACCCGCGCCGACGGTGTTTTATCCGGATCGGCGACCTTGGCCTTTTGCTGGGCCAGCGAGGCTTCGTGCACGCCGCTTTCGTTGTGCTCTTCGTCGAGCAGGCGCGCCAGCGGGCGGATGCGTTCGAGCAGCTCGTCGGCCCAGGCTTGCAAGAACACCTCTTCGCCGTCGCGGGTGAGCGTGAGGCCTGGTTTGCGGCCTTCCTTCACCGTGCGCGCGAAATTGCGGGCGTGGATCTGCCCTTCGGCGGCGCTGATCAGCGGGCTTTCCTCGAGCGTACAGAAGAGTAAAAACGCATCCAGGAAGCGGCCGGTCTCGACGCTGATGCCGATCGGCTCGAACGGGTCGACGTCCAGGCAGCGCACCTCGATGTACTGCACGCCGCGGTTGCACAGCGCCTGCACCGGACGCTCGCCGGTACGGATCACGCGCTTCGGGCGGATCGTCGAATAGTATTCGTTCTCGATCTGCAGGACGTTGGTCGACAGCTGGATCCACTCGCCATCCCTTTTCGTGCCGACTTCCGCATACGGCGCATACGGGCGATTGACCGCATCCATCAGGCTCGTGACGTAGCTCTCTAAACTGTTCTCGTGCGGACGCAGGCCGGATTGGGCATCGTTCTGGTAACCCAGGTCGCTCATGCGCAGGCTGGTCGCGTAGGGCAGGTACAGGGTGTCCTCGGACAGCGTTTCCAGCGCATGCTCGCGGCCGCGCAGGAAGCTCCTGGTGAGCGCCGGCGAGGCGCCGAACAGGTACATCAGCAGCCAGCTGTAGCGGCGGAAGTTGCGGATGGTCGAGAAATAGCTCTCCGACTGAAAGTCGCGCAAGGCGCTGCGCCGCTCTTCCGGCACGCCGTCGCTGGCCAGGATCAGCTTCCACAGCGCTTCGGGCAGCGAATAGTTGTAGTGGATGCCGGCGATGCACTGCATGGCCTTACCGTAGCGCAGCGCCAGGCCGCGCCGGTACACGTGTTTCAGCATGCCGATATTCGACTTGCCATACCAGCCGATCTCGATCTCCTCGTCCGGCGGCAATTCTCCCGGCATCGACGAACTCCACAGCATCTCGTCGCCCAGCTTCGAATAGGCGAAGCGGTGGGTCGCGTCGAGGCGGTGCAGCGCTTCGCCGATGTCGTGCTCGGCCGGGGTGATAAATTCGAGCAGCGCTTCCGCGTAGTCGGTCGTGATCTGCGGATTGGTGAGCGCCGAGCCGAGCTGGACCGGATGAGGCGTGCGCGCGAGCTGGCCCTGCGGGTCGATACGCAAGGTTTCGCGCTCGATGCCGCGCAGGCCCTGGCCAAGCAGGCCACGGTGGGCATCGTCGTCCAGCAGGGCCAGGCGGCGGGTCAGTTGGTTCGACACGGATGTTTCCTTTCTTATACTGCCAATAGCGATTGGGCAGAGAGTAACCGAAAATCGGCCAGCGCGTCGGCGCCAGGCTTATTTCTCCAGGGCGCCAGGCAAGGCCGGCTCGGCGACCGGGCCGGGGTGCTCCAAGGGCGGCGTGATCCCGGCCGCCGGCAGCTCGCCGGGACGCTTGTCGGCGCCCGCTGCGGGTGCGGGCGGCGCGGGTTTGACGGGTGCGGTGGCAGGAGGCGCGGGCGTCTCGGCCGGTGGCTTGACCGGGGCCGGGACCGGCTTTGCCGGTGTAGCGGGAGCGGCAGGCGCGCCCGTTGCAGGCGGCTTGACGGCGGCCGGCGCAGGTGTCGCGGCAGGAGCAGCAGGGGCCGTGGCAGGCGCCGTCGCGGGAGCAGCCGTGGCCGGGGCCTTTGCCGCTTCCGTCGGCGCCGGCGTCTCCGCTGCACCGAGCTGCGCTTGCACCCACTTGCCCATCTCGCGCTCGAGCAGCGGCAGCGGCAACACGCCGTTGCCGAGCAGGGCGTCATGGAAGCGGCGCACGTCGAAACGCGGTCCCAGCGCGGCCTGCGCCTTTTCGCGCAGGGCCGTGAAACGCAGCTGCCCCGCCTTGTAGCTCAGGGCCTGGGCCGGCTGGGCGATGTAGCGGTCGATCTCGACTTCGTTGTCCTGCAGCGCGTTGGCCGTATTCGCGTTCAGGTAGTCGAGCGCCTGCTGGCGCGACCAGCCGAGGGCGTGGATGCCGGTGTCGATCACCAGGCGCGCGGCGCGAAACAGCTCGTCGTTCAGGTAGCCGAAGCGGGAGAACGGATCCTTGAAAAAGCCCAGTTCCGGACCCAGGCCCTCGGCATAGGTGGCCCAGCCTTCGCCATAGGCGTCGTTCCAGCCCTTGCGCCGGAAAGCGGGCAATTCGCGCAGCGCGCGGGCGCGCGCCACCTGCAGGTGGTGGCCGGGCACGGCTTCGTGCAGGGCCAGGGTCTCGACTTCCCACAGCGGCTGGCTGCTTAAACGCTCGGTATTCACCACCAGCGCGGCGCTGCGATCCAGCGTGCCGGCTTCGTAATACGCCGCCACCTGGCCGGCGCCGCCCACCTGGCCGAGGCGCTTGACGCCGATGTCTTCCTCGGGAATCGTGCCGAACAGAAGCGGCAGGCGCATGCGGGCGCGCTCGATCACGCGGCGGTAGCGCGCCAGCAGGGCGTCGGCATCTTGCGCAAACAGGCGTTTGTCGCCGCGTGCAAAAGCGAGAAACTGCGGCAGGCTGCCGCGAAAGCCGGTGCGCCGGATGGTGTCCACCATCGCGATGCGGATGCGCGCGACCTCCTTCAAACCCAGCGCATGCAGCTCGGCCGGCGTCATCTCGCTGCCCGTGGCATTGCGGGCCAGGAAGGCGTAATAGCCGGGGCCGCCGGGGAAGCTGGAGGCGCCGAGGGTGTCGCGCGCCGCCGGCAGGTAGTCGGTCTTGATGAAATCTTCGAGCCGGCGCAGGGCGGGGCCGGCGCTGTCGTTCAGCGCCTGGGTGCCGGCGGCCAGCAACTCCTCGCGTAGTTTGGCATCGATGGTGGCGGGAATGCGGCGCAGCGGCGCGCCCAGCGGACCGTCGCCCAGGCGCTCGCGCAGGGCGCGCAACTGCTCGGGGACGGCGCGCATGCTGGCTTTCGGCGCCGTCCAGCCGGTCTTGATCCCTTCGCGCAGCTGCTCGATCAAACCGTCCACGTGCGCGGGCAGGGCGTTCAGGCGCGCGATGTAGTTGCGATAATCCTCCTCGACGGCAAAAGGCGTCTGCGCCACCAGGCGCGGCAGGCGCACTTGCAGGCCGTCCCAGCCGGTGAGCAGCTGCGGGTCGACCAGCGAAAAAGCGAGGGTGGCCAGCTGGCGCTCCTGTTCGAACACGAACAGGTCGAGCGACAGGCGCTCCTGCGCGGTCAGGCCCGCGCGGTCGACGGCGCGCGCCTCGTCGAGCATGGCGCGCAAGTGCTCGCGCCGGGCGCGCACGGCGCTGAGCGACAGGTCGGACAGGCGGTCGTTATAGCGCCGGTCGCCGAGCGTGGTCGCGTATTCCGGCTGGTGTTCCAGGCGCCACTGCCAGTCGCGTTCGAACAGGGCCGCCGCCGGGCCCGGCCCGGCATGGGCATGGGACAGGGCGGACAGCAGGAGCAAGAGGGAGAATAGGCGTCGCATCGGGAGCGGGAGGTGGCGGTGTGAGCATTGTAGCAACGCCGACCGGAAGGCCGCGCACCGGCTGCGGCAGGCTTACGTGCGCCGGCCGCCGCTGACCCGTTCGATCCCTGCCAGGTCGCGCCAGCTTTGCACGTCGGTATAGCCGGCATCCGCCAGCAAAGCACGGACTGCCTGCGCCTGGTCGTAGCCATGCTCGAGCAGCAGCCAGCCGCCCTGTTCCAGGTGCGCGGGTGCGCCGGCGATGATGATGCGCAGCGCCGATAAACCGTCGGCGAAATCGGTCAGCGCGCCGCTCGGCTCGAAGCGCAAATCGCCCTGCGCGAGGTGTTCGTCGCCGGAGGCGATATACGGAGGGTTCGAGGCGATCAGGTCGAAGGTCTCGCCCGCCAGCGCCGCGAACCAGTCGCTGCGCAGGAAGCGGACCTGGGCCTGATTGGCCGCCGCATTGGCCCGTGCCACATGCAGGGCTTCTTCGCTGACATCCAGCGCCGTGACCTGCGCATCGGGCCGCGTATGCGCCACCGACACGGCGATCGCACCGCTGCCGGTACCCATGTCGAGCAGGCGCGCTTGCGGCGCCAGGCGTTCGAGCGCCAGTTCGACGATCAGTTCCGTATCCGGACGCGGAATCAGCACGGCCGGAGTCACCTGGAAGGGCAAACCGTAAAATTCGCGCTGGCCGACGATGTAGGCGATCGGTTCGCCGGCCAAACGGCGTTCCACCAGCGCAGACAGGCGCGCCGCTTCCTCTTCGGTCAGCACGCGTTCGCCGTTCGTGATCAGCCCGACGCGCGTGAGACCCAGCGCGTGGCACAGCAGGATGCGGTTTTCCAGCGCGTCGAGCGGCAGGCCGGTTTGCAGCGCCCGGATCGTGGCGCCGGCTGCGATCTTCATCGTGCGCGCCGCGTCGAGACCAGCACCCAGACCAGGCCAATCGTCAGCAGCACGAACCAGAGCGCCGACCACTGCGGGATCGACAGGCCGAACAGGCCATCGGTCGCGTTCTCGCACAGGCCGTCGGCCTGGAACAGCCAGGGCAGCAAGGTCGCCGTCGGGATCTTGTTCAGCATCGTTTCCATCGGATCGATACCGCAGGAGAAGCCGGGATTCGCCAGCACATACAGGTGCTTGCCGACCGTTCCCAGTCCACCGAGCGCCGCCAGCAGCGCGATCATCGCCCCGCCACGGATCTTGTGGCTCAGCGCGCCGATGAGAGCGGCAAAGCCGATGCCGAGGAAGGCATAGCGCTGGATCACGCACAGCGGGCAGGGCAGCATGTCGTGCGCGTGCTGCAGGTACAGGGCGACGCCGACCAGCGCGAAGCTGACGAAGGAAATGGCGAACAAGACGGAACGGGAACGTGGCATCGCGTGGGCTTTCGTGATCGAGGATGGGCGATTCTCGCACAGGAGAGAATCGCCCCGCATTTTCACATTGGCAAGACGTTATTGTCTTAACGTGAACTTAATCGCCCAGGGCCGCCAGCAGTTCGGCCTGGTGCTCGGCCGAGAGGGCGTTGGTCAGTTCGCCCAGGTCGCCGTCCATGATGAAATCGAGTTTATACAGCGTCAGGTTGATGCGGTGGTCGGTCAGGCGCCCTTGCGGGAAGTTGTAGGTGCGGATGCGTTCGCTGCGGTCGCCCGAGCCGATCAGGCTCTTGCGGGTGGCCGCCTCTTTCGATTGCTGTTCGCGCAGCTGCACGTCTTTTATACGCGCGGCCAGCACCTTCATCGCTTGCGCCTTGTTCTTGTGCTGGCTGCGGTCGTCCTGGCACTCGACCACGATCCCGGTCGGCAGGTGCGTGATGCGCACGGCCGAATCGGTTTTATTAATGTGCTGGCCGCCGGCGCCCGAGGCGCGATAGGTGTCGATGCGCAGGTCGGCCGGGTTGATGTCGACGTCTTCGACTTCGTCCGCTTCCGGCATCACGGCCACGGTGCAGGCCGAGGTATGGATGCGGCCTTGCGTTTCGGTGGCCGGCACGCGCTGCACGCGGTGGCCGCCCGACTCGAATTTCAGCTTTGAATACACGCCGTTGCCGATCACGCGCACGATGACTTCGCGGTAGCCGCCCAGATCCGAGGGAGATTCCGAGACCATCTCGACCTGCCAGCGGTTGCGTTCGGCGAAGCGGGTGTACATGCGCAGCAGGTCGCCGGCGAACAGCGCCGACTCGTCGCCGCCGGTGCCGGCGCGGATCTCGAGGAAGATGTTGCGCTCGTCGTTGGCGTCCTTCGGCAGCAGCATTTTCTGCAAGTCGAGGTCGAGCGCAGCGAGGCGCGCCTTGGCCGACTCGATCTCTTCCTGCGCGAATTCCTTCATCTCCGGATCGGCCAGCATCTCCTGGGCGGCGGCGATGTCGCCGTTGGCGACCTGGTACTCGTGGTACACGGCGACGAGCGGGCCGATCTCGGCGTGCTCCTTCGTCATCTTCCGATAATTGTCCATGTTGGCGGTGGCGCCTTCATGGCCCAGCAGTTCGTCGAGTTCGACCAGGCGGTTCGCAAGTTGGTCCAGCTTGGCCAGCATCGATGGTTTCATAGCGGTTCGGGAAAGAGTGAAAACGGGAGGCGCATGGCGCCGGGACGCGTCCACGGGGGACGCGAAGCGGAAATAAGGGGACGCTAACGGCGGCCGCGGAACAGCTGCGGCAGCAGGTTCGCCAGGCGCGCGCGTTCGTCGCCTTCGGCGCGGTGCAGCGCCTGCTGCGGACCGTGCAGGAATTTCGCGGTCAGACCTTTCGACAGCGCTTCCAGCACGGCGTCGACGTCTTCGCCTTTGGCGAGGAGTTTACGGGCGCGTTCGAGTTCGGCCAGGCGCAGCGCCTCGCTCGACTCGTGCAGCTGCTGGATCACCGGCACCACGGCGCGGTCGCCGATCCAGTGCATGAAGGAGGCGACCCGGGTCTCGATGATGGCCTCTGCCTGCGCAACGGCGGCCTGCCGGCTTTCCATGCCGGTCTGCACCACTTGCGCCAGGTCGTCGACGGTGTACAGGAACACGTCGTCCAATCGCGCCACTTCCGGCTCGATGTCGCGTGGGACGGCGAGATCGGCCATGAAGACCGGACGATGCCGGCGCGCCTTAATGGCGCGCTCGACCAGGCCGAGGCCGATCAGCGGTAGCGTGGACGCGGTGCAGGAGACGACGATGTCGAACTGGTGCAGTTGCTGCGGCAGGTCGGCCAGGCGGATCGCGCGGCCGTTCAGGCGCGTGGCGAGCGATTCGCCGCGTTCCATGCTGCGGTTGGCGATGGTGATCGATTTCGGGTTCTGGGCCGCGAAGTGGGCGGCGCACAGTTCGATCATCTCGCCGGCGCCGATGAACAGCACGTGCTGGTCCGAAATGCTGTCGAAAATGCGCTGCGACAGGCGCACGCAGGCCGCCGCCATCGAGACGCTGTGGGCGCCGATTTCGGTGGTGGTGCGCACTTCCTTCGCCACTGCAAAACTGCGCTGGAACAGCTGGTGCAGATAGGTGCCGAGGCCCCCGGCTTCCTCGGCCGTGCGCACCGCGTCCTTCATCTGGCCGAGGATCTGCGGCTCGCCCAGCACCATCGAATCGAGGCCCGAGGCGACGCGGAAGGCGTGGCGCACGGCGTCGTCCTGGGGCAGCATGTAGAGGTGCGGGCGCAGCTCGGCGAAATTGAGTGCGTGGTAGTGCGCCAGGAACTGGGCGGAAGCGTCGAGCGGATGCGGCACGCCGCTGGCGGCGTACAGTTCGGTGCGGTTGCAGGTGGAGAGGATGGCCGCTTCATCGCCGCCAGGGGCATCGCCGCCGAAGCGGCCGAACCATTCGCGCGCCGCGTGGACGGCCCGTCCCAGCTGTTCGGGCCCGAGCGCCAGCTGCTCGCGCAGCGAGACCGGTGCGGTCGTGTGGTTCAGGCCAACGGCGAGCAGTTGCATGCTGGAGGAAATGGGGAAACGGACAGGCCCATTATACCCGCATGCGCGCAGGCTTTCATGGGCTCGTAGGGTGGGCACTCTGTAGTGAAACCGCCGTTGAGGCCATTGGCCTCAACGGCCCCACGCGGAAGCTTGCGTTGTGTTAGCCGGGTTGCGCGTGCCACGGATCGAGCTTCCGCGTGGGCACGGAGTGCCCGATGAAACCGTGGTCGAGGCCATTGGCCTCGCCAACCCCTACGCGGCGCCCAGCTTTTCCAGGCGATAGCCGTAGCTATACACCGGCACCAGCCTGAAACCGTTTTCCGGACGCAGACTGAGCTTGTTGCGCACGCGCGAGACGTGGGTGTCCATGGTGCGCGACGGCACGGCCGTTTCGCGGACCCAGACCGATTCGTGGATGTAGGCACGCGACAGCGGGCGGCCGATATTCCGGAAGAACAGCAGGGCCAGATAAAACTCTTTCTGGGTGACGTCGATGACGCTGCCGTCCTTCAGCAGGCGGCCCGGGCGCGTCTCGAACACGTAGGAGCCGAACTGCAGCTGTTCGGTACCGGTCTGGGCCGGGTAGGCGCGGCGCAGCAGGGCCGAGACGCGCGCCACCAGTTCGCCGCGGCGCAGCGGTTTCACCAGATAGTCGTCGGCGCCGGCCAGCATGCCGGCGACGATGTCGTCCTCGGCGTTGCTATTCACGAGGAACATCGCCGGTGCGTCGGGCGACATTTTTTCCTTGGCACGGCGCAGGATGTCGGCCGCTTCCAGGTCGCCGGTAGGCCAGTCCATGATCAGGAGGTCGGTGCTGTCCTTGCGCATCTGCGCCAGCATTTCCTTGCCACTGTCAAAGAACTGGCAGCTATGGCCAGCGGCGCTGAGCACCTGGCAGACCAGGTCTGCCTGACTACGATCACTATCGAGGACGGCTATTCTCATGGAAGCACACAGAATTGTTAAAGTCGTACTGTAGGAACCCTCCTACAAGGTTAAACCGACTATAACAGACTTTCACAAAATAATGCTGTTCGTAAACTTCTGTTTTTGATCGAAGAGCCAGTCGAATAGGGGAATTGCTGACT
>Ga0308158_10003861_pt1 | contig 12885 bp, 10 predicted proteins | sample PhyBR2_FD_201038 | JGI IMG/M metagenome (GOLD analysis project Ga0308158, IMG submission 201038) | Phyllosphere microbial communities from UC Gill Tract Community Farm, Albany, California, United States - DLSLB.R2 | ecosystem: Host-associated > Plants > Phyllosphere > Unclassified | place: USA...
AACTTGCTTCCTCTTCACTTTTTCTTCCATAAAAAACAATTACTCCATAAATAATATGGACCCAAGAATAAAAATTCATAATGACACTTTCATTTTTATTGGATTCATTCACAAACACCAATCCATCTTTTAGTTCATTTCGTTCAATCATGTTACTTACATCCTGATTTGTATTTATTAAATGTTGTTGCTGCTTTATCACTATATATTGCAAATTGGGAACCACCAGCCCTAGGTTTACCCCCTCTCCTAAAATCTTTTAAATTCAATAGCATAGGACCACTCACGGCATCATATGAATGTGCAAGAGTTCCTGCTCTAGCCTTCGTGACAAACTCAGCCCACTCTGCATTTGCTGAACCAAACGTTTTAATATTAAGTTTGGCTAATTCTGAATTTGGCACAACAAATTGAGTTATAGACATATTTCGGTCGGTTCTCATCTGAGCCCACCTTTCCGCTTGAGCTCTATCAGTCGTAACATAGAATCCACCTTTGCCTGCTGGATCAAAGTCTTTTAGTCCGTTTCCGTAAGAAGGGTCTATTGCTCCTTTAATATCACCAGCATGATAGAATGTCGTTACATCCTCATTTGTCAACCCCAGCGGATCCACCCACATCAGCGGGTTCGGCGCATACTGATACAGGTTCAACCCGCCGCGCAACCCTATCGGATCCTGCGTGGTGAAACGCCCCACCTCCGGTTCGTAGTAGCGGAACAGGTTGTAGTGCAGGCCGCTTTCGTCATCCTGGTATTGCCCGGCGTAGCGCAGCGGCTGCTGATATTGCGCGCCCTGCCGCTTCGCCGCGCCGGCCACCGTCTGGCCCTGCAGCTTGCCGAAGGTGTCGTATTGCCCGGACCAGCACAGGTTGCCCGCCGCGTCGGTCACTTCCAGCGGCGCGCTGTTCAGATCGGTGTGATACCAGTAAATATCCGCCGAGCGGCTGTCGCCCGCCTGCTCCAGCGCCGCCAGTGGGCTCCACGGGCTGGCCGGATCGTAGCTCCAGCTGCGGCGGCTGCCGTCGTCGCGCTGCTCCTGCAGCAACCGGTAGCCCTGCCACAGGAAACGGGTCGTCTGTTCGGTTTTGCCCTTGTAGCGCACCGCTTTGCGACTGCGGCGGCCCAGCGCGTCGTAATGGTACTGCGCCTCGAATTCGCCCTGCGGGCCGCGGCCGTGCGCCTGCACCAGCCGGTTGTCGGCGTCGTAGCGGTAGTGCTGTTCGTACAGGCCGTTGCGCCGGCTGATCAGGTTGCCCCAGGCGTCGTAACGGTAAAACAGTTTTTGCCAGTGCGTCAGGCGGTTGTCGGCGATCGGCGCCAGCGGCAGGTGCGCGTCGATGTCGTTCTGCGGGCTGCGCTCACCCAGCAGGTTATCCGCCAGATCGTACACCAGCCGCGCGCCCGGTTTGCCCTGATTGGGTTCGCGGTGTTGCAGCAGGCGGCCCTCGGCGTCGTAACCGTAGTGCACTTCGCCGCGCAGCGCGTCGCTCACCCCGGCCAGCTCGCCGCGGCCGGTGTAGCGATAAGCGCGCCACAGCACGCCGTCTTCCGGCCGGGTCAGTTTGTCGTGACCGAAGGCGCTGCTCTGCCAGCTGCGGCGGCCCAGGGCGTCGTAACGCCGCTGCTGCTGCAGCGCGCCCTGGCTGCGGCCGGTTTCCCGGTGCAGGCGATCGCGGGTGAACTCGCTCACCACCTGCTGGTTGAATTTGATGGCGCTGGCGTGGCCGGAACCGTAATACAGCCACTGCAGGCGATCGCCCTGCGGCAGCGTCAGCGCCTGCAGGTTGGCCAGCGCATCCCATTGGTATTGCAGTTCGCCATTCACGCCCTGCTCGCCGAGCAGCCGCCCGGCAGCGTCATAGCGCATCTGCACGCTGTCCGGCTCGATGCCCAGCGCCGCGCCGCTCGCCGTCGGCAGGCGGTTCAGCTCGCGCAGCCGCCCCATGGCGTCGAAACGGTAATGCCATTCCGCGCTGGCGTTGCCGCGCCAGACCAGTTGCCCGGCCTCGTCGAAGCGGAAGCGCTGTTCACGCTGCGTCAGCTCGCCCGCGCTGCCCGGCAATCCGACCTCACGGTGCTCCTCCAGCAGCCCGGCCGCGCCGTAGCGATAATAATGGCGGGTGTCGTCCGGGCGCTCTTCGGTCAGCACGCGGCCCACCGCATCGTAGCTGAAGCGGTAGTCGCCGCCGTTGCCGTTCTCCAGCCGCGTCAGCCAGCCCTGCGGGCTGTAGTGATAGCGCCGGGTGCGGTTGATGCGATCGGTGATGCTGACCGGCAGCCCCAGGGCGTTGTACTGCCAGCGGGTCAGGCTGCCCAGCGCGTCCTGATGTTCGGCCAGCTGGCCGTGCGCATTCCAGCTAAAACGCTCTTCGCCGCCGTCCGGGTGGATCAGGGTGTGCAGGCGGCCGCCGTTATCCCACCGGTAGCGCGTCTGGTGGCCTTCGGCATCGGTCTGCGCCGTCAGTTGCCCCAGCGCATCGTAGGTATAAGCCGTCACGCTGCCGGAACAGTCGGTGTAGCGCGTCAGCTGGCCGCGGGCGTCCCACTCCAGCTTCACTTCCCCGCCCAGCGCGTCGATCACACTAGCCGGCAGGCTCTCTTCGTCATCCGGATAGCGGTAGAGCGTGGCATTGCCCAGCGCATCGACATAGCGCGTCGGGCGCCCCAGCGTGTCCCAGTGCTGCGCTTCGCTGCTGCCGTCCGGGTATGCGACGGCGAACAGCCGGCCGCTGTTGCGCGAATATTGATAGCGCGTCACGCGGCCGAGCGGATCGGTTTCCGACAACAGGCGGCCGTAAGGGTCCCATTCGCTCTGGCGCTGCGCGCCGCCGGGCAGCAGCACGCTGCACAGCTCGCCGCGTTGGTAGATAAAACCGTAGCGGCGCTGGTCGAAATCGGTGTACTGCGCCACGTTGTCGTCGTCATCCAGCCGCCACTCCGCCCGCTTGCCGTCGCCGCGCACCGCGCTGCGGCGCCCGCCGGCGAAGTCATAGCCGAACTCAAGGGATTCTCCGGCGCTGTTGCGATAGGCCGTCACGCGCGACACGCCGTCGATCTCTTGCCATTGGTATTCGTTCAGCAGCCCGGCGGCGTCCTGGTGGCTGATCATCAGGCCGTCGCGCCAGCCAAAGCGGCGCGTTACCTCACCGGCGCGGTTGCTCACCGTCGTCAGTTGGCCCTGCTCATCGTAACCGTAGCGCGCCAGCGTCCGTTCGCCTTCGGCGGTTTGCAGCGCCACTTCATGCAGGCGGCCCTGCGCATAGCGGCACATCAGGCGCTGCCCTGCGCTGTCCACCAGTTCGCTCAGCAGCCCCTCGTCGTCGTAAAACAGCGAGGTGGCGTTGCCGATGGCGTCGGTGATCATGCTCAGCCGGCTCGGCTGCTCGCCCGCCAGCGGCGGGTAGTGGAAAATCTGTTCGCCGACGTCAAACAGCTGCCAACTGCCGTCGTCGTTGTGCATCAGCCAGCATTTTTCGGCTTCGCAATAGGTTTTGTGGCCGCGCGGCACCCTGGGGAAAGCGACGAAGTCGCCGGAAGGCGCGCGCCACACCAGGCCGTCCTGATACGGCTGCAGGCTGCTCTCCCAGAACAGGTTCCAGCCGCGGCCCAGCACGCCGTCGCCGGGGTTACCGCTGCGCCAATAGCGCTGCCAGGCGACCGGCAGGCGCGATGGCAGCACGAAATCGAGATCGTCTTCGCCGTCGAGGAATTTCTGGCCGCTGACGATATCCACCGGCCGGGCGATAATGCCGACGGCGGCGGTCGCGGTCATCAGGGTGCCGGCTCGGCAGGCGATGCGCGCCAGTTTGTTGATGCCGGGCAGTTTGCCCAGCAGTTTGCCGAGCGCCCCCAGCTTGCCGGCGGCGCCGCCCACGCCGCCCACCAGGCCGGCGAACAGCAGCGTCAGATCGGAGACCTTATACAGCCAATCCGGCACTTCGGGCTTGATCGGCAAGGTGGTGACGGTGCCGCCGCCGATAAACACGTTGGGCGAACCTTCCATCACCTGCGCGTCGCAGTTGGTTTTGTCCCCCACGCGCGAGGCGGGCTGGCCGTTGATGCTGACCTTGTCGGAGCCCTGCGCCATCTGCATGCTCGGGCCGTCGTCGCTGCAGGCCACCTGGCTGTTGGTGGCGAGCGCGGCGGGTTTGCCGTTGATGAAGACGTTGGGGGAGCCGGTGACGATATTGCCTTTGGGGGTCAGGCTACCGGCACCGGCGTCGGCAATGCCGTCGCGCGCCGCGGTGGCCGCCTCCCCGGTGAGATACCCCACCGCCAGGCTGGCGCCGATAAGCAGCACGCCGACGCCGATACAGGAAGCCGCCAGGCCGGCGACGAACAGCGCACCTGCCGCCAATGCGCCTGCGGCGGCGATCAGGCCGCCGACAAGGGTGCCGGCAATCATGCCGGCCAGGGCATGGGAATGCCCGATGGTATCGCCGACGCGAGCCGCTTCGGTCATCGTAAGTTCCTTTTACGCAAAGAGTTCATCGTTAGGCCGCCCGATAGCTGTTCAGCACCTGCTGCAGCAGCGCGTCATCTTGCGGCGTCAGCTTGCGCGCCATCGCCAGGGTGAACACCAGCACCCGCCCCTCCGCCAGCGCAAACACCGCCTGGTTCTGCCAGATGCGTTTGCCGTCGCGCAGGTAGCTGGCGCGCACCCACTCACCGGCGGCCAGCCCATCGCCCAGCGACGCCGGCTCGCGGCTTTTGAACGCCCAGCCTTTCAGCCCCTGCGCCAGCGCATCAAGCTGGCGAGTGACGTAGCTTTCCAGGTTCTCCGCCGGCTGCAGCGCATCGCGGGAAATATTGACTGAGGGGGAAACATCATCGCCGGCCAACAGGACGTTGACGGTGCGATCGGCATAGCCTTCCGGCAAAGCGACGCTGCCTTCGCTGAAAGCGCAGCGGGATAAAGCGGACATGCGAGGATCCTTTTGCATAAATAATGCTTAAGCATCGCATAACTTAGCCTTGAAATAAAACCATCAGATACTGCGAATGTTGCACGGCGTGACCCCGTTCACTGTGAAAAAGACCGTTGTCGGAATCTTGCCGGGAATCAAACCTTAATATTACAGAATTATCTGAAACCACTGGCGCGCCAGCGCGCCGATTGTGGCTATACTCGGCTATCGCCCTTTTCAGGAGATCAGGATGCTGAGATTAACCCGCCGCGCGCTGTTGTGCGCTACGTTGGCCGCGTTCACCGCCGCCGCCGCCGAAACGCCGAAATTCGGCCCGGAGCTGCAGGGCTTTCACTACCCCTACCCGTTGCAACAATTCAGCTTCACCTCGCAGGGGCAGCCGTTAAAAATGGGCTATATGGACGTGCCGCCGGAAGGCGCCGCCAACGGCCGCACCGCGCTGCTGCTGCACGGTAAAAACTTCTGCGCCGCCACCTGGCAGGACACCATCAAGGCGCTGAGCAAGGCCGGTTACCGCGTCATCGCGCCCGATCAAATCGGTTTTTGCTCCTCCACCAAGCCGGCGCATTACCAGTACAGCTTTCAACAGCTGGCGCAAAATACCCACGGCCTGCTGCAGAATCTGAACATCAGCAAGGCCATCGTCATCGGCCACTCCACCGGCGGCATGCTGGCCACGCGCTACAGCCTGATGTATCCGCAGGCGGTGGAACGGCTGGTGATGATCAACCCGATCGGCCTTGAGGACTGGAAGGCGAAAGGCGTACCGTGGCGCAGCGTCGATCGGTGGTTCGAGCGCGAGCTGAACACCACCGCCGAGGGCATCCGCAACTATGAGCAGCGCACCTACTACGGCGGCCGCTGGAAGCCGGAGTACGATCGCTGGGTGGATATGCTGGCCGGGCTGAACAACGGGCCGGGCCACCGCCTGGTGGCGTGGAACTCGGCGCTGATCTACGACATGATCTTCACCCAGCCGGTGTATTACGAGTTCAAGGATCTGCAAACGCCCACCACGCTGATGATCGGCACCGCCGACACCACCGCCATCGGCAGCGATATCGCCCCGCCGGCGGTCAAGGCCAAGATCGGGCACTACGCGGTGCTGGGCAAGCAGGCGGCGAAACTGATCCCGCACGCCACGCTGATCGAATTCGCCGGGCTGGGCCATGCGCCGCAAATGGAGGAGCCGGCGCGCTTCCATCAGGCGTTGCTCAAGGCGCTGCAACCCTGAGCGGCCGGTTGGCGCAGCCGGCGCGCGGCGGCTAAACTTTCAGCTGGCACTCAATTGCAGGAGACAGCCATGCGACAGATTATTGCCAGCGCGTTCGTCAGCCTCGACGGCGTGATGCAGGCGCCCGGTGGGCAGGACGAAGACCGCAGCGGCGGCTTTCGCTTCGGCGGCTGGACCGCCCCCTACTGGGATGACGCCGTCGCGGAAACGATGGGCGAACTTTTCTCTGCGCCTTTCGATCTGCTGCTCGGGCGGCGCACCTACGATATCTTCGCCGGCTACTGGCCGCATATCACCGACGAGGCCGACCCGTTTTCCGCCGACATCGCCCGCGTGTTCAATCAGGCCACCAAGTACGTCGCCACCCACCACGGCGAGACGCTGACGTGGGAGAACAGCCAGTGGCTGGGGCAAGACATCCTCGCCCGGCTGCGCGAGCTGAAGCGCACCCAGGGGCCGGTGCTGCTGGTGCAGGGCAGCAGCACGCTGATGCAACAGCTGCTGGCCAACGATCTGGTGGATGAATTGCGCTTGCTCACCTACCCGGTGCTGCTCGGCGGCGGCAAGCGGCTGTTCGATGACAACGCGGCGCCGGCGGCCTTCACGCTGACCCACTCGGTGGTCTCACCCGGCGGCGTCATTGTGGCTCACTACCGCCGTGCCGGCGCGGTGAAAACGGGCTCTTTCGTGGCGGAAAGCGCCGCGGCGGCCCAGTCGTAAAAAAAGGGCCGGTCGGCCCTTTTCTCTTCCCCTTCCTCACCTCAGGCAAACAAAATATCGCTCTGCTCCACCTGCCCGACCACGTGGATCTTGAAGTCGGCGGCATAGCTGTTGCTCTGGGTGTTCATCAACAGATCGGTGGTGCCGTTGAAGGCGTCGAAGTTGAGCTGGATCTCGCCTTTCTGGCCGCTGAAGGCGCTGCCGCTGTCGATAAAGCGCAGCTCGCTCAGGCTGTTGTTGAAGCGCAGGCCGGAGAGATCGATCTTGTCGATGCCGTGCTCGAAGTCTTCAATCACGTCGAACGCCGCCACCGTCGACTCTTTGGCGTTGAGATAGACGAAATAGTCGGTGAAGTTGTTGGCGTCTTTGCCGCCCCACAGATGGTCCGCCCCCCGCCCGCCGTACAGGATGTCGGAACCGGCGTTGCCCGCCAGCAGGTTGTCCTGATCGTTGCCGATGAGCAGATCGCGCCCGCTGCCGCCGATGGCGTTCTCGATGATCGCCCCGCGCGCGATGGCGACGTTCTGCGTGCCGCCGCCGACGCTGGAGAACGCGCCGTCGTTCAGGTTGATCATCTGCTGCTGGCTGTAGCCGGAGAAGTCCAGCGTGTCGTTGCCGCCGGCGTCCCACACCGCGAAGTTGACCGGTTTGCCGTTGTCCGCCGTGGCGGTCAGGAAATCACGGCCGCTGTTGGAGTTGAAGCCGTACACCGTGTCGCCGGTGCGGGTGTTCATGTTGGCGCCGTACAGTTTCTGGATCGCGGCGATGTCATCCACCATCGGCCCATAGCCATACACCCCTTTGGTGTCAGCGCCGGTGTAACCGGCGTTGAAATAGCTCATGATCGAGTATTGCAGCGAATCCTGATAATAAGCCGCGTCATTCTGGTAACTCGGGTTGCCTAACGATGCGTCATATGATCCCGGATGCGCCAGCCCCAGGGCATGCCCCAGTTCGTGGGTGAAGGTCTGGCTGCTGAAGTCGCCGCTAACCGGCGCCTTATGGGTGGCGAAATTTTTGTTGAACCACACCGTGCCCGCAAAGGCGTTATCGCTGCCCGATTCGGAACTCGGCGGGTAATAGGCGTAAGCGTTGATGGCATTCGGGCCGCTGCCGGCGGCGGTGCTGCCGTCGGCGCGCTGCGTGAAGTAGGCGAAGGTGATGTCCGCGCGGTGGTTGATATCGGTGGACGCCGCCTCGGTGAAGGTTACGTTCGCCACGTCGGCCCACGCCTGCATCGATTTCAGCGCCTGAGCCTGCGCCGCCTGGGTCAACGGCTGCAGCCCCTTGTCGCCGTCACCGGTCTGGCCGATGCGGTTCAGCGCGCTTTGCGTCAGGAAGGAATAGGTCAGCGCGACCGGCTGGTGATACACCTGGTCGCCGTTGTGCGTCAGGCCCGGCCGCGTCAACTGATCGGCGGCGCGATCGAAGCTGAAGTTATCGCGGATTTTACCCAAATTATTAATCGCCGCCCCGCCGCGCTGGTTACTGTACAGGTTAGCGTTGTCCAGCGTGAACAGCGCGCCGTAGCCCAATCCGTCATAGGGGCTGCCGGGCTGGTGATAGTAAAACTGATAGTTATGATCGTTGGGGGATGTGGCGGCCAGGCTGGTGAACTCATCGTCATCTTGCAAAATGTCGTTGTGGCGACTGCTCATTGCATTCTCCTTTTACACACTAGGAATCCACTCGATTTGTAAGACTATTCATCAGTCGTTCTTATCTAAGCCGAGGCTTAGGATTGACCAGTATAGTGACTCACTCCGGCGACGCGAGCCCGCCCAGCCTGGCTTCACCGCGCCGGGCGTTAAGAAGGAGATAACCATAACAATTTGTATTCTCACTATATTAATGAGAAAAATAAGCGCAATAACAGGTTAATCACTCGTCTTTTCGCGCCTTTTAGCGACGGTTAGATCAGAATAATCGAGGATTAAAAAACCTAATCCTTGCCTCATCATCCCGCCGGGAACGTGCTAAGGTGTGAACGGACAGCCGAAAGGAGTGACCCGATGCCAACCCATTTCCTTATGCGCGCCTTGCGTCGCGCCAGCCTGACAGGAGTCGTTATGAGCGTATTGTGCAGCAGTGCCCTGGGCAGTTCACTGCCGTTGCTGGAACCCGCCGCGCTGAAGGGCGACTGGCAGCTCGCCGCCATCGGCGACGGTAAAGCCGTCTGCGAGGTGCAGCTGAGCGACGAAACGGTAGCCAACACCAACGCTTTTCGCTTCAGCGCCTCCGCCGAGTGCCTGCAGCCGCTGGCGCTGCACGCGCTGCCAGTCGCCTGGCGACCGACGCCGGACGGCATGACGCTGACCGACGCCGAAGGGAGCATGGTGGCGTTTCTGGCCCTGACCGCGCCGAAGCGCTATGAGCTGATCGACCGCAACGGCCCTTCACGCTTTGTGCTGATCCCGCGCTAATCCTTCAGGCAAACAGCAGGCCGAGCAGCGCGCCGCCCGCCAGCACCCACAGCGGATGGAGGCGCTTGCTCATGCTCAATCCCGTCGCCAGCGCCACGATCGCCGCCAGCCGCCAATGGGGCGCTGAAGCCTCGGCGATCAAAAGGCCGCTGGCCACCACCAGCCCCACGGTCAGCGGCACCAACCCGGCCTGCACGATGCGGCGCCACGGGCGATCCTTAAAGCGCCGCCAGGCGCCCATCACCAATAGCGTAACGATGGAAGACGGCCCGAACTTGGCGATCGAAGAAACCAGCAGCCCCGCCCAGCCGGCCACGTGCCAACCGACCAGCGGTACGATCATCATGTTCGGCCCCGGCGCGGCCTGCGCCATGGCGAACAGCGCGCTGAACTCCTGGGCGCTCATCCACTGATGCACCTCCACCACCTGCCGCTGCATCTCCGGCAGAATGGTCATGCCGCCGCCGAACGCCAATAAAGAGAGCTCGGTGAAGATCAGCGCCAACGCCATCAACACCCCGCTCATGACGGCCACCGCCACATCAGCAGAATGCTCAGCGGCGCCAGCACCAGCATGGTCGGCAACAGCGGCAGGCGCAGCCAGGCAATGGCGATCAGCGCCAGCGCGACGATCGCCAGCGCCGGCCATTTGCCACGCAGCGGCAGCAGCATCTTGATCCCGGTCGAGAGCAGCAGCCCGGCGGCGGCGGCGGCCAGCCCGGCGAACACATGCTGCACATGGGGATCGTTTTGGAAGCGGGCGTACACCACGCCCAGCCCCACCACGATCGCCGTCGGCGCGCTGATGAGGCCCAGCAAGGCGCACAGCGCGCCGCGCAGCCCGCGAAATTCCATCCCCACCGCCACCGACAGGTTGATCACATTGCCGCCGGGCAAAAACTGGCACAAGCCGAGCAGCTCGGTGAACTGTTCCGCGTTCAGCCAGCGCCGGCGTTCCACCAACATGCTGCGCGCCATCGGCAGCACGCCGCCGAAGCCGATCAGTCCCAGCCACAGAAAGCCCAAAAACAGCGCCGCGTTGCCCGGCGCTGCAGCCGGGTGCGGTTTTAACGTATTGATATCTGACATGACATTGCCGTTCCACATCGCTTGTTTTGATGTCTGGTATCATGCGCGCCGCCGTGCCATGATGTCTAATGCATTCCGGAACAACGAAAGATACCTTTGAGGTATGGCTATGATTGAACTGCGTCGCCTGCGGGCGTTCGTCACCGTGGTGGAAGAAGGCAACATCACCCGCGCCGCCGAGCGGCTGTTTATCCAGCAGCCGCCGCTGACCCGCCTGTTGCAGGGGTTGGAAGACGAATTGGGCGTGAAGTTGTTACAGCGATTGCCGCGCGGCGTGCGCGTCACCGAAGCGGGCGGCGTGCTGTTTGAAGAAGCCCGCGCCCTGCTGGCGCGCGCCGAACGCCTGCGCGAAGCGGTGCAGCGCGCCGCCCGCGGCGAGCAGGGCCACATCGCCATCGGTTTCACCAGTTCCGCCGCGCTGCACCCGTTCGTGCCCAACCTGCTGCGCCGCTACCGCGACATCCTGCCGGGCATCACCACTCAACTGGAAGAAGCCGGCAGCGGCGAACTGATGGAGGCGTTGCTGGAACAGCGCCTCGACGCCGCCTTCGTGCGCTCGCCGGCCAACGGCATTCCCGGCCTGAGCGTCGAGCCAGTGCTCAGCGAGCCGATGATCGTCGCCCTGCCGCTGGGCCACCGGCTGGCGCAAGAAACGCAGCAACCGCTGCCGTTGGCCGAACTGGCCCACGAAGCGTTTATTCTCTATCGCCGCCCGGCCGGCCAGGGGCTGTACGACGCCATCCTGGCCGCCTGCCACCGCGCTGGTTTCAGCCCGCGCATCGTGCAGGAAGCGCCGCGCCTGCCGGCCTCCCTCAGCCTGGTGGGCGCCGGATTAGGGGTGTCAATCGTGCCCGGTTCCATGCGGCGGCTGGGCGGCGACGGCATCGTCTACCGCACCCTCGCCGCAGAAGCGCAGCTCAGCGCCCCGCTTTACCTGGCGCTGCGCCGCAGCCCGGCTTCGCCGATCGTCGAGCGCTTTCGTCAGCTGGTGCTGGAGACCGTGGGGCAGTCATGAAAAGCCCGAACGGCCAATAAAAAATGACGTTCGTTTATTATTTATTTAAGCCTATGAGCGGTGAAAATTAATTCCAATCCATGACTATTCAACTTCCGGTTAATTAATTAAACCCGCTCTCACTTAGTAACAAACGCAAACAAATAAGCGCCTACCCAATAAATTCCAGCCACTAGGATTTAAGGGTCACCGCCTGTTCCCACCGATGACAAAAAATCATTTCAATGGCGATCGCGCCTTCCCTGTCGCCTGCCTCTGCGGGCGCACGGTTTTATATTGGAGAAAACGCTATGCTATCGCGTCGTGATATATTGAAAGTCTCCGCCGTCAGCGCGGCGGCCGCCGGCATGATCGGCGGCATCGCTAAAAATGCCGCTGCCGATGACCATCGCAATATCGTGCCTCCCAGCAGCTATCAGCCGCCTGCCGATGCACAGCATCTCTATAAGTACAAATTCACCGACAGCAAAAAGCGCAGCCTGCCCAACGGCTGGGCGCGCGAAGCCACCGTCGAGCAATTCCCGATCTCCGAAGGTGTGGCGGGCGTCGACATGACGCTGGAGCCGGGCGGCGTGCGTGAGCTGCACTGGCACGCCATCGCCGCCGAATGGGCGTTTATGCTCGAAGGCCATGCGCGCATCACCATCCTCGATCCCGAAGGCAAATGCGAGGTGGCGGATTTCGGCCCCGGCGACGTGTGGTATTTCCCGAAAGGCTATGGCCATTCCATTCAGGCGCTGGCGGACGGCGCGCATTTTATTCTGGCGTTTGATAACGGCCACTTCTCCGAATTCGGCACTTTCAGCATTACCGATTGGGTGGCGCATATGCCGAAAGAGGTATTGGAAAAAAGCGTCAACATGCCGGCGGCGGTATTTTCCAAGGCCAAACAGGGCGAAGCTTATATTGTCGGCGGCGCCGTTCCGCCCGCTCTGCCATTGCCGAAAAACGACGGCGGATTAAATAATGCCCCGCTGACCCACCGCTATGAATTAATGAAGCAAAAGCCGTTCTTTGAAAATGACGCCGGCAGCGTCCATTTGGTGTCGTCGAAAGAATTTCCCATTTCCACCACCATGACCGGCATCATCGAGATCGTGAAACCCGGCGCGATCCGGGAATTGCACTGGCACCCCAACGCCAACGAATGGCAATACTATATCGCCGGAAAGGGCCGCATGACGGTGTTCAGCTCGCACGGCCACGCACAGACGGAAGAGTACGCCCCTTCGGACGTCGGTTACGTGCCGCAGGGCTTCGGCCATTACATCGAGAACATCGGCGATGAGGATTTGAAGGTGCTGATCGTGATGGACAACGGCATTTATCAGGATATTTCGCTGTCCGACTGGCTGGCGAAAACCCCGGCCTACCTGCTGGCGGATAACTTCAACAATCAGGTTGAGGACTGGCAGGATCGGCCGAAAGACAAACGGGTCATGTCACGGCGCAGCCGCTGACGCCACGGCGAGGGA
>Ga0308158_10003863_pt1 | contig 12884 bp, 9 predicted proteins | sample PhyBR2_FD_201038 | JGI IMG/M metagenome (GOLD analysis project Ga0308158, IMG submission 201038) | Phyllosphere microbial communities from UC Gill Tract Community Farm, Albany, California, United States - DLSLB.R2 | ecosystem: Host-associated > Plants > Phyllosphere > Unclassified | place: USA...
ATGCCGCCCCAGCTGGGACGGGCAGGGACTGCGGCCCAACGAGCTAGTCCGAGCGGCCGCTGCCGGCGCGTCTGGGACGTATTCCGCTCCAAGGATGCCAGAGGCGCCGGGTACAGCGCGATCGCGCAGGTAGGGGCTCAGCTAGGCGAGCAGGCCTCCTGATACAGTCGAAGACGGGCAACCCGGTCGTGCGACCGATCTCCGGTCACGCAATGCTCAACGTCATGCGAACCTGTAGCGAGCCAATCGCGAACAAGGCGCGAGAGATCGCGGTCGCGCGGCAGGTGCATATCATTCAGTTGGGAGAGAAGCTGTCGGAAGACAGATCAGACCATGTCGAACAGACATGCCTCCGCCGCAGTGGAAAACATCTGTTTTCTGCGGTGGAGAATGGTGGACGCACTTGGGCTCGAACCAAGGACCCGCTGATTAAGAGGTCGTGTTCACCACGCGATCAAGGACCCTCAATGACCCGTTGGTAACCGTTTTCAACTCCTTGCCCCCACGTTCAGCGATCCGAAAGTGGAGCATTTGGCCCGCGGTAAGCCGCTTTAGCCGCCGGCGGCCCGAGGGGTAGGGGAGGGGGAGGGGAAGTAGTCGAGCACAGCCGGCAGCAGACAAATGCGAGGAAATGCCAACGCAAAAACCAGTTCCGTGAAGAACTCCGCCCAGCGCGTTTCGGCTGGTCAACGCTGTCATTTCTTGTCGTTCGTCCCGCGGCAAAGGAGGAGCGAGGGTCGCGCAAATAGCGCGACCCTCGGTAGCGTCAGCTTTTCACGGGGCTTGAAAAAGCATTCACAAATGCGTCCGCGTTCAGTTCGAACTGCGCCAGCCGCTTGGCGATCTCGATCGAATTGGATTTGATCGCCGGATTTGCAATCTGTTTTGCGAACGCCTTCAGGTTTTTGCGAATCTTTTGAAGGCCCTTTTCATCAATTACCCGCATGCCCGAGACTGCAGTTGCGCCTTGGCCAAGCGAGCGATCTGGGTGGATCATAAGTGGAACCGCCGAGGATGCCATGTAACGCTTGCTAAACCATTCGATTGACTGGCCAAGCTGCCCTGCATCTTTTTTTGCTATACCGTCTTTGGCTGTCACACCGTTTTTGCATTCAATTACTACAAAAGAAGCATTCGGGAGCGCCCACAGATTATCAGGCCCTTCTTTATAGTCCTTTTCAGGACGCTGCGCGCTGACGCCAAGGAAGTTGCCGAGATCGTGAATGGCGGCTTCGAATTTGTCTGAAGTATTTGGAATAAACTGCAGATCGCTGCAAAGAGCATTAACAAAAAGCTCCATAGAAGTTGCATCCATAAATCGCACGTTGTGAAACGCAATCAGCGCAGCTGCTTGTTGACTAGTGCTTGGGGCCAGCTGCTTGTACACGTCGCCATGTAATGGCTTGAGCACTCCCGGCTCAATTCGGTGGGCCGCTGCGAGGCTGTGTTGGGCTCCTTCAGCATCGATCGGATGCTGAAAAGCAGCCTTCCGCGCGAGCATCCAAGCTTTGACTTGGGCATCGGTCAGCTTGTCGATCGCCTTGTCGAGGCCAGTGATCGCTTCGAGATGTTGATTGCCTCTAGCGCTATCAAACGCTGCACGAAGCGCAAGCTTTGCTGGATCTAGCCGGAGTTCGTCGTCGGCCTTTATGCCGATCAACGCCTTCTTGCTAACCTTTACCCAATCCGAATCCCTGTCGAGGCACTGACGGACGACTGACTTAATATCATCTAGCGATGGATCCTTGAGTTTCTTAGCAATCTTGCGCGACAGAGCCAGTTGGGCAGAGGTGGCCGGTGTGAGCATATTCTGACCCTCCTGCGACCGTATACGCCCCGTTAGACCCGGCCCGAGTAGTAAGACGGCACAAAAGTCGTCATTCGAGCGCACGCCGCGACCCATTCCTTGCTCTATTCGTTCAATCTGACGACGCAGATTGATAGCCGTGCCGCTCAGTACTTCAGCGTCCACCCGCGCGGCATAAGAATTGACTTCAGGCAAATCGGCGATGATCAGAACTCTGCAGGCGTCGTCTGGTAGATCGATACCGTCATAGCGATTTACCAAGATCGTCAGGCCCACATGCCCTTTTCGAAGGGAGTCAATGCCGTCGACAACGCTGTCGCCAATAAGTACCTGATCAGCATCGTCCGCCCAGGCCTCAGCGGCAGTTGATGACGGTACAATGACGACTACATTCACTGTCTGAGATAATTCCGCGGCCATTGCACGGACGTCCGCGGTGGTTAGATCGGGATTTAACTCCTGCGGCATTATTATCATTCGCTCCCCCATCGACTGTGACGAGGCGGGTACGATTGGCTGGCCGATCTTGTCTGGATTCGCTCCGAAATGTGTAGCAATAACGCTGTCGTCGGCCAACGTTGCGGTCATATAAATCCGACGCTTTGCTCGCCGAAAAGATTGAATCAGATCTGTCGCGGGAAAATATGGTTCTATTTCTAAGTATTGGCCGCCGATAAAGCAACGACTTTGCTTCAACACGCTTCTAACTAGTGGAAAACTGAACTGAAGATCATCGCTGTCTCTATGGTCGTGCAACGCCTTCAAAATAGCCGCGTGATGAGCGTCCCAAGACCAAAATGGAACTTCTAGATAGGTTCGAGGATCGCCTGCCTCAACATCCAAGAAGGTCGAGTCGGCGTAACCTCTGAGGTCTTCCTCTAAGATCTTGACGATTTGGGCGTATGCGGGATGGGTGTGTGGGAGGCTGATCCTGAACTGTTCTGATATGGTCGAAATGCAGGCATGCGCATCGTCGATAATCACAGTACCGATATTTATCCTGCTGGCCCCGACGCCAAAAACCGATTTCCCGTTGAAAAGCTTGTAGACGTTTACAACACAGATCTTTTCCCCCGCCGTATAGGCTGCGTCACGAGGATCTTCTGTTACTTCTATCCCGAGAGCCTTCGCCTCGTCCATAACTTGCTGGGCAAGCTGCTTGTCCGGGGTAACGTATAGGGCCGGGCCGACACCCTCGTTTAGTGCACTTTGTAGAATGAGAAGGCCCACCACAGTCTTTCCGCTGCCAACATTCAGCTTAATGACGTTGTCGGGTGCATCCTTTTCCTCAAACCAACGGTTCAAAACCTCTGTCTGGATGTCACGGGGAAACGAAAAATACTTCGCTCGAGTAAGGGTGAAAAAAACCTCCCGAGGATGAATTACTTTGTCATCGTCATCGTCTAACATATCAGAGAAATCGACAGCCATGTGCTATTTGAACCCCCTCAAAAGAATGCGTGTTGGCGTCGTAGATCATTGTGACATCTTGATGTCAAAGCCGATTTTAATCGTTGATGTCCGCTAGGTTTCCGGTTTAGCCTGCGAGGCGGAATTTTCCCATCTTCCTGACGCTAGGTCAAAGCGACCTCTAGCATCTACCACGCGTCGATGCCGCTTCGGATATATTGACCGATACGGGCTTGTGGGAAGGGATTAAGAAGGCTGCGCGATCATCCGTGCATCACGGCGCAGTGAAAACCTCGACTACAATAAGGCTGATGTTTGTGTCGGTCGCCCACCCCGAATGATCTTTCAACACGTTACGAATTCACCCCACAGCCTACGTTGTCTCGTTCGCGACCTACATTGCAGTGGAACAAACCATTTTCCTGGCGCCGGGCGCGCTGTCTTCAAACTTGGCCTCGGTTCTGGACTCGGCAAATGGGTGATACACGTAATCCGGCCTCTGGGGTGGCCTCCGCATTCATCGTAGCCAGCTTAAAGCAAGCTGTGGGACAGAGGAAGACACGGCCGGCGTGCGCCTTTTCCGAATCACTTCCACGAAACGATCCGGTGATTTTGAGCACCAATTCGCCTCACCATATCTGCTTAAGTCTCTCAAATGATTGTGCCTTATTTTGGACACACCGCTACGCCTGGATTAGATCTGTCAAGACCTAATTTCGCCAGGCCCACAAGGGTTACAGCCGCTAAACGGCTATTTTTCAAAAACCATGGTGTACGTGGTTTGTCCCGCTCGAGCATGAGTTCGAGCTAGCCGAGGGATATCCATGTACGACAATGATGCTGCCTTGACCTTGTTCGCTGACGCGGTCGATGCGAAAATGGGTCAGCTTGGCTCGAAGCGTGTTGCTCTTCTTAAAGCTCTCGCCGCTAGACGTACAAGTCGATTGAACCCTTTTCCCCGCAGGACGAGCGTCCGGGCTGACCTGCAATCCTGCATGACTGCTCGGGCTTTTGTGACGCTCGCCACAGTCGCTCAGGTTGTTTCGGCAGAGGCGGAGTTTGAGCTTCTCGTCGAAAGTACCTGGGATGGAAACCTCGAAGAGTTGGTAGCGGTTGGCCGGTTGCTGGCGGAGGGCGAGAGTAGCGACCTCGCCTCCCTAGTCTCGCTCGTCGTAACGGGCGGATGGTCGAGCCTTGACGACGTTGCCGGGTCAGCGGAGATTGTGAGCTTAATTACTCGCTGCCGTATCGCTGCGGCTGCCGACCTGTATGCCGCCGCGAAACCCGAGTGGCTTGGCCGGGCTGAGGTGCCCGAAGCGGTCGATGCTCTCGAACCAGCCCCGTCCGCATGCGACGCTGTGCATCTGACGCCACCGATCAACGAAACGGTCTCGCGCCTGCAGTTGCCTGCTGACCGTCAGGCACCGTCCGAAACGGCCACTCTGGAAGGCCGTGCTGGGGTAATGATGACAGTCTCGTCTTTAGTCGCGCGGTCCAGATCGCCGCGTCGCCCCGTGTTCGGGACCATGGTCGAGCGTGGCGTGGTCTCGCTGATCGCGGCGGCTCCTGGTACGGGCAAGACGATGCTGAGTATTCAGGTCGTTTGCGCTGTGGCCTCGGGTAAGGACTGGGCCGGCTTTTCGGTCCCGACTCATGGGCTAGTGGTATACCTGAACGCGGAAGACTCTGGCGACGAGGTGGCGAGGCGGTTCGACGCAGCCATTGTCGCAGGGCTTCTGGACGCTGAGGCCGCGAAGCGCATCTTCGTCGTGAATCGTGCAGACCATCAGAGGTTCATGGCAAAGGCGTCGGGGGAGATCATCGTAACGGAGTATGGGCATTGGCTTCGGGACGCTGTGGCTGAAATCCAGCCGGTGCTCATCGTCATCGACCCCATGGCGATGACCCACAGCCTGGACGAAAACAGCAACGCTGACATGGCCGCTTTGACGGGTTATTTTGCCAGCTTGGCCACGTTCGGTAATGCCGGTGTGCTCGTCGTCCATCACGCGGGCAAGGATGGGAAGGCAGGGCTCGGAGCCGCGCGTGGAGCGAGCTCCATCGTCGCCTCCGTCCGGAGCATGTGGCATCTCTACGCACCGTCCGAAGCGGGGCAGAGTGATCTGTCGGTTCAGCTCGCCTGTGTGAAGTCGAACCATCACCCAACAGGGTCGACATATTCGTTCCGACGGGCTCAGGTTATACTTGCCAACGGGGACGCAGTCGGCGTGCTCGAGCCGGTCGAGCTCGGGGCGAAACCGCGTAACACTAAGGACTAGGGCGGGGCGGGTCGTTCGGCAGGGGGCATTTAGGCCCCTCTGCCGCCCGGTGGCGAACGCCTCGTTACTCTGCTTGGCGATGCCACGGACAGGACCCAGGCGTCGCTCCTCGATCCGATCTCGGGCAACGGCGGCTGAACGATCCCGCGCTGCTCCCTCGATCGTGTTCGCCGTCATGCGGCGGCGGATGGACCCCTCCCCCCTAAAGGGGGAGGGGATCCTCCACACAGACTGAATCTCACCACCTGAACGAAGCGCGATCGGCGACCCCTGACGGAACGAGGTCGAAACGCATAGCGAAGCTGCGTAAGGTATGAGCGGCTCTGGCCATCATGCAGCGGGGGTCGGAGCATGATCGTTCAAACACATCTCATTCCTTCGTCCGGCGATCCTGCCGTACGTAGGAGTTCGATATGGATAGCTCGCATTTAGTCATGTTCGATGATTTGCGTCGCCGGTGGGGCGGCAGAGTGCTGACGCAGCTTGATCAAAACGCACAAGTTGCGCGGCTGATACAGTATTTGAAGGCTAACAAGCACGTCATCCAGACCCTGGATGACGTGCTCATAGCAATATTGACGGATGCGGATGAGGAGGAGCTTACCGCCATCCGTTGCGTCGAAGGAGTTGCGGTCACCCATGCGAGCGATGGCTGGTGGCTGCTTTTACCTCACGGAGTCCGGATAGACGCAACGATCAACGTGCGCGACGTTCGAAATGACACTGTCGACGGTAGTGGTCGCGGCAGATGTTAGGCCGAGCCGGCCCGCTTGGTCGAGCGCTGTCCATCATTCTATCAGGGCTACGCCCTTCTAGCCGCCGATCTTCTCAAGACGGCGGCGATAAGCGACCAATCGTCGAGGTAACGCTGCTGCGTATTGTCTTCGTGCTGCCGGGGGCAAGAATCGATCAGGTGCCCAAAGAATGACCCAGCCCCATCCGATAGTGATAATCGCGGTCGCCTTTGCCCATACCGCACAGGTGAGGGCGTGGCCGATGTCGGTGAGTAGGGAGGAAAGAGAGCTTATCGGTCGCACTTTGAGCAATCTGCTTGAACTCGGACATATCGCCGCATTCAGCATAGAACCGATCGACGAGCTTCTCAGTATAGAGCTGATTGATCGGCTTCGGTCGCATTGCGGTAAAGCTGTAGTTAACGCTTGCATCGCGGCACCGAGGCACGAGTCTGCTACCGCTCCAGTATTTCTCATGCCCGTTTGGGCATTCGATCATCAGGCTGATGGCAGGGTAGCGACAACCGCCCGTCTGCTTGGGTTAGATCTTGAGCTATTCGCCGATCCTAGCCTCGACGAAGACCTCGGCGCACACCTCCCGGGCCGCAACGGCCGCTGGCTGATCCACGCGCGGCCGCTGGAAGCCTAATCGCCCCGCGGCAAAAAAAGACGCCGAACTATACGATGTACCCGCGGCGATCGCCGGGTGCCCTCATCTACCCTTATCGGAGTACCAGCCTATGCCCGCGCTCACTCGCGGCTTGGCGTCGAATCCGCCGGCAGTGCCGGACGGAAAGGCTAAGCTGCGCCTGTTCGACGACAAGCTCATCGGATTTTTCATGGAGATACGCGTTTCCGGGAAAGTCACCTACTATTGCCGTTATAACGATGCTCGCGGTCGCCAGCGCGAGGTGCGCATAGGCCGCCACGGCGACGTGACCCTCGACCAAGCACGTAAGCGTGCCCAAGAAATTAAGGCAGCCGCAGCGCTTGGCGGCGACCCTGCTGCCGATCGTGACAGACTTCGAGCAGTGCCGACGTTCGGCGAATTCGTCGAAGGCCGATACCTGCCACACATTAAGGGAAAACTGCGATCTTATCGGGACCAAGAAAGTTTCTACAGGCTCCGGCTCAAGGCGCTGTGGGGTGCTCGCTATCTGGATCAGATTCGACCCGGTGACGTTGCGGAATTCCAGGAACGCCTCAACCGTGAGGGACTCGCTGGCGCGTCGATCAATAGGTACACTGCGTTCATAAAGCGGGTATTCAATGTCGCCTTGCACTGGGAGGCGTACGAAGGCCGTAACCCGGCTCAGCGCGCCGAGATGCGTCGGGAACAGGGGAGGGAGCGGTTTCTGACAGACGGCGAACTTGTCGCTCTGTTCAAGGCACTCGACGTCGAGCCGAGTAGGACGGCGGCATGCGCTATCGCGATGCTGGCGGCGACTGGTGCACGGCGGGGCGAGGTTCTTGGTGCCCGGTGGGATCGCGTCGATATCGAACGGCGCATCCTCACCGTGCCCGCCGCGTCGTCGAAAAGCGGGCGGGCCCGGTACATCCCGCTATCGGACGCGGCGCTTCGCATCCTCCAACGTGTGCCCCGCAGCGATAGCCCTTGGGTGTTCCCGAGCATCATCGATCCCGAAAAGCCGGTCGGTGACCTGCGCAAAACGTGGGCTCGGGTCAAAGAACGGGCCGGGATTGGCGGAAGTCTATGCCTCCATCAACTGAGGCACACGTACGCCTCCAGGCTCGTCGGTCAGGGGCGTAGCCTCTACGAGGTAGGTCAGCTTCTGGGGCACGCCTCGGTCACCATGACCGCCCGATATTCGCATCTGGCGCCCCAGCGCCTCGTCGAGGCAGCCAACCTGGCTCTGCCCGACAGCTGTTGACCGGCTCCTAACCACCCCTCGACGGCCCCACGGACACGATCCTGGGGCCGTCATTTTTTGGAGATTGTGCCTTGTCCGGCATTCGAAATAGTACCCTTGCTCGTCAGGACTTCACGTCCGTTCGTACTCCGCCATCAGTGGCGAAAACCACTCGGGCCGCGGCGGCGATCCCATCCGACGATCCGCTGGTAGATGCAATGGAGAGAGCGAGGGCAGGCATGCCCCATTTGCTGACCCCGCAGGCCGTCGCCGAGGTGCTCGGTCTTACCGAACGCACGCTTGAGCGGTGGCGGATCACAGGTGAGGGGCCTCGCTACATCAAACTGTCCCGCAGCACTGTTCGCTACCTCCCAGAAGACCTGGCCACCTTCGTCGCCGATCGGATCCGCGCGAATACGGCCCAGTGAACAACTATCGTAACAATTCAACCCTGATCGAAAGAGTGACATCCATGATCAATCGAGACGATCATCCCACCTTGGTCGATCAGCCCCGCCGTAATCGCGACGCACCCGGTCAACCGATTACGCGACGTTTAACCCCTCCTTTGATGACTGAGGCGGACACCGCGGTGCTACTCGACGTTACTGAGACCTCGCTCCGTCATTGGCGCACGCGCCGCCGCGGCCCTCAGCCCATCCGACGTTCAGCAGGGTGGTTTTACAATGCTGACCGCATCGATAGGCTTGCCGCGATGCCCCGGGGTCGTCGCATGTTCGTAATATCGTACTCGTCGCACTGAGACAAACCGCTAGTGTCCAAGGCTTGCCGCGAATGCTGCCATAATTGCCGCAATATTATCCTCCCGTAGAGCAATTGCGGGAGCGGACATGAAGATAATGGATACGCTGGAAGAGATGCGGATACACCTACCCGAGGGCGCCTGCGTCCCGACACTGGTGGCGCTCGGTGATATGCTCGATTACATCGACGGGCCGATCGAGCGCGCTAGCTTTACTGAGCTATTCGGTGCGCGGGTCCATCTCATCGAATGTCCGGACGATTTGGCTGTCGTCCGGCCAGTAGATGAGGGGGAGGGTACTAGCCGATCGCTTTTGGAGAGCGCGTCGGGATGGTTCGACGTTGCTGAGTGGATAGATGATGGGTGCTTTGCCCGTTTTGTCACGATCGATAACGCCAATGGCGGGCCGCAATACCTTGTCCCGAATTGTGTTGCGGATCTAGCAGTCTCAGTTGGTCTCAGTGTCCAGCTCACCGCTGCCCGTGTCGGCTGAATGACTCCGATCGCCAGATGGTGATCGGAGTATTTTTTGCGGAACATTGGCCGACTGTAAGCGGTTTCTAGTCGTGAGGTGTAGGTCCGTTGCGTCGATGAAGAGGCGCTCCCGGCTACGCGCGAGCGTTGAACTGAGAGCTGTAGATCACGTTGATTCACCCGGCTGCCGCGTTGCAGCCGGGTCAGCCGGACTTTTTGAGGACGGGCGGCAGTGAGCCGGACCATCGCGATAAACCTCTTCAGCGCAGCTCCATAGTTCCGAACTCAGGAGGGGCTGTAGAGAAAACGAGCCAATTCGGTCATATGTACAGCTGATCTTCGCGACAGCCACCCGCCGCGCAGACTTTAGATCAGTCCCAGTCTCGCCTCATCTGCTCCACGTCTTGCTCGGCGCGTCGCTGCTCCCACGCCATCGAGTGTTCGGCGTGCCGGCGAGCCTGTTGGGCGAACGCCCGGACCTTCGGGCGCGGATCGTCGAGGTAGCGTCCAAGCAGCCTGTGCTGCTGCTCCTCGAGCTCGACATGGCCGAACTCCCCGGAGATTACCCCGGTCTCGCCCAAAGCATCCGACACTCGTCGCAGAAGATCGTCCCCCGCCTCGAGCCGGTCCACTACGTCCATGCAGATCGGATAGATCTCCTCGATGCCGTCGTAAGGCTGAAGTGTCGCCAGCGCGAATGCCAGATCGTCCCGGTCGCCGACCGCGACGAGAGCCGCGAGCGGCCCGGCGACTCCGGCCAGCTTCGGAAAGACGTTCGCAACGAGCCTTCCGCCCCGGAACTGGTGAATCGCGGGGTAGAGGTCGTACCAACGCCGGCTGGCGGAGAGCAGGAGCGCGGGATGGCGCGCAAGCACCTTGGGCAAATCGTGCGAGCGGAACGGAATGGCGTCGAACCGCTCGCCGGCGTGGTCCCGGTCGAGACGCACGCGCTCGTCTAGGAAATCGATCACTAGCGGCGGCCGCTTGTCGGCGACCGTTGCGAGTATCCGGTCGCCGTCGTGCTCGATCTCCGGGGCCTGCACGAAGGAGGCCAGTAGCGACCGTGACCTGGCCTCGTCCAGCGCCGCGACCAGGCCACCCTGCCTGATGTCCCAAGCGCGCCTAATCCAGTCTGTCTGGCCGACTGCGGTGAAGTGCGCAACGCATGGCATGAACGCGTCAGCTACGAGCCGGGGATCCGGCGCCTTGTCCCACAGCCGGGCGGCGGCGTTCGCCGCTGTCAGCACTGCGTGGCGATCATCCATGGCGCGCGCCTGGGTGACGACGGCGCCCAGCCTCGTTGCGTCTGGCAAATTCTGCGTCGCGAGCCAGCTGGCGATGATGTCGAGATGCCGTCCTTCCATGATCCACCCGTCAGCCAGGCGACGGATGTCGTCCGTGCGCCCGACGGCATCGAGGCCGGTCAGGAGCGCAAGGAGTATTGGTGAAAGCGTGTCGTCCATTTTGCTGAGCAGGTGGAGGGCCACCGCGGGGCGAACCTTCGCGAGTTCCTGGGAGAAGTTGGATAAGGGGACGCTGCTTCCCGTCCCTAGCGGTTCGGAAAGATAGCGGTGGATGCGGGCCGTCCAGGCCGCGGCGCCCTCCGTGTCGACCCGTGCCACGATCGCGGGCCAGAGCGTCTGGCGCCAAGTGTCGGTCGCCTGGAAGTCGAAAGGATTGGTCGCCCAAGCCTGTGGCCGGACGGAGTCGTAACCGATGAGCGTCTTGTAGAGCACGTAATCTTCATCGGCATTCAAGTCGGCGCGAAGCCCGAGGAGCTGAGCGACTACGTTCTGCTGCGCGGCTACCAGGCCCTCGTCGTCGGTCATCGTGGGCGGCATCGCGCTATAGGCATAGTGTACGTGCAGCGCCCTGACCTCCATCTCGCGACGCACCTCGAGTCCGCAGGTCGGAGCCAATCCGCGCTCGATGCTTGCCACCCGAGAGGCATCGTCCATGACCATGGTCCGCAGTGCCGGGCTCCCGCCATGGAACGGAGGCTGCGAGGCCTGGCGCAGCGCATCCAGGAGTCTGGTTCGCTCCGCATCGTCGGCGGCATCGCCGAGCATTCGCTCGAGGATTAAAATTGCGTCCCCGCGCACCTGCTTGAGTGCATCGGACGGCGCCACCGCCCCCTGATGGATCTGGATCGTATTCATCTCCACGCCGCGGCTGGTGCCGCCGACCTCGGAGGACAGGACCTTCTCGAGCATGCCAACGACGAGTCTCTGCAGATTCGTCGTGCCTGCTCGGTCGAGCTTGGCGATGGCGTCAACGACGATCCGCTGGACCGCCGGGCCGTGCGTTCGCCACACGTCGAGGTCGTGCTCAGCGAACCGTCTACCTTGTTCGAGCCAGAGGCCGCGTTCGCCGTCGTCGGTCGCCGATCCAAAGAGATCCAGGAGGACCGCCATGGACCGCTCGGGGTCGCAGTAGCGATGGTGATGGAGTAGCGACGCTAGCTTGCGTGCGACGCCCTCGCCGGTCTCGCCGTCATATGGGCCGAGCACGGTATCGATTTTCGTGGCTGTCGTGCCGCGCGTGCGGGCCGCGGTGTCCAGGAGATCGGGAAGGAGCTCGAGAAAGCGTTCGCGGCGTCCCGCAAGGCGCTGCATGACGATCTCGTCCAGCGTCTCGATTGCGGTGGCGATCTCGTCGTTGCTGCCCGACGTCCGGATGGTCGCGACCGCTGGCTCGAACGCGTCCTCCGCCTTCGTCAGCAACATGATGTCCCTGGCGACTTTGTCGAAGTCGTGTCCCGCCGGAAGCAGGTGCTTCCGCATGACCTCGTCCATGCGCTGCTTCGTCTTCTCGAACAGGGTCGGGTCCACGTGCCGGAATTCCGGCGCCTTGTAGAAGGTGTCGTGGTTCATCTCGGCCCAGGCGTGATTGAGGAGCGTCTGCACCTGGATCTCGACCTTCAGACCTGCGAACTGTGCATATTCGGGGAGCGCGAGCCGGTCCGGCTTGAGGCCGACGAAGTAGTTCGTGCTGCTGAACAGCCGCGTCTCGGACTCGGTGCCCGGCACCGCGTGGTGGACGTTGACGCTGACGACATCGAAGTTCGCGTGGACGATGCCGGAGCCGAGGAAGCCCTGGACCTGCCGGTTGGTGAGGAAGACCACTCTGGCTCCGGCTAGATCCTTCAGCTGCTCGTCGATCGCGCTGTTGGGATCGATCTTCCGGTCCTCCAGCTTCTTCTGAAGTGACTCGGGATCCTTGGCGCGTCCCGTAATCGCGTGCGGCACCATCGCGTGGGCCTTTACCGACGCCGCAAGCACCTGCTTGATGGCGTCGACGAAAGCTGCGTATTTTGCTCGATCGCGTAGCCGGTATTCGTCGAAAGTCATCGTGGATATCCCGGGCGGCAACGCCAGGCGATCAGGTCGTCCAGCCCGGACTGACCAGCTACACGCTGTTTTGCTCGCTCCACCCTCGTGCTCATCGCAGCAGGTCCGGCAGGTCGTAGAGCAGCTTGAGCGCGTCGGTCCAGCCTACCTCGGCGAAGAGCTGGAGGATCTCGACGAGCATCTCGCGGTGGCGCGG
>Ga0308158_10003865_pt1 | contig 12878 bp, 10 predicted proteins | sample PhyBR2_FD_201038 | JGI IMG/M metagenome (GOLD analysis project Ga0308158, IMG submission 201038) | Phyllosphere microbial communities from UC Gill Tract Community Farm, Albany, California, United States - DLSLB.R2 | ecosystem: Host-associated > Plants > Phyllosphere > Unclassified | place: USA...
TGCGGCGGCTCGCTGTTGATCGCGCTGCACTTGCTGTCCGAATACGGGCTCTTCGTGATGATCCGCTTCGACACGTTCGCGACCGCGATCGTCGACCAGTTCCAGTCGGCCTATAACAGCCCGGCCGCCAATATGCTCGGCGGCGTGCTCGTCGCCTGCTGCCTGCTCTTGCTCGCGATCGAGGTGCTGGTGCGCGGCAATGAGCGCTATGCCCGCGTCGGCTCCGGCTCGGCGCGCCCGGCCGATCGCCGCCGTCTCGGCTGGTTCGCGGTGCCGGCGGTGCTCCTGCCCGTCATCGTCGCGGCGCTGACGCTCGGCGTTCCCTTCGTCACGCTGGTGCGTTGGCTCTATCTCGGCGGCGCCGGTATCTGGCGCGTCGAGGTCGGCAATGCCTTCGTGCAGTCTATCGTGCTGGCGCTTGCCGGTGGCATCCTGGCGACGATCGCCGCTGCCCCGATGGCGTGGCTGTCGGTGCGCGCGCCGGGGCGCGTGCAGCGCGTGCTCGAAGCCTGTCACTATTACGTCGGCTCGCTGCCGGGTGTGGTCGTGGCGCTGGCGCTGGTGACGATCACCGTGCGCCTTGTGCTGCCGCTCTACCAGACCTTCGCGACGCTGCTGCTCGCCTATATCCTGCTCTTTTTGCCGCGCGCCATGGTCGGCCTTCGCGCCAGCATCGCGCAGGCGCCGGTGGAACTCGAACGCGCCGCGATGGCGCTCGGGCGCACCCCCGGCCAGGCGGTGCGGCAGATTACCATGCGGCTTGCAGCGCCGGGTGCCGCGGCCAGCATCGCGCTGGTGGCGCTCGGGATCACCAACGAGCTGACGGCAACGCTGATGCTCTCGCCCAACGGCGTCGAGACGCTGGCCACGAAATTCTGGTCGCTGACCAGCGAGATCGATTATGTCGCCGCCGCCCCTTACGCCTTCATGATGGTCGTGCTGTCGCTGCCGCTGACCCTTCTTCTCCATGCTCAATCGAAACGGACTGCCGGACAATGACGTTGCTTACGATCGAAGGTGCCAGCAAGCGTTACGGTCAGGTGCAGGCGCTCGATAACATCTCGCTGGAGGTGACGGCAGGCAGCCGTACCGCCGTGGTCGGCCCGTCTGGCTCCGGCAAGACGACGCTCTTGCGCATCATCGCCGGCTTCGAGCAGCCCGATCAGGGCCGCGTGACGCTGAATGGCGAATTGCTGGCCGATGGGCCGGCAGCGGTGCCGGCGCACAAGCGCGGCATCGGCATCGTCTCGCAGGAAGGCGCGCTGTTTCCGCATCTCGACGTCGCCGGCAATATCGGCTTCGGCATTGCCCGCAGCGCGACCGACCGCGACAAGCGGGTGCTCGACCTTCTCGACATGGTCGAGCTCGACCGCGGCATGCTCACGCGCCGCCCGCACCAGCTCTCCGGTGGCCAGCAGCAGCGCGTGGCGCTGGCGCGCGCGCTTGGTCGCGAGCCGCGGCTGATGCTGCTCGACGAACCCTTCTCGGCGCTCGACACGGGTCTGCGCGAAAACATGCGCAAGGCGGTCGCCCGCGTGCTGCAGGCGGCCGGTATCACCAGCATTCTCGTGACCCATGACCAGGCCGAGGCGCTGTCCTACGCCGATCAGGTGGCCGTTCTGCGCGATGGCAAGCTTGTGCAGGCCGGATCGCCGCAATCGCTCTATCTCGCGCCGCGCGATCGCGAGACGGCACTCTTTCTCGGCGACGCCGTGATGCTGCCGGCGATCATCCGCAACGGTCACGCCGATTGCGCGCTCGGCCATGTCGCGGTCGATAGCCAGCATCAGGGCAAGGTCGAGATCATGCTCCGGCCCGAACAGATCCGCGTTGTTACCGACAGCAGCGAGCAGCCCTATGGCGGGCGCGTGGTCGAGGTTGATTTCGGCGGCGCGACCTGCACGGTTGCCGTCTCGCTCGACGGCGTGGCGCTGCCGCCGATCCTGATCAAGACCTCCAGCGTGGCGCTGCCTTCTCGCGGCGACCGGGTGCGGCTCGAGATTGCCGGCAAGGCGCATGTTTTCGTGCGCTGAGGTAGGTGCCCTCCGCGCACGCCCATCCGCTAAACGCCGTCAGGCGATCTTGAGCTCTTCGTCTTCCGCCTCATCCTCCAGCCAGCCGCCGGTAAAGCCTGCGCGTTCCAGACCAGTGCGGATGATGTCGGACTTGCGCATCAGGCTCCAGATGAAATCGGAGCGATCGTTTTCGATCGACATCACGAGCAGCCCTTGGTCGATGCCGACGCAGCGGTCGTCCACCCACCCCTCCGGTCCCGCCGTCTTGACGGATGGGTTGAAGCCGCCGGGGAAGCGGCCCTCGTAGCAGAGGTCCGGATAGGCCTGCAGTAGCGCCCGCGTGCCTGAGATTGCCGCCTCGCGGTCATAGGGCAGGGCGGCGAGCGCGCACCATGGCGCAAGCGTTCCATCATCGGGGCCAAGCGGCGCGCCTCGGGCGGCGTAGCCCAGCACGCTCGGGCGCCGGTCGCCATGGCGGCTGCGCGATGGCGGTGGTCCGTCGGAGGCGGACAGGCCCCAGACATCCCTGGAATAGCCGATGAAATTGCCGGGGTTGCGCTCGGCGTAGTCGCGCTGCACTTCGATGCAGATCTGGGTGTTGCGGAAATAGTCGCTGTCGCGCGCCGCCATCGGCCTGTCGCGGATGCCGCGGAAATCGATCCAGGCATGCGAGAAGAGGTGGATGAAGAAGGGGCCGGCATAGAGATAGCACTTCTCGCCGAAGAGCATCCAGGAATAGCTCGAGGTGAAGGCGTCGTAGCTCGACTGCGGGATCGGGTGCGTCGGCGAGGCGAGCGCCAGCGTGTAGAGCAGCACCGCCTCGTCATAGCCCTGCCAGCGCCAGCGCAGGAAGCCGCTTGAGGGCTTCCAGCCCATGCAGATGGTCTCGCCCTTGTTCAGCGCCCAGTGCCAGTCGATGCGCTCGTAGATCAGCGTCGAGAGCCGACGAATCTCGGTCTCGGCCTCGTCGTCGCCGTCGAAATAGGCAGCTGCCGTCAGCACGCCGGCGACGAGCAGCGTCGTGTCGATGGTGGAGAGTTCGCTGTTCCAGGCGCGGTGGCCGGTGTCCATGTGCAGGAAGTGGTAGAAGAAGCCTCTGTAGCCGATCGCATGCCGCTCGCGCCCCTGGTGGCCGTTGGCGAAGAAACAGAGCGTCGTTGTGGTGCGGGCTATTGCGTCCGCCCTCGTCATCCAGCCGCGCTCGACGGCGACGGTGTAGGACGACAACGCGAAGCCGACGGCCGCGATGCTGCAGGGCACGTTTGCGACCGATGTATCGGCGACGAGCCCGTTATCAGGGTTGGAATGTTTCAGGAAGTAATTGAACGCCGCCTGCTGCAGTCTGTCGACCAGCGCGGCATCTGTTTCCTCGGTCCGTTGCAGCATCTTCTCCCGCCCAATCGGTTATCCTGCCCCTTGCTTCAACATGGGCAGGTGCGATGCGCAAATCAATGTTTTTTGAGGGGTGGGGTTGGGGCGGCGCGCTCGTGGCGCATCGCGGGACGTAGAGGAGATTGGTTTCCGGCCTTGAGACGGAAGGCATCTGCCCTCTCGAACCGTCACCCTCGGCCTTGTGCCGAGGGTCTAAGCACGCCTCCGCGAATTCAACGGTGCTGATGTTTGCGGCGGGGCGGTGCCCGCCGTCGAGTGTCACCCAACTGTCGAAAACAGGGCGCCAGGTGTCCATTCAAGTTGAGCAAGAGGGACCGTGCTCAGATCCTCGGGACGAGCCCGAGGATGACGGTCGCGCGCGCGGCTTCGTGCGTCGAGCCTACGGTCGCGTCGAACGATGCGGCCAATCGGCGATCGTATAATTACAATATATCAATTGGTTGGGAATATTTGGAGCGGGCGAAGGGGTTCGAACCCTCGACCCCAACCTTGGCAAGGTTGTGCTCTACCACTGAGCTACACCCGCTCATAATCCCGACGGCCTGTGGTAGTTAGAGAGGACCGTGGGCGCCACCTTGCGGCGACGGGCGCTATATCGCCCAAACGATTTTCAAATGCAACAGGGAAATGACGGAAAGGCGAAGAAAAATTCGGAAAGCTTTCCCGGCCCCAGCTAAAATGCCGCAAATGCAGGGAAAAGCGGCGAATAGGCACGTTGCAAAAAAGGGGAGGGAGACGTAATCAGGGGGCGCCTTATCCCAATAGAGTGCTGGAACGAGCCATGACCGAGAAGACGCCGAAGACCGCAACCGAACTCTACGCCTTTCTCGACGGGCTCGGCATCAAGCACAGCACCAAGACGCATGCGCCGGTCTTCACGGTGGCCGAATCGGTGGCGCTGCGCGACGAGATTCCCGGCGGTCACACCAAGAACCTGTTCGTGAAGGACAAGAAGGACCAGTTCTTCCTGCTTACCGTCGAGGAGAATGCCTCGGTCGATCTGAAGACCGTGCACACGCTGATCGGCGCCGCCAGCAAGGTGTCGTTCGGCAAGCCGGAGAAGCTGATGGAGTATCTGGGCGTCATTCCGGGCTCGGTCACGGCCTTCGGCGCCATCAATGATTCCGACCACAAGGTCACATTCGTTCTTGATGCCGATCTCATGAAGGACGAGATTATCAATTGCCATCCGCTGTCCAACGACGCGACCACGTCGATTGCAAGCGCCGACCTCGTCCGCTTCATGGAAGCGACCGGTCACACGCCGCTTGTCTTGAAAGTGACGTCCTGACATACGATTTTAACGCTAGAAAAGCCGGCTGACCGGCGCGGCGGGAGATACTCATGAGCGGCAACGACAATCCCTACAGCAATTCCTTCGGCCAGATGTCGGCAACGGCAAGCTATGGCGGCGCGCCTGCAGCACCGGCCCAGGCAGCAGCGCCGGCACCCATGGCGTCCGCCGGCGGCTATATCAAGGATACGACGACGGCGACCTTCAGCAAGGACGTCATCGAGGAGTCGCGCAACCAGCCGGTTCTCGTCGATTTCTGGGCGCCCTGGTGCGGTCCGTGCAAACAGCTGACCCCCGTCATCGAAAAGGTGGTCAACGAGGCCCAGGGCCGCGTCAAGCTTGTCAAGATGAACATCGATGACCATCCGTCGATCGCCGGCCAGCTCGGCATCCAATCGATCCCCGCCGTCATCGCCTTTGTCGGCGGCCGTCCGGCCGATGGCTTCATGGGTGCGGTGCCCGAAAGCCAGATCCGCGAGTTCATCGATCGCGTCGCCGGCCCCGCGGGCGCCGATCAGGCGGCCGAGATCGAGGCTGTGCTTGTCGAGGCCGATGGTCTGCTCGCCAGCGGTGACATCAATGGCGCCGCACAGCTCTACGGCGCCGTCATGCAGGCCGATCCCGAGAATGCCAAGGCGCTCGCCGGCATGGCGCAGTGCATGATTTCAGCCAACCAGCATGAGCGGGCGCGCGAGGCGCTGAAGGAACTCCCCGACGAGATGGCGGCCGATCCGGCGATCCAGGCGGTGGTGAAGAAGCTCGAGCAGATCGAGGAAGCCCGCAAGCTCGGCGATCCCGTGGCGCTGGAGCAGGCGCTTGCCGCCAACCCCGACGATCACGAGGCGCGCATGAAGCTCGCCAAGATCCGCAATGTCGAGGGCGCACGCGAGGAAGCGGCCGATCACCTCCTCTACATCATGCGCAAGGACCGCACCTTCGACGACGACGGCGCGCGCCGCCAGCTTTTGCAGTTCTTCGAGGTCTGGGGCTTCAAGGATCCGGCCAGCGTTTCGGGACGGCGCAAGCTTTCGGCGCTGCTGTTCTCTTAAGCATCAGCGACATTTCGCCATTCGGTTTGCCGCCATCGACCCTTGCGTTTTCGATGGCGTACCCCACATTCCTTTGGATGCGGACGTGTGGTTTAGGTCCGCCGATTATGCGGGACGAGTGCCGATGCAAGTGGGGAATGCACGATATCTGAAGAGCGGCGATGTGCCTGACACGATCGCCGTCTTCCCCTTGACCGGCGCTCTGCTGCTTCCGACCGGCCAGCTCCCTCTCAACATCTTCGAACCCCGTTATCTCGCCATGTTCGACGCGGCGATATCAGGCAACCGGCTGATCGGCATGGTGCAGCCGGCGCTTGGCGAGAGCGACGACAAGAATAGCGAAGGCAATCTCAGCGCCGTCGGCTGCGTCGGGCGCATAACCTCGTTTGCCGAGACCGGCGACGGTCGCTACATCGTCTCGCTCACCGGCGTCTGCCGCTTCCGTCTGCTCGACGAGAAGGACACGCACCAGCCCTACCGCACCTTCCGCATCGCGCCGTTCATCTCCGATCTCTCGGCACGCAACGAAGAGGACGCGGTCGACCGCGCGGCGCTTCTTGCCGCCTTCAAGGCCTATCTTGAGGCCAACAAGCTGGAGGCAGACTGGGAGAGCGTGGAGCGCGCCAGCAACATGACGCTGGTCAATTCGCTCGCGATGATGTCGCCCTTCGGCCCGGCGGAAAAACAGGCGCTGCTGGAGGCGCCGGATCTGAAGACGCGGGCGGAAACGCTGATCGCCATCACCGAGATCGTCCTTGCCCGGGTCTTCGGTGACTCGGACACGATTTTGCAGTAGAAGCGGTCGCATGGACGAAAAACTGAGCCGCGTCGATCCCAAGCTTCTGGAACTGATGGTCTGCCCGCTTACCAAGGGGCGGCTCACCTATGATCGCGAGCACAACGAGCTCGTCTCCGAAAAAGCGAAGCTCGCCTACCCGATCCGCGACGGCATTCCGATCATGCTAGTGTCGGAAGCGCGCGAGATCGAGGAATAGATCAAGCCCCTAAATCGCCTCACCCGCCAGCAAGCGCGGGTTGTCGGCCGCCGTCGTGCCGGCGGCCTGGCCGATGAAGTAGGATTTGAGGCCCGGCAGGCGGTCGACGAGGCCGAGGCCGAAGTCGCGGGCGATTCGGATCGGCGCGAGGTCGTTGGAAAACAGGCGGTTCAGCACATCGGTCGTCACGCCCATGCGGAAGGTGTCGAAACGGCGCCAAGCCTGGTAGCGTTCGAGAATGTTAATCGAGCCGATGTCGAGGCCGAGGCGATCGGCTTCGACGATGGTTTCGGCAAGGGCCGCCACATCCTTGAAGCCGAGATTGAGGCCCTGGCCGGAGATCGGGTGGATGCCGTGAGCGGCGTCGCCGGCGAGCGCCAGGCGCGGGGCGACGAAGGCGCGCGCCAGCGTCAGGCCGAGCGGGAAGGCGCGCTTGTCGCCCACCACCTTCAGCGCGCCGAGCTTGTGGCCGAATCGGCGCTCCAGCTCTTCCTCGAAAATCAGGTCGTCGGAGCGCACCAGTCGGTTGGCGTCCGCCGTCGTTTCCGTCCAGACCAGCGAGGAGCGGTTGTCCTTCAGGGGCAGGATGGCGAAGGGACCTGACGGCAGGAAGTGCTCCTCGGCGCAGCCATTGTGCGGGCGCTCGTGCTCGACGGTGGTGACGATGCCGGACTGGCCGTATTCCCAGTGGACCGTCTTGATGCCCGCGAGATCGCGCAGATGCGAGCGCACGCCATCGCAGGCGACAACGAGTTTGGTCTCGATCGTGCTGCCGTCGGAGAGCGTGATCTCGGCGTGGGTGTCCAGCGTCTTCAGGCCGGTGGCACTCAGCCCGTGGGTGATCTCGATGCCGAGCCGTTCGCAGGCGCCGCGCAGCGCGCCGACCATGGCGACATTCGGGATCATGTGGGCGAAGGGCTTGCCGTCCTCGACCTCGCCATCAAAGGTCAGGAAGACCGGGCGGACGGGATCGGAGGTCTTGGAATCGGTGACGATCATCTTGGTGATCGGCTGAGCCGTCGGCTCGATCTCGTTCCAGATGCCGAAAACATCGAGCATCTTGGTCGCGGCGGCGATGATGGCCGACGCGCGCGGGTCCTTGCGCCAGACGTCCGCAGGGGCTGCCTCGACCACCGCGACATCAAGATGCGGCGCCGCCTGCTTGACCGCGACAGCCATGGAGAGCCCGACATAACCTCCGCCAACCACAAGCATGTCACGCATAACGCCAGTCCCGTTCTTTTAGAATATCCTCTTGATCTATATAGATCATCATCGCCACACTTCCTACCTGCCGGAGCCATACAAAATGACGCGCCTCACCGAAAAGCCGACCGCGATGGAAACCCTGCTCGCAACGCTCGATCTCGAGCCGATCGAGGTCGATATCTTCCGCGGCACCAGCCCGCAGGTCGGTTGGCAGCGTGTGTTCGGCGGTCAGGTTATCGCGCAGGCGCTGATGGCGGCGCAGCGCACCGTGGATGCCGAGCGGCTGGTGCATTCGCTGCATGCCTATTTCATGCGGCCGGGCGACCCCTCCGTGCCGATCATCTACCAGGTCGAGCGCATCCGCGACGGGTCGAGCTTCAACACCCGCCGCGTTGTCGCCATCCAGCATGGCAAGGCGATCTTCGCGCTGTCCGCGTCGTTCCAGATCGAAGAGCCCTGTTTCGAGCACCAGGTAGCCATGCCCGATGTGCCGATGCCCGAGACGCTGATCGACGAGAACGAGATCGCCAAGCGCTATCTGGCGCATGCGCCCGAGGCGATCCGCAAATATTGGGGTCGCGAGCGGCCGATCGAAATCCGGCCGGTCTCGCTCACCCACTATTTCTCCGACAAGAAGCTCGATCCGCTGCAGCATGTCTGGGTGCGCGCCAACGGCCCGGTTCCCGATGACCGGCACGCCCAGGCCGCGGTGCTCGCCTATATCTCCGACATGACGCTGCTCGACACGTCGCTCTATCCGCACGGCACCTCGATCTTCGACCAGACGATCCAGGTCGCCAGTCTCGACCACTCCATGTGGTTCCACCGCCCGGTCAAGCTCGATGACTGGCTCCTTTATACACAGGACAGCCCGTCCGCATCCGGCGCGCGAGGTTTGACGCGCGGTAGCCTCTATACGCGAGATGGTGTCCTGATTGCGTCGGTGGCGCAGGAGGGCTTGATTCGTAAAAGGGCAAATGACTAATTTGGGTGCAAATTTGTCGGTTTGTGTATTTTTTGAGCGATTATTAGGCAATCATTTGCCTGTTTATTGGCGCTCATAAATATACCCCTTATTTTTCAATACCTTAACAAATCGTTTCGAATCTGGCACGGCCCTTGAATGTAAGAGGACGGTCGCTGGTCGCAAACGGCAGTGGCAAGGAGAGTCGGCTCCGTGCCGAGGGTAACGAAGGATGGGAAACCAGATGAAAATTGTGATGGCCATTATCAAGCCGTTCAAGCTGGATGAGGTGCGCGAAGCCCTCACCGCGATCGGCATTCAGGGCCTGACCGTGACCGAAGTGAAGGGTTACGGGCGCCAGAAGGGACATACCGAAATCTATCGCGGCACCGAATACGCGGTCAGCTTCCTGCCGAAGCTCAAGATCGAGATCGCCGTCGCAAGCGAGATCGTCGACAAGGCTGTCGAAGCCATCGCCTCGTCGGCCAAGACCGGCCAGATCGGCGACGGCAAGATCTTCGTTTACTCGATCGACCATGCCGTGCGCATCCGTACCGGCGAAACCGACGCAGAAGCGCTGTAAGTAACGGTAGAGCCAAGGAGCTTTTCTCTATGTCAATTTCGAAGTTTTCTCCCACTCTGGCGCGCCTTGCCACTGCGTCCGCAGCGCTTCTCGCGCCGGTCGTCGCCTTCGCGCAGGATGCCGCCACGACGGCTGCTCCGGCTGCTGCCGCCGCTCCGGTTCCGGATAAGGGCGACACCGCGTTCATGTTCATCTCCACGCTTCTCGTGCTGTTCATGATCCTGCCGGGCCTGGCGCTGTTCTACGGTGGTCTCGTTCGCGCCAAGAACATGCTGTCGGTTCTGATGCAGTGCACGATGGTCGCCGCCGTCATGATGCTCATCTGGGTCATCTACGGTTACTCCTTCGCCTTCGGCGGCTCCGAGAGCGCCTATTGGGGCGGTACGGCGAAGATGTTCCTCGCCGGCGTTACCAAGGATTCGACCGCTGCGACCTTCTCGCAGGGCGTCGTCATTCCTGAGTTCATCTTCGCGATGTTCCAGATGACCTTCTCGGCCATCACGCCTGCTCTGATCGTCGGCGCGTTTGCCGAGCGCATCAAGTTCTCGGCCGTGGTGCTCTTCTGCGCACTGTGGGCAACCTTCGTCTACTTCCCGATCGCTCACATGGTCTGGGATGCAAACGGCCTGCTCTTCAAAATGGGCGCGCTCGACTTCGCAGGCGGTACCGTCGTTCACATCAACGCCGGCGTTGCCGGTCTGATCGGCGCGATCATGGTCGGCAAGCGTACGGGCTTCGGCAAGGACATGATGGCTCCGCACTCGATGACGCTGACCATGGTCGGTGCCTCGATGCTCTGGTTCGGCTGGTTCGGCTTCAACGCCGGCTCCAACCTGGAAGCTTCTGGCGGCGCGATGCTCGCTACCGTCAACACCTTCGTCGCCACGGCTGCAGCCGTCGTTTCGTGGGCTGTCGTTGAAACGCTTACCCGCGGCAAGGCCTCCATGCTCGGTGGCGCTTCCGGTATGGTTGCCGGTCTGGTCGCCATCACGCCGGCTGCCGGCATCGTCGGTCCGATGGGCGCGATCATCATGGGTCTGATCGTTTCGCCGCTTTGCTACTTCTTCGTCTCCGTGGTGAAGAACAAGTTCGGCTACGACGATACTGCTGACGTCTTCGGCGTTCACGGCATCGGTGGCATGTTCGGCGCGATCTTCACTGGCATCTTCGCCAGCGCATCGCTCGGCGGCGTCGGCTATGCCGAAGGCGTTACGATGGGCGGCCAGGTCATGACGCAGATCACCGCGATCGCCATCACCATCGTATGGTGCGGCATCGGCTCGGTGATCCTCTACAAGATCGTCGACGTCATCGTCGGTCTGCGCGTTCCTGTCGAAGCCGAGCGCGAAGGCCTCGACCTCGCAACGCACGGCGAAGCCGCTTACCACTCCTAACCAAGGCTTGCGGCGCTCAACCATGGGCGCCGCTCAACAGCCCGTTGCGGCTTAATCAACACTTGAGCCGCTTTTGGCCCGGACCTCAAAAAGGTTCGGGCCTTTTTATTTTCCGGGGCATCGGCCAGATGCCGCATGGTTAACATCGCTTTAACCGTCCTTTGGTTAGGTGGAGCGGACGCATTGGGCGCGAAGCGCATTGGCGATTCGCACGCATCAGGCATTGGACGGGTACAACACATGGCAAGAAGCACATCGCCAGCAATGGATGGCCGGCCGGACCGTTTCTCCCTCTCGGGGTTCATTTTCCGGCAGGCGCAGACCCTTTTGGGGTTTGCCATCTTCATTGCGCTGGCACTGGCCGTCGCGGCTTTGGCAACCTGGAACGTCGCCGATCCGAGCTATTCCTACGCCACCGGCAACGAGCCCACCAATGTGCTCGGCTATAGCGGTGCCGCCTTCGCCGATATCCTGATGCAGTTTTTCGGGCTTGCGAGTGTGGTTGCGTTGCTGCCCGTCGTCGCCTGGGCGCTGGCGCTGATCTCCGGCCGCCGCTTCACCCGCATTCCGGCGCGCGCCGCCGCCTGGGGCCTCGGCTCCGTGCTCTCCTCAGCCGTTCTCGGCTGCTTTCCGCCGCCGCTTACCTGGCCGATCCCCAACGGCATTGGTGGCGTCGTCGGCGACATGATCCTGCGCTTCCCGGCGCTATTCGTCGGCGCCTATCCGACCGGCACCTTCGCCACCGCCGTCGGCTGCATCTTCGCGGTCCCCTGCGTGTGGATGATGCTCTTTGCCGCTGGCATCGTCGGCCGCACCGAGGAGGAAGAGGCCGAAGAGGAAGAAGAAAACTACGCCGCCAGCCGCTCCAAGCTGCGCTCGGTGGGCGATGAGGACGAGGAAGACGACGAGGGCGGCTGGCTTGCCTTCGGCGCGCTGACGCATGCCTGGTACATGAGCCAGGCCCGCATGCGCCGCATGCTCGGCATGGGCCCGCGCAAGCGCAAGCTTGATGATTACGACGCGCCTTACGATTTCAACGATGACGAGTTCGGCAAGCTCAACGAGCCGGTGCGCGCCAAGGCGCCCGCCCGCGGCGAGCGCATGGATCCCTCTATGGATCCGTCGATCGCGCCCCGGGCCGGTTCGCCGCGCCGCGTGGTGTCCGCGCCGTCGATCTCGCTCAACGACGATGACGACGACGACATGGGCTACGATAGCGACATGCCGCCGCGCCCGGCCGATATCCTGCCCGACGACGAGGACGACAATGGCTGGATGATGCGTGCGCCCGCCAAGCAGGCCGGCGGTCGCGCCGAGCCGCGCGTGCAGCAGGCGGCCGCCCGCCCCAAGCTCGGCGCCCGCATGGAGCGCGAGCAGCAGGGTTCCTTCATCCGTCCCGAAGGCTTCCAGCTGCCGTCCATGCATCTTCTCGCCGAGCCCAAGGCCGTCGTGCGCGATTCGACGCTGTCGGCCGATGCGCTTGAACAGAACGCCCGCATGCTCGAAGGCGTGCTCGAGGATTTCGGCGTCAAGGGCGAGATCATCCATGTTCGCCCCGGCCCCGTCGTCACGCTTTACGAACTGGAGCCGGCGCCTGGCATCAAATCGTCGCGCGTCATCGGCCTTGCCGACGATATCGCCCGCTCGATGAGCGCGATCGCCGCCCGCGTCGCCGTCGTGCCCGGCCGCAACGCCATCGGCATCGAACTGCCGAACAACATCCGCGAGACCGTCTATCTGCGCGAGATGATCGCCTCCAGAGATTTCGAGACCTCCAAGGCCAAGCTCGCCATGGCGCTCGGCAAGACGATCGGCGGCGAAGCCGTCATCGCCGACCTCGCGAAGATGCCGCATCTGCTCGTCGCCGGCACCACCGGCTCGGGTAAATCGGTCGCCATCAACACCATGATCCTGTCGCTGCTCTACCGCATGACGCCGGAGCAGTGCCGCCTGATCATGATCGACCCGAAGATGCTGGAACTG
>Ga0308158_10003866_pt1 | contig 12877 bp, 8 predicted proteins | sample PhyBR2_FD_201038 | JGI IMG/M metagenome (GOLD analysis project Ga0308158, IMG submission 201038) | Phyllosphere microbial communities from UC Gill Tract Community Farm, Albany, California, United States - DLSLB.R2 | ecosystem: Host-associated > Plants > Phyllosphere > Unclassified | place: USA...
CGCAAATTGCCCGTTCACACAATGGCGAACTGAGCGTGGTTTCCAGCGAGGCAGGGACGGTGTTCAGTTTTTGCATGGCGGTTACTCCCTAAGACCGCGTCAATCCGGCTTGTTCAGGCTCAAGCAGTTCCTTCTTCCTTCATGGCATTGTCGCCTGACCGACTTTGCAAAGGGGGGAGTGGCATGGCTGGGGATAAAGACGAACAACAACTGTCGCAGTCAGATCATGCTGGTCTGGATTTTCTATTGGGTGCCAATCGGCCCATGCGGCTGCGGCTGGGAGCGTCGGCGCAGTTGCCGCCAGATGCGCTGATACCGCAGCGTATTTTCTCTACAGAAGCCATTTGTGGTGGTACGCAATGCTGCGTCCTGTGCGTATCAGCCCATGCAGGCTTGCCGATCAATAGCCTGATCGCCATGCCTGCTGCGCTCGATATCGTGACTGATACAGGCCAGTTGCGCAGTATCTGTGGCATCGTTACGCAGGCCAGTGCCGGCGACAGCGATGGTGCGCTCTCAAGCTATCAGCTGATACTGCAAGATGTCTTTGCAGTGATGGAAAAACGCATCAATACGCGGGTGTTTCGCCGCCTGTCCGACCTCGATATTGTTCAGCTGCTTCTCGATGAGTGGATCTGCAGCAACAGCGTGTTGGCGCAGGCATTCCAGTACGTACATGCCGATCTCTTCGAGACCCATGATTATCCGCAACGCGAGTTCGTGATGCAGTACAACGAATCGGATGCCGCTTTTGTACGCAGGCTGCTCAAGCGCAGCAGCATTGCCTGGTTTTTTCGCGCCGATAGCAGCACGCACAAGCGCACTGAGCCATCGCATACGCTGGTGTTGTGCAACCATCCTGATGGCATGCGTCGCAGTGCCGCTGGCACCGTACGCTATCACGCCGAGCGTGCCACCGAAGAGCGCGACACGCTCAGCGCCTGGCACGAAGTGTGCAAGCTGCAAGCGGGTAAAGTCACGCGCCATAGCTGGAATGACGAGCATGCCTTGACACGTCACTTCATGACAGCCGATGTGGTTTCGCGAGACGGGCAGGGCATGCATGGCAATGTGCTCGCTGCCAGTCTCGATGACTATCGGGTTCTGCCGCCGCGTGCCGCGCAGGGCGTCGGCTCGAACTATGACGAGCTGTGCCGCATCGGTGGGCTGGCCATGCAGCAGCATGACTACGAGCGCCATTGCTTTCAGGCGGAAGGTTGCGTACGCGATCTTTGCGCAGGCGAGTTTTTTACTCTGGCATGTCACCCTGTCATGAGTGCCCTGCCAGCGTCGCAGCGCGATTTTGTGGTGGTAGCGCAGCAGTTGGCGGCTCAAAACAATCTGTCAAAGCATCTTGCCGCACGCGTGGCACGCTTGTTCGCGCGCAGTAACTGGGCTCACGACGGCGATGCCTTATTGCAGCGTGATGTCGTTGCCCAAGTTGAGCATGGACCATTGCGTGTACAAATGAGCATGCGCGCCGTACGCCGTGGTGTGCCTATCGTGCCTGCCTACGATCACCGTACTGACTTGCCTCAGGTCGCCATGCAAAGTGCGATCGTGGTCGGGCCGCCTGGTGAAGAGGTGTACTGCGATGCCGTTGGCCGCGTCAAGGTACGCTTTCCGGCCACCCGCAAGGGCGACCATGCGCATGCCAGTGGGGCTGGCGCCAACGATACAGATGCAGACTCGGCTTGGGTTCGGGTGGCATCGAGCTGGGCTGGAAACGGGCCAGGCAGTTCGCAGCAGTGCGGTTTTCTGGGGTTGCCACGCGTAGGCAGCGAAGTGTTGCTGAGCTTTCTGGGTGGTGACCCGGATCGCCCGATTATCGTCGGACAACTGTACAACCACGGTGCCTTGCCTGTTGCCTTGAGCCGTGCCGGTGATTTGCCAGGTAACCGCTATTTGTCGGGTATCAAAAGCCGCGAGGTCAAAGGCACGCGTACCAACCAGTTGCGCTTTGACGATGGCACGGGACAGATCAGTGCGCAATTGTCCAGCGAACATGCAGCCAGTCAGCTGAACCTTGGCTGGCTGGTACAGGATCGTCGTGACGGCCAGGGAGCGCCGCGCGGAGAGGGCGCCGAATTGCGTACCGATGAGCAGCTTGCTTTACGTGCTGGCAAGGGCATGCTGATTTCCGCATGGCAGCGCTTGCAGGCCAGCGACGGGCAGATGGCGCGCAGCGAGTCTCTGGCATTGATGGAAAATTGCCTGGAACTATTCCGCTCGCTAGGCAGCTACGCTGCCAGTCACGAGGCATTGGCCAGCGAGCCTGAAGCGCAGCAGCAACTGCAACAGCAGCTTCAAGGCTGGGAGGGGGCCAGCAATACGCAGCCGCGCGCTGAGCCGGGCGGTGCACCGGTCATTGCGGTTGCAGCGCCGGCCGGTATCAGCTTTGCCAGCTCGAAAGCGGTTATCACCTATGCCGCCAGCAACGTCGATACGGTAGCGCAGCAGCATCTGCAATGGACCGCCGGACAGCGATGCAGCATCAATGCCGGCAAGGGGATTTCGCTGTTTTCGCATGCCGACGGCATCCGTGCCATTGCTCATCATGGCGTCCTGCTTCTGCAGAGCCAGCACGATGATACGCAAGTAAACGCCGGCAAGAATCTGCGGCTGACGGCCAGCGAAGGCAAGCTAACCGGCATGGCTGACGAAATCGTGCTGGTGTCCAGACATGGCGCTTTTATCCGTATTGCCGACGGCATTACGTTCGGCAGTGACTCGCCGCTCAAATTCAATGCGCCCAGCTTTCTTTTCAATGATGCGCAAAGCATGGAAGCTGCGTTGCCGGATTTTGGCGAAGGTAAGGCTGACCAGCAATTTGTCTTTCAGTATGAGGGTGCCGATATGGCCGATGGCGTACAGCAGGAGCCGCAACTGGCACCACAAAGCGAGTTTGACCTGAAGCTTGGCGACGGCACATCCAATCGTGGCCAAAGCGATGACGAAGGCAAGAGCGAGGTGCTCGAGCGCGACGCCATGCAGAGCGTTGTCGTCAAAGTATTGAGCCACCGCAGCTGACATTTCTGCCGAGAGGAGCCATGCCATGAGCCTGTATCCGAAAGTGCCATACGTGCGGGGCAAGGACGTGTCCTTGGTGTACTGCGAACGCAAGGTATGCAAGAAAATCAAAATACGCCGCAACCTACCCGGCAACATAATCGTCATCCATGGCGTCAACGATGTGGGCGTCAGTTACCAGGCTGTGGAGGAGGGCCTCTGCGCAGGACTTGAGGCGCGATTGGGACGCAGCTTTGCACCGGCCAGCTATCGCATGCCTGCACACGCTGACAATGACAAGCTTCTGGATGATCCGGACGCCGTATTTTTTAAACGCACATTGACCGACCAGACCAATAGCCCGGTGATCCCGTTTTATTGGGGCTATCGGGAAGTGAGCAAGGAAACAGACATGGTCAACGGGCAGTTTGTCGACCGCTATGGCAACCGACTAGACAAGGACCTGTCAAAAGAAGGGGGGCCTTTCGGTAACGCTACCAGCAACTTGCCAGACATGTGGCGACCTGGCCTGTCTGCAAAGATTGATCCAATGGGCGATCCTTTGCGGCCGCTACGCACGGCACCCGGACGCATGTATTTCGTGCTTGCAGCCCAGCGCCTGGCCGCGCTGATTGCCATGATCCGTGACTATGATGCCCAAGATACGGTCAGCATTGTTGCGCATAGCCAAGGTTGCCTGCTGTCGCTACTGGCGCAGGCCATGCTGATGGAGAAAGGGCTGGTGCCTGCCGATAATCTGATCCTGACCCATCCACCTTACAGCCTGGTGGACAATATTCCGCGCATGATGCGGATAGCGGGCTGGTTCGATGGCGGCGAGGAAGCTGCAATGAAACCGTACTATCACCTGCTCGATGGCGTGCAGACCATGGGTGCGCGTTTGCAAACACTGATTAATATCGTGACCGGTGTTGCCAAAGGCAGTGGCAAGGCTGCCACGCCGGCATTTGCCTCGCTAGCTGAGGATGAGCACAGAGGCATGGTCGGCAAGGTCTGGAAGGCTGCCGCCGATCGCGATAATCGTGGCAAGGTGTATCTGTACTTCTGCCCTGAAGATATGACCGTGGCGCTCGACAATATGCAGGGCATTGGCTGGGATGGTGTACCCGATTATGCAGTTGGCAGCCAGCTCAAGGAGGAAAGTCAGCACTATGATTTCGGCGCAATGGGGTATGCCAATGAAACCACGCAAGTAGTTGAACGCCAGGTGACGCGCAAGGCGCTGGAAGAGTTAGGGAAGTGCTTTTTTCAACGCGTATTCAGCAACAAGGTTCGGCTTGATCCGGCCACCGGCAAGACAGGACTGCCATTGGTTGGCAAGGCGCCACCCCATGATTTCCCACTACGAATTGGCACTGAGACGGAGCGTGAGCATGTCGACGCTTCGCTGAGAGACTACCGTGCCCAGCACAAGGTTGCCGTTTGGCCAATCAATACGCGCTTGACCAAGGAAGAGCAGCGCAACGGCGTGCGCACCATCACCGGCGAAGCTTTGAAAAAGCCGGTACCGGCCGATTTGCGCGGGGCAGGGCATATCGATGTCGCTGACATTCCAGCCAGCTCCACCATGGCCAGGCGACCAAAGGAGGATACTGGCCCGGTATCACCTGTCGATCCGATCGAGGCGACCATTCCGATTGCCAGTAATCGTGGCTTTCAGACACGTAGCGAATACCGGCCAGATCCGGATGGTTGTGAAAAATTTCCGGAAAATGATGAAGAGATCCTCGCCGGAAAATTGGACTTGATGACGGTCAGTTACAACAAGGAGATGAATCTGGACAGAAAATCCGCGCTTGACCAGCGCAAGGTGATCTCGGCAACACGTTTTACCAACGCCAAAGTGCTGGCGCAGGTACAGGAAAGCCCTAACGAAGCGCGGCTGCGCTGGCAAAAAGAAGTCAGCCCCAAGTCCTATCACAGCTCGATTATTGGCAGCGTCAAAAATCATAGCCAGGTCACTGCTTACGATGTGGCTATCGGCAGTGGCAAGGCATCGTCTGATCCTGCCTTTTATGCGTATCTGTGTGCGGTGGCGGATTGGCGGGTGAAGAAGCTGGAGCCTCGAGAAAAGCCCAGGGCAGGAATACAGCTTGCAGACAACTTCTATAAGGAGCATGCCGCTTATCTCAAGGTTGAACCTGCCTGGAGGCGTACAACCATAGACGGTAATCTTCGCTACTACAACACGGGTAGCCTGCCAGCAGATTTGCCGCTGCTGTCAGGCCCATTGTGGAAAATTGTCATATCAGAGACTAAAAAGATGAAGCGCGTCAGTGAGAAGTCCAAGAAGAAATAACTGGCTGATAGACCTTAACTCGATGACCGGAGGAATGGGATGATAATGCGTTCTCTAGGATTATGGTTGGCAGTTTGTATTGCTTTGAGTCTGGCAATATGTTTTCTGATCGTGTTAAGAAGCCATGTCCATGACACGTCGTCAGCGTCTGTAATGCATCCGGCGCGCGCCGCGCCGATGCAAAATGAGCAGGCTGCACGCGAATATGTGCTGGAGGTGATCGGATTAGGTGTAACGCTGGATAAGTTTCGTCAGGGTAATTTATGGAAAGCCTTGCAAGGCACTTCTGCTCACAGCAGTATCCGAGAGCAAGATCCCAGAAAATATCCCTGGGCCGCAAATGACAAAGACGGAATGGGCGGCGGCAGGGCATGCGATGCGCTGGAAAACGGTGTCAGCCTGACTCCTGTCCATTGGGGAGTGCCATCGTTTTATGCTGGCGCATCGATATTCGATCCAGGCAAGCAGCCAGATTTGAAAAGGCCCATGGCAGGCCTGGTCGCTGGTGCAAGCACAATTGGCCTACCTCTACATTTGTTTTCAATCGCTCCTTGGAGGCTGAGCGAGCAGCCAGACCGATTACTGGAAGATGTTTTTAATTTCTTCGACCGCTACCCGGATATTCCCTACGTACTCGTTCATTCCGAGGACAGTCCCGGTACCCGTGATGGTAGCCGGATGGCAGGGACGCCAAGAAGTTTGATCGATGGATATTACATACCAGCAATGCCCGACACCACAGCAGTTTTCATCCTTGCACGACGTGACCGGGTTGATTCACTAAGGCCTCACGTGTGGGAAGACCCAAATAGGCAATTTGTTAAATCAACGTTAAAAGCAATGTATTATGATTTGAAGGACTCCTTGGCAAATACCGATGAGTCCCTAGGTGTCCATCCCTTTCCCATGCCACGCCAACCCACCGTCAACGAATGGCTAAGCGCTGCTGCCGCCTTTGCCCAGCGCCCCGATGTGCGCGGCACAGGGTTGCAGAGGCTCGATGGTTTCAATCCCTGGCAACATCGGCCGCCGCGTGACTGGAACCCGACGCCATGGTTTCCCATTCCGTGGAGCGTCGAACAAATGGAATCCTTTGACCGTCTGCCGTCGTTTGGATTTGTGCACAGGCCCGTGTTTGTCAAATTTACTGATGGGGATGGCAAGCAGGTTGAGCGGCGCGACCAGCGACAGAAAATACTGAATGCAGGCTGGCAGCAGTCTTTGCAGACCTTGCCTGAAGCCGAACGCAGCAAAGGACCATCACGGATGATTGTTGCTACCGGCAGGCAGCGTGAGCAGTTGCTGATCCTGCATGGCATGCTGAGCGACTATGCTGCGCAGGGTGGTCCGGAAATCGACACGGGCAAAACTGCGCAATTCATCGACACCGATCTGCGGCTCGGCAATACTGGTGCAGCCACTTTTTTCATGCAGATGGCGATCGGGGTAATGGGCAGTTATCGTGACGGCGGCGCCAGCGCTGCCATCAATTTGCGGGATCGCAACGAGGCCAGCATTATTTTCATTACTCCTCCCACCGAAGCGAGGCGCAAGGAGCAGGATGCAGGCGGCGATATTTTCCGCAGCCGCATTACGCCGGCGGTCGATCCGGCTAATTACCAGGCGCCGTCAATCGAAGCGCTGCTCGAAAGCCAGCATTCACAATAAGGAGGCAATCATGCGCAAGGTGATACGACTTGGCGACGCTACCAGCCATGGCGGCAAGGTGATCGACTGCGCGGCTGCCCACTTTACGATCGATGGTATTGCCGTGGCCTGTGTGGGAGACCTGTGCAGTTGTCCGGTCAAGGGCCATCAGGGCTGTACCATCCGCAGCGGGGCGGCGCGCCATACCATCAATGGCGTAGCGGTGGCGTACGAAGGCGACGTGACCAGCTGCGGTGCAAGACTGATTGCCGGCTCTGTCAGCTACAGTTCCTCCTGACATCAGCACGGCATTATAATTCTGTCGGATATCTGTAATGGTCTGTTTTTAACCCCTGAAGCAAATGCTGGGGTCGCACCCTCAGGATCCGACCCCGGCATGCTTGCCTTTGTGTTATCTGCAAATGGCGTCGATGCGCTGATGAAGGAATGGCATGCAAAGAAGTACAACGCGCCCGCTGGCGCTGCCGGTACTGTTCGCTGTGGCGATGATGACCGGCGCCCATGCGCAGGACGCTGCGCGCGCGCCAACGGCGCTGGAACGGCAATCGTTCCAGCAGTACCGCGCGCAGCAGGGAGCTGCCCAGGCAGGCGAGCGTATTCTGTTTGCGTCCTTGCCTGCTAGCGCCAGCAGTGCGGCGACCTTGCAAGCGAGCGTTGAAGCGCCGCCGCATCGCGGGCGCGGGGCGCTGTGCCGTACCGAGCGCGTTAATCATGTATTGGCCGGCAGCGGCAAGCAGGCGCGCTGGCAGGCGGCTGGCACGCAGTATTACGCGTGGCTGGACCGTGGCGCCTGCCGTGCGGTGGCCGCGCCTGTGCGCTTGCTGCAGCGGGTGCCTGACAGCGAGCTTGAAGGCGTGTTGCTGTATCAAAAAACCTTGCTGGAGCGGGCACGCTTGCTGATGGCCGGCAATACCGCTTGTGCGCCGGCGCGTGCATATCCGTTTGTGCTGGCGGCGGTCGATGTGGGCGCGTCGCGCCCCGGCGCCGAAGAACAGTATGCGCTGGTGTTCCAAAGCGACCGCAACACGTACCTGCGCATCTGGCTGCGTAGGAGTGGCGCTCAATATGATGCGTGGAATGTCACGTGTCCGGCAATGCTGTAAGCTGCGTGCCTGTCTGATCAACCTGTTTTTACGTCTATGAACCACAACTCTGTTTCGGCCCGCACCTGGGGCACCGTCGTTACGCACAACGACGACAAAGCCATTATCTACCGCTACGTCGATACCTTCCATGACGACTGGGATCTGGCAACGCAGCCTGACCGTATCATCATTGCCTGGCGCTATGAGAATCCGACCGGCATGCCGTCGCCGACCGAGCGCGAGCAGATGGAAGAACTTGAAGCGGCGCTCGAACCGGTGGTGGAAGAAGAAGGCTTTGCCACGCTGGCACTGGTGTCGACTGGTGAAAACCTGCGCGAATGGATCTATTACACGCAGTCGGGCGAGGAGTTTTTCAACCGCCTCAATACGGCGCTGGCGGACCGTCCGCGCTTCCCGATAGAAATTCGCAGCGCCCCCGATCCGGCCTGGGCAAGCTATTCCGGCTTTATGGCGGCGCTGTCGAAATAAGCCGGCTCAGGTGAGGGCGGCGACGGCGATGCGCGTTGCTGCCGTGATGATGTCCTGGTTGGTTGGCGCCTTGGCCACTTCGCGCGTGTAGTAGACGGCAATTGCCAGCGGCGTGCCGTCAGGCGACCAGGCCACGCCGATATCGTTGACGGTGCCGTACGCGCCCGAGCCGGTCTTGTCGGCTGCGCTCCAGCCCGCCGGCAGGCCGGCGCGGATGCGCTGGTCACCGGTGGTATTGCCGCGCATCCAGGTGACAAGCTGCTGGCGCTGTGCCGCAGGCAGGCTGTCACCGAGCAGCAGTTGCTGCATGCTGTGCGCCATCGAGGCCGCACTGGTGGTGTCGCGCACCTCGCCCGGAATGGCGCTGTTGAGTTCCGTTTCCCAGCGTTCCAGCTGAAATACTTCATTGCCGATGCTGCGCGCGAATGCCGTCACGGCTTGCGGGCCGCCCAATAATTTCATCAGGAAATTGGCTGCGCTGTTGTCGCTGTATTGCAAGGTAGCGGCGCACAGTTCGGCCACCGTCATGCCATCGGCCAGGTGTTTTTCGGTCACCGGCGAATACGTCACCAGCTCGCTTTGCTGGTAGCGGATGCGCTGCGCCAGCAGACCGGCCGTGCCAGCCTGGCGCGCCAGCACGGCTGCCGCCAGCATGGCCTTGAACGTACTGCACATGGGAAAGCGTTCGTCGGCGCGGTGCGCCAGGCTGGCGCCCGTGCGCACATTGACTGCCGACACGCCCAGACGGCCGCCGGCAGCCTGTTCCAGCGCCGCCAGTTGCTGCTGCGCCGTGCCAGTGGTGGCGGCAAACAGCATGCTGGTCGGGCAGAGCAGGATGGCGCCCGTTGCCAGCATGTAGCGGCGGCGGGCAGGGGAACAGAGGTTTGTCGTCATGGTTATTTCTGGTCGGTAGTGGACAGGCTGGCCAGCAGTTCGCCGATGTCGCTCAGCTGGGCTGGTTTGGTCAGGTGATGGTTAAAGCCGGCGTCACTGGCCAGCTTGCGGTCGTCCTCGCCGCCCCAGCCGGTCAGCGCTACCAGCACGCAGCGGCTGCCGTGCGGCGTCTGGCGCAATGCGCGTGCCACATCATACCCGCTCATGTCGGGCAGGCCGATATCGAGAAAGACCACGTCCGGCCCGAGCGTTGCTGCTTTGGCCAGGGCCTGCGCGCCATCGTGCACCATCTCGGCCTGGTGGCCCATCATGTCCAGGATGGCGCACAGCGTTTCGGCGGCATCGGCATTGTCGTCCACCACCAGGATGCGCAGCTGGCCGCTGGCTGCCGGCGACTCGGTCACGGCCTCAAGCACGGTTTGTGGCGGCAGCGGCAACAGCGGCAGGCGGATGGTAAAGGTGCTGCCAAGGCCAGGTCCGTCGCTGGCGGCGCTGGCGCTGCCGCCATGCAGCTCGGCCAGGCGGCGGACCAGCGACAGGCCAATGCCCAGGCCGCCTTGCGCGCGGCCCATGTTCTGGCCAACCTGGGTGAACATGTCAAAGACGCTGCCCAGCGCATCGTGCGGTATGCCAAGGCCGCTGTCGTGCACGGCGATTACGGCTTCATTGCCGTCGCGCCTGGCCACCACGCTGATCTGTCCGCCAGCGGGCGTGTACTTGGCAGCATTGTTGAGCAGATTGCCTACCACCTGCGCCAGGCGCGTGGGGTCGGCATCGAGCGTCAGCGCCTGCTCGTCGAGCGTCAGCTGCAGCCGGTGCTGGTTCGCCTCGATCAGCGGCAGATTCATTTCTACCGCGCTCGATATCACGTTTTTCAGGTCGATGCGCTCAGGCTTGAGCTCGATCTGGCCGCGCGTGATGCGCGCCACGTCCAGCAGATCATCGACCAGGTGCACCATCTGGTTGACCTGGCGCTCCATCACATCGCGCACGCGCGTGACGGTGTCGGGCTTGTCGGCCGCCATGCGCATGATCTGCAGGCCGTTGCGGATCGGTGCGAGCGGGTTGCGCAATTCATGCGCCAGCGTGGCCAGAAATTCGGTCTTGCGCCGGTCCATTTCCGACAGGTCGTCGGCCAGTTTGCGCAGCTGCAGTTCGCTGCGCTTGCGCTCGCTGATGTCGCTGAACAATACAGCGAGCTTGTGGCTGCCGGGGCCGCCAAGGCGGGTCGCGTAGATATCGAACCAGCGCTGCATGGCGTGCGCTTCGTTTTCATAGCGGATAGGGCGTCCGGTGCGCACCACTTCATCGTAGACATTGAACCAGTGCTGGTCATGCTCTGGTACCATTTCGCGGATGGTGCGTCCTATCGCATTGTCGAGCCCGGAATGTTTGACGAAAGACTGGTTACCTTCCAGATAGCGCCAGTCGACCGGATAGCCGTTGTCGTCATATAGCATTTCAATGACGCAAAAGGCCTGGTCCATCAGGTCGATTACGGTGCCATAGCGTTCTTCGCTGCTTTTCAGGGCCGCTTCCATCTGTTTCTGGCGCGTGATGTCGAGGATAACGCCGGGCAGGCGCAGCGCACTTCCATCGGGGCCATATTCAACGCGGCCGCGCGCCAGTACATGGCGCGTTTCGCCGTCTGCAGCCTGTATGCGGTAGCTCGCTTCAAATGGCTGTTTCATGTTGATGGCCTGCACGATACTGGCGTTCAGTTGCGGCAGGTCCTCGGCATGGATCAGGGCCAGATAGCTGGCCAGCGGCGCCGATGCGCTGCGCTGTCCATGCAGCGGAAACAGGCGCGCCATATTGCCGTCTGCCGTCACCTGATTGGACACGATATCCCAGCTCCAGGTGGCGACTTCGCCGGCAGCGAGCGTCAGGCGCAGTGTTTCTTCGTTGTGTTTGCTGGCCGTCAGATCGAGCGAAATGCCCGACAGGGTAATGACGTTGCCAAAGCCGTCGCTGGTGCAGGTGCCGCGCATGTGCACCCAGTGCAGCGAGCCGTCGGACCAGCGCACGCGCACGTCGATTTCAAAATCGCCGGCCGCTGCGATGGCTGCGCGCACGGTTTCCTGCCACTGCTGCACTTCACCGTCGAGCATGGCGCCAGTCAACTGCTCGTAGCTGAGGTCGGTATTTGCAGGCAGGCCGAAGTTGATGCGGCAGGCTTCGGAGCAAGTGAGGCCACCGCTGCCCAGGTCGATCTCCCAGGTACCCATGCGTCCGCCTTGCATGGCCAGGCGCAGCCGCTGTTCGGCCTGGCGCTGTTCCGTCACGTCGGTATGCGAGCCCAGCCATTCGCGCACGGCGCCGTGCTCGTCGAGCAGCGGCAGCATGCGCACGACCATATTGCGGTAAGCGCCGCTGACATGGCGCAGCCGGTATTCCGTTTCAAACACGGTTGTCAGGTGCGACGGCATGACGTAGGGCATGGCGCGGTCATCGGGATGCAGCGCGTTGATCCAGCCGCGTCCCAGCAGCTCGGCCTCGCTCTGGCCGGTAAAGGCGCGCCAGCCCGGCTGGTCAGCATCAAAATGGCCCAGCGTATGGGTGCTCCAGACGATATCGCAATGCGCGCCCAGCAACAGCCGCGCCCGCTGTTCGCCGTCGTCCGGACGTGCAGGCGTACGCCGCACGATGACCAGCACAGCGCCTTCGCTTTCCGGCAGCCGGTGCAGGGCCAGCTGCCAGCTGCTGTCATTGGCGCCGGCCAGCCGTACTTCGCATTGCGCCGTGCCGTCATGGCGTGCCTGGTCAAGTGCCACGCCGGCAGCAGCCTGCGTTTCGGCTGACCAGAGCGAAGCCCAGCTTGCCTGCGGCAGCAAACGTCTCGCCGTGGAATTTTGTGCAGTCATCTGGCCATCGGTATCGATGACAAACATGGGTTCGGTACCATACTCGTAAGCATGGCTGGCGGCGTGCATGGCGGCAGCGGGCAGGGTCTTGGTTGATTGGTCGGTAGCGAACATGATCGATTAGCGGGCTAAAAAAAACAGGCTAAAAAACAGCTGAGCGAGGAAGTCCGTTGCACTGAAATGGGGCGCAGATGACACGGTCGGGTCAAGAGATAGTACTAGCAATTGTGTACAGGGGCGTGTACTGCTGCCAAGCCGGACAGGTGATTGCCTGACCCGGCGGTTTGTCAAGAAAAGATGAATTTGGCCGTCAATCGGCGATCCAGGCGACCGATTGTGGCTGAATAGCCACTAGTTGCGCGATTCTGTTAGTGATTAAATATTTTGCATAACAATATTCTTGCTGCGCATAAGGCCCTTGAATTAAATTGGCGCCTTGCTGAAAGTCGGCGTCATCAGACATCTCAAGATGCGGCCAGGACCGCTGCCACGTCAAAGCGTGGCGGCAGGGCAGAGCCAATGATGCCGGGAGTGGGGACACATCCGCT
>Ga0308158_10003869_pt1 | contig 12870 bp, 12 predicted proteins | sample PhyBR2_FD_201038 | JGI IMG/M metagenome (GOLD analysis project Ga0308158, IMG submission 201038) | Phyllosphere microbial communities from UC Gill Tract Community Farm, Albany, California, United States - DLSLB.R2 | ecosystem: Host-associated > Plants > Phyllosphere > Unclassified | place: USA...
CGCTCGTCCTCGGCGATCTTCTTCTGGCGGTCCGCTTCCTGCTGCTTGGCCAGTCGTGCGCGCTGTTCGGCCTCTTCCTGGCGCTTGCGCTCGGTCAGGTCGATCTGCTCCTGGCGACGCTTCGCCTCCTGCTCCTGCCTGGCCTTTTCCTGCGAAATGGCCAGCGCGCTGACCGCGTCCTGGTCGACCTTGTCCGGCTGCGCCACGCGCTCCTGCGCCTGCGACTGCTGCGGCGTGGGCGCGTCCATCGGGCGCGGTTCGGGGGTCGGCTGCGGCGGCGGGATGGTGTCTTCCGGGATCGGTTCGGGCTCGGCGATGGGCTCGGGGATCGGCTCGGGCAGGGTTTCCAGGCGCTCGGACTGGCGCAGCGCCTGCCGCGCCGCCGAGGCCTCGGCGCTGGACAGGGCCATGTCGGCCTGCACCGCCGGGTCCCCGGCAGCGGCTTCGGTGTTGCGCTCGGGCGACCACAGCCAGGCCACGATGAAGACCAGCGCAAGCAGCAGGTGGACCAGCGCGGCAAGGCTTACCGGCCAGGCCCAGCCCTGTTCTTCGTCGCGCGGCGGCGGCAAGGCGTCACTGTGCATCGGTGGCCAGGCCAACCTTTTCCACGTTCGCGCGCTTCAGCACGTCCATTGCCGCCACGACCTTTTCATAGGCCACGGCACGGTCGGCGGCGACGATCACGCGGACCGTCTTGTCCTGCGCCACGATGCCGCCCAGCCGCGCCTGCATCTCTTCGGCGGACATCGCCGTGGGCTGCTTTTCGTCGGACAGCTTCAGGCTCAGCTGGCCGTCCGCGCGCACGGAAACGACGATCGGATCCTGCTTGCTCTCCAGCGCCTTCGCGTTGGAACGGGGCAGTTCAACCTCGAAGCTCAGCGTCAGCAGCGGCGCGGTGACCATGAAGATGATCAACAGCACGAGCATGACGTCGATGTACGGCACGACGTTGATTTCGGATTTGAGCTTGCGCCGCTTGCGGCGACCGATGGCACTCATGGTGGGCTCCTCGCCTGGGCTCAGTCGTCTGCGCCGGTCTGGCGCTGCAGGATGGAGCTGAACTCATCGGCGAAGGTTTCAAACCGCACCGCCATGCGCTCCACGCGCGTGGTGAAACGGTTGTACGCCCACACGGCGGGGATGGCCACGAACAGGCCGATGGCAGTAGCGAACAGGGCTTCGGAGATGCCCGGCGCCACCGACGCGATGCCGGCCTGCTCACCGCTGTTGATCATGTCGTGCATGGTCACCATGATGCCGAACACGGTGCCGACCAGGCCCACGTAGGGGGCGGTGGAGCCGATGTTGGCCAGCAGCTCCAGGTTGCGCTCCAGGCGGTCCACTTCGCGGGTGTAGGTGGTGCGCATGGCACGCTGCGCGCCTTCCAGCAGGGCACGGCCGTCCAGCCCGCGACGATCGCGCAGACGGTTGTACTCGCGGAAACCGGCTTCGAAGATGGCTTCCAGGCCGCCCACGCTGCGGTTGCGGTCGGTGGCCGAGGAGTACAGCTTGCCGAGGTCGGCGCCGGACCAGAAGCGGTTCTCGAACTCATCCGCTTCACGGGTGGCCTGCGAGAACACGCGGGCCTTGCGGAAGATGATCACCCAGCTGATGAACGAACCGGCCAGCAGCAGCAGCACGATGATGATCACCGGGATGCTGGCCTTGGTCATCAGCTCCCAGTAATTGATGCCGCTGCGCGAGGCCTGTACGGCGGTTTCGGCGGCGGCGCTGGTGACGTCCTCCGGCAGCGCCTCGACCACCGTGGCCTGCAGGCCCAGAAGCATTGCGATCATCGTTGTTCCTCAGTCTGCAAATCAGGATTGTGTGGAGTAAGGGGGTGTTCGTGCGACTTCAGGACCGCCAGCAGTGCATCGTCCATGGCGCGCGGGCGGAAGGATTCCGCATCCAGTGCGGCAATCCTGACCTGCGCGTCCAGCAGCACCTGGCCATCGCGCAGCACCTGCTGGGCAAAGACCATGCTGGCGCGCCGGCACTGCACCAGCGTGGCGCTCACCTGCAGCGCATCGTCCAGTCGCGCCGGCTTGATGAAGTCCATCTCCATGGAGCGGACCGCGAACACCATGCCGTGTTCGCTGCGCATGCGCTCCTGGCCGAAGCCCAGCGCGCGCATCCATTCGGTGCGTGCCCGTTCCATGAAAGCCACGTAGCGGGCGTGGTAGACCACCCCACCTGCGTCGGTATCTTCCCAGTAAATGCGTGTCGGCCAACTGAACCGCGGCTCACTCATTGTCGGATTGCTCGGCGAAAAGGTCTACCGGGGGGGCCTTCGGCTTCAGGCCCAGATGGCGATACGCACGATGTGTGGCCATCCGGCCACGCGCGGTACGCACGAGGAAGCCTTGCTGGATCAGGTAGGGTTCGACCACGTCTTCCAGCGTGCCGCGCTCTTCGGACAGCGCCGCGGCCATCGATTCCACGCCCACCGGGCCGCCATCGAAGTAGTCCACCAGGGTGCGCAGGAAGCGTCGGTCGAGCTCGTCGAAGCCTTCCGGATCGACCTTCAGCATCACCATCGCGGCCTGTGCGACGTCCTGGTCGATGTGCCCGTTGGCCTTGACCTGGGCGTAATCGCGCACGCGCCGCAGCAGCCGGTTGGCGATGCGCGGGGTGCCGCGCGAACGGCGTGCGATCTCCCCTGCCCCGTCGGCGGTGCAGTCGATGCCGAGGATCTTCGCCGAGCGGCGCACGATGCGCGTCAGTTCTTCGGCGGTATAGAACTCCAGCCGCTGCACGATGCCGAAGCGGTCGCGCAACGGCGCGGTAAGCAGGCCGGCCCGGGTGGTGGCGCCGACCAGGGTGAACGGTGGCAGGTCGAGCTTGATCGAGCGCGCTGCGGGCCCCTCGCCGATCATGATGTCGATCTGGAAGTCTTCCATCGCCGGGTACAGCACTTCCTCGACCACCGGGGACAGGCGGTGGATTTCATCGATGAACAGCACATCGTGCGGCTGCAGGTTGGTCAGCAGCGCGGCCAGGTCACCGGCCTTTTCGATCACCGGCCCGGAAGTCACCCGCAGCGCCACGCCGAGCTCGTTGGCGATGACATGGCTGAGGGTGGTCTTGCCCAGCCCCGGCGGACCGAAGATCAGCACGTGGTCCAGCGCATCGCCGCGTGCCTTGGCGGCCTGGATGTAGATGTCCATCTGCTCGCGCACCGGCACCTGACCGAGGTAATCGGCCATGCGTTTGGGGCGGATGCTGGCATCGACGGCGTCATCCTCGCGGGTGGCGTCGGCGCCAATGATGCGGTGTTCGGTCATCTGCCGATTATGCGGCAAATTGGGCGCGCGCCGTGCGATTGGTGGGTGATCGAACGAGTGATGCCCCCTCGCGGGTGGCTTGAAAGCCGCAGCTGGGTTTGGGCCGGGCGGTGGGGCTGTGCGGGGGACGGCAAAAGCCGCTCCTGCGGGCCTCGTTTCGCGCCATGCATGGCGCGGGTACACGTCATCGCATTCGCGCTGCCGCTCCCACGCTTTGCTGCGCAAACCATGGACCCCTCCTCACCAACACCCACACCCCGCCGCTTCGCGGCCGCCCCTGACTCAGGGGCTCCCCCCCACCCGACACGCTACGGGGCCCTGGTAGCGCCGAGCCGTGCTCGGCGAGCGCAGCGGGCCGTTGGCGGAAACATCCCGCCGACCATGGGTCGGCGCTACCAGGACCGCATGGTCCAAGGCCGCCATGGGCCTGTCGAAGGTGGGGCGGGGTGGGTTGGCGGGGGCGTTGAGCGCCATGGATGGCGCGAAACGAGGCCCGCAGGAGCGGCTGTTGCCGTCCCCCGCCAACCCTCCCCGCTCCGCCAACAAGCAACCCCGCAGCTGTTGCTGTTGCCGTTGCTCGCCTGAAAGCCGCGCGCAGCGCAGAAAACCCTTAGATCTCGACCTGCGCGCCCAGTTCCACCAGCCGGTTGCCGGGAATCCGGAAGAACCCCGTTGCCGGCGCGGCGTTGCGATGCATCAGCGCGAACAGCTTGTCGCGCCAGATCGGCATGCCGCGGTTGGCGGTGGCCACGATCGTCTCGCGGCTGGCGAAGAACGTGGTGTCCATCGGGTCGAAGTAGATCCCGCCGTGGTCGCATGAACGCATCAGCGCCAGCGGCACGTCCGGGGTCTCCATGAAACCGAACTTGACGTAGACCCGGTGGAAATCATCGCCGACCGATTCGATCTTCAACCGGTGCCCCTCCGGCGCGTACGGCACCGGCAGGGTCACCACGTGCAGGAACACATTGCGCTCGTGCAGCACCTTGTTGTGCTTCAGGTTGTGCATCAGCGCATGTGGCGCCACGGTCGGGTCGGCGGTCAGGAACACCGCCGTGCCCGGCACCCGGACCGGCGGCGCCAGCATCAGCCCCGGCAGGAAGGTATCCAGGCGGATGCCGTCCTTGCGGATCTCGTCGCGCAGCAGCTCGCGGCCACGCCGCCAGGTGCGCATCAGGGTGAACAGCAGGATGCCCAGCACCACCGGGAACCACGCGCCCTGCATCAGCTTGGCGCCGTTGGCGATCACGAAGCCCAGGTCGATGATGAAGAACACCACGCACAGCGCAACGATCCAGTGCCGTGATTTCGGCCACAGGCTGCGCGCCACCAGGGCCAGCAACAGGGTATCGATCAGCATCGTGCCGGACACCGAAATGCCGTAGGCCACCGCCAGGTTGGACGAGCTCTGGAACGCCAGCACCAGCCCGATCACCATCACCGCCAGGCCCCAGTTGATGCCCGGGATGTAGATCTGGCCGATGGTGTCGTGCGAGGTGTGCTTGATCCGCATGCGCGGGATGTAGCCCAGCTGCATCGCCTGGCGGGACACCGAGAACGCCCCGGTGATGACCGACTGCGAGGCGATCACCGCCGCCATCGTGGCCAGGATGATCATCGGGTACAGCGCCCAGTCCGGCACCGCTTCGAAGAACGGGTTCTTCACCGCTTCGGGATGTTCCAGCACCAGCGCGCCCTGGCCCAGGTAGTTCATCACCAGGCACGGCAGCACGAAGAAATACCAGGCGTGGCGGATCGGCTTGGCACCGAAGTGGCCCATGTCGGCGTACAGGGCCTCGCCACCGGTGACCGCCAGCACCACTGCGCCGAGGATGAACACCCCGTGCCAGCCGTGGTCCATGAAGAACCGGATCGCCCACCACGGGTTGAAGGCTTTCAGCACTTCCGGTGCATCGACGATGTTGTACAGGCCGATCGCCGCCAGCGAAATGAACCAGATGCTGGTGATCGGCCCGAACGCCTTGCCGATTTTTTCCGTGCCGAAGCGCTGCGCGGCAAACACCGCCAGCAGCACCACGATGGTGATCGGCAGGATGAAGCGATGCAGGCCGGGCGCAGCGATTTCCAGGCCCTCCACCGCGCCCAGCACCGAAATGGCCGGGGTGATCACCCCGTCACCGAAGAACAGCGAGGCGCCGAAGATGCCGAGGATGCCGACCACGTACGCCGAGCGCGAGCCCTTGCTCAGCGTGCGCTGGGTCAGCGCCATCAGCGCCATGATCCCGCCCTCGCCCTCGTTGTCGGCGCGCATGATGATGGTGACGTACTTCAGGGTCACCACCAGGATCAGCGCCCAGAACGACAGCGACAGCACGCCCAGCACGGTGTCATGGTCGCTGGTCAGCCCGTAGTGGCCGGAGAACGCTTCCTTCAGGGTGTACAGCGGGCTGGTGCCGATGTCACCGAACACCACGCCGATCGCACCGACGACCAAGGCCATGCTGCTCCCGGTGGGGGCATAGCCGTGGCTGCCATCTTGCGGGTTGCTGGGGGTGGACATGGCGGGGCTCGGTGGGAGTATCGAAAAGGAAAAGGGCAGGCTCAGCGCAGCGCCGACTGCAGCGCCTTGCGGATGACCATGGCGACGTCGTCGCCCTCGGCATTGGCATCGCGGGCCATGCGCGCCGCCTCGGCCGGCTTGTAGCCGAGCTGCTGCAGCGCAACGGTGGCTTCGGACACCGGATCGGCCGCGGCGGGACCACTACTGGACGGCAGGGCGCCGCCTGCGCCCAGCTGGGCGGCACGGTCGCGCAGTTCCAACACCATGCGCTCGGCGGTCTTCTTGCCGATGCCCGGGATGCGGGTCAGCGCGGTGACGTCCCCGGACTGCACCATCCGCACGAACTCTTCCACGCTGGCCGCCGACAGCACCGCCAGCGCGATCTTCGCACCGATGCCGCTGACCTTCTGCACGTCGCGGAACAGGCGGCGCTCGCCATCGCGCAGGAAGCCGTACAGCGACACGCTGTCTTCCTTCTGCGCGTAGTGCGTGTACAGGATCACCTCGCGGCCGATGTCCGGCAGGTCATAGAACGTGCTCATCGGGGCTTCCAGCTCGTAGCCGACCCCGTTGACGTCCACCACCAGCCACGGCGGCGCCTTGTAGGCAACGATTCCACGCAGGCGACCGATCATGCAGCAGTGCTCCTCATTTCCGGCCCCACGCCTGGCGGGCGCTGAGCCCCAGGCGGTTGGCCGTGGCCCGTACGTGGGCATGGGTGATGGCCACGGCCAATGCGTCAGCGGCGTCGGCCTGCAGCTTCGTCTTCAGGCCGAGCATGAGCCCGACCATGTGTTGGACCTGTTGTTTTTCCGCTCCGCCGCGCCCGACGACCGCCAGCTTGATCTCGCTGGCCGCGTACTCACTGACCGGCAGGTCGCGCAGCACCACGGCCGAAATCGCCGCCCCGCGGGCCTGGCCGAGTTTCAGTGCCGAATCCGGGTTGCGCGCCATGAACACCTTTTCGATGGCCACTTCCTGCGGCTGGTACTGGACGATCAGATCGGCCAGTCCCAGCACCAGGATCTTCATCCGCTGCGGGAAGTCGTCAGCGCCCAGCAACACCAGCGGCTGGTGGTGGACATGGCTGACACGGCCGGCCGCATCGACGTCGATGATGCCGACCCCGGTACGTTGCGAACCGGGGTCGATGCCGAGGATGCGGGTCATCGACGGGCTTAGGCGTGCGCGCCGAGATCGGCGTTGGAGTAGACATCCTGCACGTCGTCGAGGTCTTCCAGCATGTCCAGCAGCTTCTTCACCTGCAGGGCGGTGTCGCCCTCCACGGCAATGTCATTGTCGGCGCGGAAGGTGATTTCGGCGTGGTCGCTCGGCAGCCCGGCGGCCGCCATCGCATCGCGCACGGCGTGGAAGGCGTCCGGCGCAGTGACCACGTCGATGGAGGCGTCATCGGGGTAGACCACGATGTCGTCCGCACCGGCCTCGATGGCGGCCTCGGTGATGCGGTCTTCGTCTGCGCCCGGCGCATAGCTGATGACGCCCAGGCGCTTGAACATGAACGCTACCGAGCCTTCGGTGCCCATGTTGCCGCCGCACTTGCTGAACGCATGGCGGACATCGGCGACGGTGCGCACCTTGTTGTCGGTCAGGCAGTCGACGATCACGGCCACGCCGCCGGGCGCATAGCCCTCGTAGCGGATCTCTTCGTACTCGACGCCTTCCAGCTCGCCGGTGGCCTTCTTGATCGCCCGCTCGATCACGTCCTTGGACATGTTCGAGGACAGCCCCTTGTCCATCGCCACGCGCAGGCGCGGGTTGTTGTTGGGGTCGCCTCCGCCACCACGCGCGGCAACGCCGATCTCGCGGATGATCTTGGTGAAAATCTTGCCGCGTTTCGCGTCAGACGCGTTTTTGCGGCCTTCGATGGAGGGACCTCTACCCATGGGGGCTTCCGTTTGGCAGCTTCAGGAACAGGGCGCGGATTCTACCTGATCGGGCGCCACATCCGTGTCCACCCCGCCGCAGGACCTGGCGCGGTCAAGCGGCAGCGGAGGCCTGGCCAGGATGAAAGCGTCCGTGGCGCAGGAACTGCGCGGTCTGCCGCGCTGCCTCCAGCGAGAACACCAGCCCGCTGTGGGAACAGCGCACGACACAATGGTCGGCCAGTCCCGGCAAGCGGGTCTCGGCCAGCGCCACGGTGCCGTCGGAGTCTCCCTCCAGCGCCCCCAGCAGGCTGCCGAGGCCGTGCGGGACACAACCGGCGATCAGTCCCACCTTCGCCTCGCCCTGCCAGTCCGGCAGCCCATCCAGCAGCAGTCCGCTGCTGCGCCCGAGCGCTGCGGCCCAGCCGTGTTCGGCCAGGATGCGGGCGGTGCCACTGCCGCGCAGCGGCGATCCCAGGCAGACCACCCGCTGCACCTGCAGGTCCGGCGCCTGACGCAGCGCCTCCAGCGCCACCAGCCCGCCCAGGCTGTGGCCCACCAGCGAGACCGGCCCGCGCTGCTGCAGGCGTTCCAGCAACTGCGGGACGGCCACTTCGGGGCCGCCCAGCACGCTTGAATAGCCGAAGGTCTCGACCTGGAAGCCGCGCGCGCGCAGGCGCCAGGCGAGCGGGCCGACCCAGGCGCGGGCGTTCCAGATGCCATGCAGGAGCAGGACGGAGGGATTCATGTTTCCAGTTTGACGCATCTGACCATCCGGGGCGACCGCTGTGGCGGGCCATCATGGAACTCGACCAGGTTGCCGACCCGTCGCGGCTGCAGCGTCTGCCGGACGTCGAGCAGGGGGCGCCCCCCCACCCAGGCGAGCAGCGCGACGGACTCGCCACCATCCAGGTTCAGGGAAACGTTGGGCGGCGATTGCTGGCGGTCCAGCCGGGCCATCGCCGCCGAAAACGCCGTAAGTGTCCAGCCGGAGTCGGCGCAGCTACGGTCGCCCATGGGGGCCGCGACGAGCCGGATGCGACCACTTCCAGCGCTGGATGGCAGGCTGATCGCAGCCCGTGGGTTGGCATCATGCGCGTGCCACAACACACCGGGCGGAACCAGATCGCCCCGCTCGAAACAGAAATCGGGCGGCAGGCGGTACATCGGATTACCTGCGGCTTTGATTCCGAATACCGGCTCACCGCGCTCTGCCAGAAGGGGCGCACTGGCGAACGAGGAGCCGTCGGCGAACATCATTTGATGATAGTCGCCTGCAAACGCCGAAGGCACGGGCAACGCCGGCTGCTGCCTTCCCCCGGCCGTGTTCAGCGGTCCAATCGGCCGCGGTTCGGGCTGGGCGCTGCAGGCGCGCTGGCGGTAATTGAAGTAGCCGCCGTTGATACGCACGCACGTGCCTGCACGCTCACCGCCGGCAGGTGCCGCGCAGGGGTCGAGCAACGCTTCGCCCTGCAGGACGCTGCCGCTGAAACGGCGAGGATCCAGGCTTATCCAGGCAAGCTGCTTTGCGGCGCGGGCGGCCTGCGGCGCAGCCGCAACCTGCAGCCCCATCCTCTCCAGCAACGCCGGTGATCCTTCCAGCCGCACGGCGATCATCCCTGGCGCGAGCGTGGTGACAGTGATGGCGCGTCGCACGCGCCCGCCCTCCACCACGGCGCGCCAGCGCCCGGCCGTGCGTGCCTCAGCCAGACTGCGGTTGCGCACGCCGGCAGGTTTCAGCACGCATGGGCATTTCACGGAAGACGAGGACGACGACGCGGGAGGGAACACGGGAGAGAGGGGTGGCTCCGCTGGCGAAGACGGGGAAGTAGTCATGGGATCCACGCTGAAGGTGCTGCAGGGATGTCGCTTTCAGCAAGCGCCGCGCAAGGAGGCTGCGAGCCTCCGAAATGGCGCGTGTTGAAAGATGAGTGAATCCTGTAATTCCACCATGGGTAATGCCGATTTACCCGCCAAAATTGCCACTCGAAATCTTCAATTTGATTGATTTCGCAGTGGTTAACGCATGACTCAGGCTTCCCAGCTTCGCAATGCGCAGGCTATGCCTCCGTTTCCCGAAGCTGTATCACGATGACCGCTTACACACCTGCGTGGGCGCTGCCGATCCTGCAGCGCGCCGCGCACCGCCTGCCCCTGCCTTTGGACGTTCCTGCTGCTGCCTACACGCTTCTCGACGAAGGCGGAGTGGAATGGCACCTGGAAGTCACCGACGACCACCTGCTGCTGCACTGCCAGCTGGCCGATGACGGGCTGCGCTGCAGTGAACACCGGCTGCGCGCCCTGCTCGCCCACCATCACGACCCGCACGCCATGGGCGGCGCCTGCATCGCCCTGGACATCAGCAGCGGTGTGCTGCGGCTGATCCAGGCCCATGCCCGCGAGTCGCCCGCCCTGGACGACCTGCCAGGTGCATTGCAGCGCCTGCAGTGCATTCGCCGCCACCTGCTCGCCTCCCTCTGACCCTTCGGATCCCCACATGCCGACGTTGACCATTTCCCAGACCTCCCCCGCCCTGCTGCCCCCTGCGCCGCCGCATGCGCCGGCGTCTCCCATCCACGAGCACGCCTCGCTGCTGTTCTGCGCGGCCGGACCGGCCGCGCCGGTCCTCAACCAGTCGCGGGCCGCAGCCGAGTTCGACGTCGGGCGTGATTGGCAGAAGTTCATCGCCGGCTGGCCATGCGTCACGATGATGGGCCGCAGTGTCGAAGTCCCTGCCGCAGAACAGCGGATCCGTCCGGCGACCTTCTTCTCTGCGGCCAACCCTGCCGACAGCGCCACCCGCGACCTGTATCTGCAGGCCTACCAGAACCATTCGCATGACAACCAGAGCGTCCGTCAGGAAATTGGCCAGGCCGCCTTGGCCCAGGTGCGCGAGCAGGCGCAGCGCCTGGACCTGCAGGTGCCCCTGCAGGACGTCAAGACACGACAGGCCTATCGGATGGACCCCGCCACCGGCCAGGGCGTGCCGTACCTGCATGCCCGCGACATGCCGTTCCGCGCGGCGCTGGATGCCGCCGATGCAGCAATCCACACCTTCCTGCCGGGCTATGCCACCGGTGATCGCTATTCATTGATCCTCGCCACGTTGATCAATCCACGGCTCAACGTGTCCATCGCCTACAGCCGCGGCAACGCAGCCGAAGAACATCATGCCCGCGAAGCCTTCGAGGTCATCCGCAGCGCGCTGGGGACCAGCGGGCAGCAGGATGCAGCGCATCGCGTGTCACTGTACGAATACACCGGTGCAAGCCTGAAGAATGCGCGTGAATCGCTGGACGACAGCGCTACGCGTGCTGATTTCAAGCACGTGGCGGGTGCGCCCTCACCGCTGGTCGGCGGCGACGAGCATGCGGCCACGCACGTGTTCCACATATCCGCCACGACCGAGCTGATCGCGCGTCGCTTCCGCGATCCGGACCTGTCGCCTGAAGCGCGCTGCATCGATGTCCGCGACAAACTCATCGCGCTGGTCCACCCGGTCGAGCGCGAACGCATCGATGCACTGGTCGACACGGTCATCGCCGAACAGGGCATCCAGCCCGGCGCGGCCGCGTTGTGGATCGCCGATCGCGAATACGCCAACGCCCGCGAGGCAGAGGCGATTTCACGGCCCATGATGTTCGAGCAGATCGCCGACGCACTGGAACACGCAGGCTCCCCGGTGTATTGCATCGCCGATACTTATATCAACCGCGCACGCGATGAGAACGGTGAGGATCGTCTCACCGACCGCCATCCGTACCGACCGAAGCTGCATCCCCATATCGGCCGCTTCTGGGCAGCGGAACTGAATGGTGAGCGCGTGCTGGCCCCTCGCGAGCATCAGTGGTACTTCATGCACAAGCTGCTGGATACCGTCGGTGGCCCGGTGATCGGCATCCGTAGCGGCGCACTGGAACCGTTCGCGCTGATGGGACACCAGGTGATCTACCTGGAGCACAAGGACATGTTCACCCCCGAACGCCACGCCTGCTGGCAGGGAGTCATTCCCTACCACCGGCTGATCACCAACCACACCACCGGCTACCTCAACAAGGAAAGCGAAACCTTCCGCGACAACGCGCTGCGCAGCCTGCTCAGCGAGACCCTGCAGCGCAGGCTGGAACGGGGTGCCGCAGATCCGGTGTACGGACCTTGGCCCGATCGGCAGCAGTCGCTGTCCCGGATGGAGGACGACCTGGCCCGCGGCCTCCTCAGCAGCAACGAACTGAAACTGCTGGTAGCGATGACGCGCAGCCGCACAACGGCGATGCAGACCGCCGCGTTGCCCGGCACCTTTGGCGCCGCACCGGGCGCCAGCTGATCTGGACGGTGCTCATGCTGTCGCCGGGGTATCGGCGGCAGCGACCAGCGGCCGCCGCAGGATGAACTCAAGATCGTTGGTTTCACCGACCGGGAACAAGTACTCGCCCACTTTCTGGAAGCCGTAGCGGGCATAGAAGCGCTGCGCGCCGAAGTTTTCCGACCACACCCCCAGCCACAGCGGGCGCGGGCCGCCGCGCTCCAGCCAGGCCAGCGCGGTCTCCAGTAACCGGCTGCCCCAGCCGCAACTCTGCTCGGCCTTGATCAGGTACAGCCGCTTCAGTTCGCCGTCGCCGGGCTGCACGTCCGGATGCGGCAGGCCGCATGGACCGGCCGCCGCGTGGCCGATCGCCACACCGTCATGTTCCAGCAGCCACACCGCGTAATCCGGGTGCGCCAGGATGATCCGCTGGCGCTCCACCGCATAGTTTTCGTCGAGGAAATCCTGCAGGTGCCGGGGCGGATACAGGTGGCCGAAGGTCTCGGTGAAGGTGCGCGCGGCCAGCACCGACAGGATCGCAGCGTCGTCGACGCTGGCACGGCGGATCGCATAGGAACCCAGGACCATGTGCTTGCCTCGTAGCATCAAGCCGTCGCGACGGCGTGGTTGGGAAAGGCTGCCGGCCTGTGCACGACAGCCCTTGGAGCGGCCTCAGCCCTTCTTGGGACGTACCTGGATGTGCACTTCGGCCAGCTGCGCATCGGCGATCGGCGACGGTGCATCGGTCATCAGGCACTGCGCGCCGGTGGTCTTCGGGAACGGGATGACGTCGCGGATCGACTCGGTACCGGCCATCAGCGCGGCGATGCGGTCGATGCCGAAGGCGATGCCACCGTGCGGCGGCGCGCCGTAGTTCAG
>Ga0308158_10003870_pt1 | contig 12868 bp, 13 predicted proteins | sample PhyBR2_FD_201038 | JGI IMG/M metagenome (GOLD analysis project Ga0308158, IMG submission 201038) | Phyllosphere microbial communities from UC Gill Tract Community Farm, Albany, California, United States - DLSLB.R2 | ecosystem: Host-associated > Plants > Phyllosphere > Unclassified | place: USA...
AACATTTCATTCGTCTTCAGAATATCAACAAGGTGTTTGGCGAGCGCCACAGCAAAGCCATGAAGTTACTGCATCAGGGGTCGGACAATGAAGCAATTACCGCTGAAACCGGCTGCCATGTAGCGTTAAGAAATATCAATCTGGACATTCCTTCCAATGGCATTTATTGCATCATGGGCTTGTCGGGCTCGGGCAAATCCACCCTGCTGCGCCATATCAATCGCCTGATTGATCCGGACACCGGTACCGTTCAAATCCAGGACGTCGACGTGACTGCTTTGTCGATACCCGATCTGCAGAAGTTTCGCCAGAAGCGCATCGCCATGGTCTTTCAGCACTTTGGTCTGTTGCCGCATTTTACCGTGCAGCAGAATGCCGAATTTGCCCTGCGCGTACGCGGTGTGCCCAAGCCTGAGCGCGCAGAACAGGCGCGCTACTGGCTCAACGAAATGGAACTGTCGGGCTACGAGGCGCATTATTACGATGAGCTCTCCGGCGGCATGCGACAGCGGGTCGGCCTGGCGCGCGCACTGGCGGCCGGCACCGATATCCTGCTAATGGACGAACCGTTTTCCGCACTTGATCCGCTGATCAGGCGCAAGTTGCAGACACTGCTGCTGAATTTGCAGGATCGGCTGAACAAGACAATTGTGTTTATTACCCATGATGTGGAGGAAGCTCGAACACTGGGCGGCACCGTTGCCCTGCTCAATCAGGGCCGCCTGATTCAACAAGGTAGTCTGGAGCAGATGACGGCAAATCCGGCAGATGAATATGTGGCCAGTTTTTTGACTTCCTCGACAGAGGCGTCATGAGCGTATCCAGAGACTTTCTGGAGTATGTGCTGGATCTGCTGGCGCCGCTGGGGCCGATAACCACACGCAGAATGTTCGGCAGTGTCGGACTGTATCTTGACGGACGAATGTTTGCCATCGTCAGCGGTGACGACCGATTTTATGTCAAGTCCGATAGTCAGACCCGGGCACAGTTTGACGAAGCAGACTGTCCTGCGCTGACCTATACCACGACAAAACCCAACGGGGAGAGCAAGACAGTCGCGCTTTCATTTCGTGCCCCGCCCGAATCAGTCCTGGATGATCGTCAACAAATGCTGGACTGGGCGCAGCTTGGCACTCAGGCGGCTGCTCGCATGCCAGAAAAGAAACAGCGGACACGTTCAGCAGGCTCGCCGGCCGAGGCGTACCGGCGCCGCAGGTGACCACATGACATCGCCTGCGCTGCCCAGCAACGTCCTCCGCCCTGAACAGCGCACCAGCATCAATACAGCACTTCCGGCAGCCACAGTCCGATTTTAGGAAAGACATACAATAGAATCAGCGCCAGTATCTGTATGCCCATGAAGGGCAACATACCCAGGAATATCTGGTTCAGTGTCACGTGCGGCGGGGCAACGCCTTTCAGATAAAATGCCGACATGGCCACGGGCGGAGACAGAAATGCGGTCTGCAGATTCAGCGCGACCAGAATGCCGAAAAACAGCGGGTCGATATTGTAATGCGCCAGCAAAGGCAGAAATATCGGCATGAAAATAACGATAATTTCTGTCCACTCCAGCGGCCATCCCAGCAGGAAAATCACAATCTGCGCAAGAATCATGAACTCCAGCGGCGTCAGGTCCATCGACACGACCCAGGTATTGATGATTTCCTGCCCGCCCAGCAAGGCAAAGGCGGCCGAGAAAATACTGGAGCCAACGAACAGCCAGCACACCATGGCGCTGGTTCTTGCCGCCAGATACACCGACTCCTTGAGCATCGGCATATTCAGCCGTCGATAGCACAGGGCCAGCAATATACCGCCGAAAGCCCCCATTGCCGCGGCTTCCGAGGGTGTGGCAAAGCCAAAGACAATACTGCCGAGCACCGCCAGAATCATAATTGCCAGCGGGAAAAAAGACGCCATCAACATCTTGAAAATTTCCAGCCGGGCAAAGGTGAACCAAGCATAGAACGCAATCATGAGCGCCAGCCCCACGGCAAACACAATCCAGAAGGTTGGCGATACGCCTGGCGCGTCGGCCTCGGGCGTGGTCGACGCGCTGGCTGCATTCTGTTCAGATTGCGGTGGCGTGGCGCCTGGCGGCTGCGCTACAGTGCCCGGCGGTTCTGCCAATGTGGCGCCCGGCGGCTCGGCAAGAGATCCGGGTGGCTCGGCCAGCCCTGATCCGGCCGGCTCCTGCAGCGAACCGGCATACTGCACCGTTGAAGGCGCATTGAGCGAGCCCATTTCCGTCAGCGTGCTTGCCTGTTGCTTCGTGGGCAATGACAGTTTGTAGCTAAGCCCGATCGCGCAGGCGAACATGATGGCGGGTATCAGGACAATGAATAATTGCTTGAGTATCACCGAGGCCGGAATGGCGATATTGCGCTCGCCCTTCAGGGCACGTAGCAAGCCCGGGAGAGCCTTGTTGCTGATGCTGTTTTTGATGCTGGCAGCAAATTCAGGCAACGGAATCCGGCGCTCTTCCTCCGACAAGGGCGGCGCCCAGGTAGGTTTTATTTTTGCCACCACAATGATATACAGCACGTACATGCCGGCAAGCATGAGGCCCGGGAAAAACGCTGCAGCATATAATTTAACAACCGATACACCCGCCACCGCCCCATACACAATCAACAACACCGAAGGCGGGATCAAAATTCCCAGGCAACCGCCTGCAGTAATCACACCGGCCGACAGTTTGACGTCATAGCCCGCCTTGAGCATGGCCGGCAGCGCCAGCAGGCCCATAAGCGTAACCACGGCGCCAACGATACCGGTGGCGGTTGCAAACACCGCGCATGTAATCACGGTTGCCACTGCAAGCGATCCAGGGATCTTGGCCATCACCAGATGCAGGCTTTTGAACAGCTTCTCGATCAGGTTGGCGCGTTCGACCAGATAGCCCATGAAGATGAACAGCGGAACGGCAATCAGCACGTCATTTGTCATGACGGCGTAAGTGCGCAACACCATCAGGTCCAGCGTCTGCTCTATGGCTAGCTTGGGACCCATTGCGCGATAGGCAAACAGTGTAAATATGACGCCCATGCCCATCAACGTGAATGCGGTGGGAAAACCAAGCATGATGGTGACCACAATCAACGCCAGCATCAACAGGCCCAGATGGCCATTGGTAATATCGGCTGGGGCTGGCATGAAAATAACCAGGGCAGCGACAATCGCAATCAGGATACTGATACCGAACCAGGCCTCTTTTCTCATGCTTTGTCCCCTTGTTTTGCGATGTACCGGTCGGCTTCCTGAATGTCGGCATCGGTCACGTTGACCATGTCTTTCAGTTTATCGACATCGACTTCTTCGACGTCAATGTCCCTGGAGGGCCACTCGCCGAAACGCAAACACTGCACGCATCGCACAACCTCGACAATGCCCTGCATGATCAGCGCAAAACCGGCAATGGGAATAATTGCCTTGAATGGATAAATAGGCGGACCATCCGCGGTAATGGTCGAGTGCTCATTGATGACAAAAGACTCGGAAGCATAGTTATATCCAGCCCATACCAGAGCAATAACGCCAGGGAAGAAAAACAGGATATACAAAATGAGATCGAGCAGCGCCTGCAGGCGAGGCGGAAAGAATCCGTAGAGCACATCACCGCGCACATGACCATTCTTGCCCAATGTATAAGCACCCGCCATCATGAACAAGGCGCCATACAGCATATTCATGACATCAAATGCCCAGGCGTGCGGATTTTTAAACGCGTAACGGGAGAACACTTCGTAAGTGACAAACAGCGTGAGAATCAGCGCACACCAACCGAATAGCTGTCCGATCCAGGTATTGACCTGATCAATACGGTGGAGAACTCTTTTCATTAACAAACTCCTGGGACAGAGCAATAAACAATCCCTTGCGCCGAATGCGGGTTGTCATTCTTGAGGCGGCTGGCGCAACACCCGACAATCGCGCTGAATTCGCAGCCAAAGCGCGCATCCAGCCATCATCCGGTCATCGCGGCCAGCACGCCGACGCGACAGGAACCGGCACCGGCACGCAGCGCCGGCGCCATCTATCGGGTGCCTAGCCCGCAGCCTTCTTCACAAAGTAATGGTTATAGGCCATACGACGATTGTTATTGGTATCCATATCCCAGGCCACTGCCCGCTCGGCGAATTTGCGCTGTGACTGTTCAATTTCCTTGAACAGCGCATTGTTTTCCGCTTTCTTGGTAATGATATCGTCCCAGGTGGTCAATTGCTGTTGCAGGATGGCGTCGGGCGTCTTGTAGAATTTGACGTTGTCCTCTGTTTTGAGCTTGATATAGTCCTGGGAATAACGGTCAATCGCTTTCCACGACATATCGGCCGAGGCCGCTTCGACCGCATTCTGAATAATGGCTTTCATTTTGTCGGGCAGGCTATTGTATTTGTCCTTGTTGAAGGTAATTTCAAATGTCTCGGAAGATTGGTGAAAGCTTTGCAGCATGCAAACCTTCGACACATCCGGGAATCCCAGCAACCGATCTGACGATGCGTTATTGAACTCGGCGCCATCGAGCAGGCCGCGATCCAGCGCGGGTACGATTTCGCCACCCGGCAACGCATTGACCGCCGCTCCCATGGCTGTAAACAAATCAATGGCCAGGCCATTGGTGCGAAATTTCATGCCCTTCAGATCTTCTGCCTTCGCGATGGGTTTCTTGAACCATCCCAGCGCCTGCGTCGGCATGGGGCCACTCAGAAAGGATACGACATTGCCACCGATGGATTCATACAGTTTGACCAGCAGTTCCTTGCCACCACCGTATTTGTGCCAGGCCAGCAGCATATTGGCGTCCATCCCAAATGCCGGTCCCGATGAAAACAGGGCCAGCGCATTCTGCTTGCCATAACTGTAGCCTAATACACCATGTCCGCCATCCAGCGTGCCTTTGGACACCGCATCCAGCAAGGCAAAAGCCGGCACCACTGCCCCCGCGGGGAGCACTTCAATCTTGAGCTCACCACCGGTCATGTCATTGACTTTTTTCGCAAAGTCATTGGCATACTCGTGGAAAATATCAACGGTTGGCCAGGTACTCTGAAAACGGAAATTGATCGGCGTCTGTGCACTGACAATGGCTGGAAATCCCATCCCCACCGCGGCGACCGAACCGGCTGCTGCTCCTCCCAGAAACTTGCGACGTGATGATTTTGGTGTTGCTGTCTGACGTTTTTTCGCAATGCGAGTTGTCATAATTGTCTCCTTTGTACCTGTAATCTAATCATTGTTTATCGTTTTTCATACATGTTACAAACTGCGACTGCAATGAAGTTTATACGCACAGAATCCAGTGTTGTCAAGAATATTCAGACATCTGTAAGTACGCTTGGAATTTGCCAACTTTCGACGTAGACCATGGGCGCCAGCTTACCATGCGCGCCGCCCGCTCCTGGCGGGCGTTACGGCGCAAGTCTGGCGGCACCGCAAGGCGATTGCAACTGCAATATACCCAGGAAAACCCCCATGCCTGCCAACCATATTTGCGCGCCAGGCTGGTCAATAGCAGATCCCTGCAAACCGTCACTGAACCGTCATCTGCCCTGCCCAAAAAGTGATTGTCGGGCGGTGCCTCAATTGTTGCAGGCGGGGATGAATTTTTCTGTGTTTATTTCAAAAAAATGCTAATATTGGATCCAATTTAGGATTCAATATAATGATGTACCGAAGGTTGCCCCGCATTCATCAGCCATCCCGTTTATGGTTTATAAGTGCTCACTGTTGCGGGGCAAGCGGTCCGCAAAACAGGTGGGCCGGCAGTATCTCTCGCGTATAAATTCAAGAGCCTCCAATGATCAGCCTTGCAACAACAAACCCCGTTACCCTGTCGGCGCAAACCGTTACAGACCAACTGCGCGCGCTTATCCTTGACGGTTCACTAGGTATCGGGGTGCAGTTAAAGCAAGAGGCGCTGGCGCGCAAGTTCGGTGTCAGCCGCATTCCCATACGGGAAGCACTCAAGCGGCTGGAAGCCGAAGGGCTGGTCGCGCACACTGCGCATCAGGGTTCAGTGGTGGCCTCACGATCCATAGATGATCTGCTGGAAACGCTGGATATCAGAATCGGACTGGAATCGCGCGCGCTTGTCCTGGCCATTCCACATATGACGCCTGCCATACTCAGAAAGGCTGAGACCATCCTTGCGCGCTACGATGCCAGCGATATGCCTGGCGAATGGTCCGAGCTGAATCTGGCATTTCACTTGTGTTTATATAAACCTTGCGGCAGGCAGCGGCTTTTGTCGATGATTGAAAGCCTGGTCAGAAGCGTGGACATCCATTTGCGGGCGCATCAATCGGCAGCGATTGGCAGAAAATCGCCCCAAAAAGATCATCGCGCCCTGCTTGAGGCCTGCAGGGCCGGCAACGCCGAGCGGGCACGAAAGCTGCTTGAACGCCACATCGTCCAGACCCAGCAAGCCCTGCACAATGCCCGACCACAAGCGCTCTGAGTGAGCGTGACAATACTGCCAAACAATCGTCGTAATGTACTTTTGCCACCCACTTACTTTTCACTGAGCCTTTCCCATGCCTGCACACCAGCACCTGTTTGACGTTGCCATTATCGGTGGCGGAATTATCGGCTCAGCCACCGCCTACTATCTTGTACAACAGAATCCACAACTGTCGGTTTGCGTGATTGAACCAGACCCCAGTTACGAGCTGGCCTCGGCCTTGCGCTCTTCGGGCGGCTGTCGTGTACAGTTCACCGGCACGGAAAACATTGCGATGTCGCTATACAGCATCGACTTCATCAGGAACTTTGAGCGCACCATGGCCACCGCACAACATCCGGCGCCTGTGGACTGGGTCGAGGGTGGCTACCTTTTTGTCGTTCCACCCGAAGACACCAAAAACCTTGAGAGAAACGCACGTTTCCAGCAATCCCAGGGTTGCACGCTGGACCTGCTGTCGCCAGCGGAGCTAAAAGACCGATTCCCGGCCATGTATGTGGGCGATCTGGGCGCAGGCGTACATACGCCCCATGATGGCTGGTGTGACCCGTATGGACTACTGTGGGGCTTGCGTCGCAAAGCCATAGCGCTTGGCGCGCAATACATTGCCGACCGGGTTGTGGCCGCCGATCATGACGCAACCAAGGCAAAGTCAGTCACCTTAAGCAATGGGCAGGTGATTCGGGCCGCTGCATTTGTCAACGCCACTGGTGCCTGGTCGGGCGACGTCGCCCGATTATTCAATATGCCATTACCGATAGCGCCGGTGCGGCGCTTCGAACATTACTTCACGCCGGGCAGTCACGTGGGTCATTTGCCCTATGTCAAGGATACGGCCAGGCTGGCCTTCCGTTCCGAAGGACAGGGCTATTCCGGAGGGCTGGTCGATGGGGACGTACCACGCGGCTACAATTTTGAAGTTGATCACCATAACTTCGAAAACGTGGTCTGGCCGGCGGTCGCGCATCGCTTTCCAGCCTTTGAAGCCGCCCGTTGCCACCGCAGCTGGGCCGGGCTGTACGAAGTAAACGAACTGGACGGCAATCCGGTGATCGGCGCATGGAATGCGCGCCTGCCAAACCTTTATACCGTAGCTGGTTTTTCAGGGCATGGCATGATGCACGCGCCTGCTGCCGGTCGCGGCATTGCAGAGCTAATCGTTCACGGCCGATTCCAGACCATTGACCTGTCTCGCCTTGGCTATGAACGAGTCGAGCAAAACGCTCCCTATCCTGAACAGGGCATCCTGTGACCGCGGAAAAACGGATCGGACCATGCACTGATCTGCCCTGCCGGGTCTGACATGCTCACGGGCACCTGCCCCCGTGCTCGGACCCGGAGCCCTCTATACGTGCCGCATGAGGCCGCCATCGACCCGAATATTCTGCCCTGTAATGTAACCAGCCCCTTCGGAGGCCAGGAAGGCCACTTTAAAACCGTCTTGCGCCAGCCGGGTCGCCGCTTGCGCCCCCATGCCACTGCCACCTGCCGTGATTACTGCGACTTTTTCAACTGTCATTAATTGCTCCTGGTTGTTTTCTGTGAGTTACTCCACCCCGCTGACAAGGAAACACATCATGCCCCGGCGTGAATTATCCGCCCAGTCCAGCCGGCACTAGCGCTCACTCACGACAATTTCATCGCCGATTGCATAAAATTGACCGCCGGCGATATAGTGCAGCGTACGCAAGGCAGGGTCTGCGCTGGCAAACTCCCAATGCCCATTCCGGAAAACGCGGCTGTCGGCCCAGGCGCCAATAATTTCAGCAATAAAAAGGTCATAGCGCGTCTGATTGTGTGGCTCCGGGATCAGCCTGCAGGCCAGCCATGCAGCACATCCCGCGACAAAAGGCAGATCAAATCCGTCCATGCGAAATATCTTGGTGCCGGCAGTTTCCAGCTTGCCGGGCTCATCATCCAGGCCATGGTTTCCAACATAGTGAGTCATCTGTGCCTGTGCCACCGTCGGTATCTGCACGACAAACGTACCGGCATTCTCGACAAGCCTGCGTGTGCAAGTACTTTTATCCAGCACCACAGTCAGTTTCGGAGGCGAAAAATCAAGCCCACAGGCCCACGCTGCCGCCATGACATCCTGCACCCCGTCATGGACGGCCGACACCAGGGTTGTGGGACCGTGATTGACCAGCCGATAGGACTTTTCCAGAGGAACGGGTTCGATATATTGATTCATGATGCATCCTGCAAATATGAGTGAAACGCTGGCGCATTTAGCCAGCCTTGACGGCCTTGCTCCTACCGGTTTCACCGAATTGAACACCCCGTTCACTTTTGGTGAAGTCAGCGTTTTTCATTGACAAATAGACTGACCGTCTGCTGATCGATACTATTGGTCATGAAATGTAGACATATATACGACCAATAGCATTATAAATTCAAACATAATCAGGACGAGACATGACACACGGCTATTTGATCAAAGGCCTGCTGGCAACTGCCATGCTGGCACTCACGGCAGGTGCAGGCGCGGCCCCAGCACAGTATCCAGCCAAGCCAATTACGATTGTGGTTGGCTTTCCGCCGGGAACATCGACCGATGCCATTGCCCGTATCCTTGCCAATAAAATGAGCAAAGACCTGGGACAGCCGATCATCGTCGAAAACAAGCCAGGCGTGGGTGGCAGCCTGGGGGCCGGTCTGGTTGCCAAGGCCAGGCCCGATGGCTATACGCTGGTGCTATCGGCCACGGCACCCATGAACATCAATCCGCACGTATACAAGTCCCTGACCTATGATGCAACAAAAGATTTCGAACCGATAGGGCAAACGACCTGGTTACCCTATGTACTGGTCACCAACAACAGCAAAGGGTTAAAAACCTTTAAAGACCTGATCGCCTATGCAAAAAGCAACCCGGAGAAACTGACCTTTGCCTCTATCGGCAAAGGCACGACCAGTCACCTGTTGATGGAATTACTGATGAAGGAGACCGGCACAAGAATGGTGCACGTGCCCTATTCGGGCAGCACCCAGTCCCAGACAGACGTGATAGGCGGCAATGTCGATATGACATTTGACACCGTCGTGTCAGCGATGCCCCACGTCAAATCTGGCAAACTGAATGGCCTGGCCGTCAGCGTAGCAAACCGCGCCAAGCTGGCGCCCGACATTCCAACCATTCAGGAACAGGGCTTGCCCAACTTCAACATGGGTGCCTGGCTGGGAGTATTCGCCCCCAAAGGCACGCCGCGCGACATTGTGAATCAGTTGCACACCGAATTGAATCGAACGCTCAGTGATAAGCCAACCAATGACAAACTGGTGGCACTCGGTTCCGAAGTCGTCATGAGCGAGACGCCCGAGGCCTTCGGGAAAATGGTCCAGGAAAACTATGACACCTGGGGAAACATTGTAAAAGAAGCAGGAGTAGATCAAAAATGAAATACAGCAATACCGAATGGGAAGCCCGCGTTGACCTGGCGGCATGCTACCGGCTCATGCCGCTCTTCGGCATGAGCGATCTGGTATACAACCATATTACTGCACGCATACCCGGTACCGATGACGAGATACTGATCAATCCTTATGGCTATATGTATGAAGAAATCACAGCTTCCAGCCTGATCAAAATCAACATAAAAGGCGAGGTGCTCGATAACCCGCACGCAGATGGCACTAGCATCAATCAGGCCGGATACGTAATTCACAGTGCCGTGCACGCATCGCGCCATGACGTCGGTTGTGTTATTCATACCCATTCTCGGGCGGGAATGGCCGTATCTGCAATGGAATGCGGTTTGCTGCCAATTACGCAGACGTCAATGCGCTTTAAGGACATTGCCTATCACGACTACGAGAGTGTCGCCATCGACATGGATGAGCAGCAGCGCCTTGTAGCCGATCTTGGCCACCAGGACGCAATGATTCTGCGCAACCATGGATTGCTGGTGGCCTCGCCATCCATTGCTGAAGCATTCAACGCCATGTACTGGCTGGAGATGGCGTGCCGGGCCCAGGTTGATGCATTGGCCGGCAACACCAAGTTGATTATCCCTTCAGCAGAAGTAGTAGAAAAAACACATCATCTGTACCAACCCAGCGTAAGACGTCCATTCGGCATCATGGAGTGGCCGGCCATGCGTCGCTATCTGGATCGCCGCGATGCGAGCTACAAAGACTGAAACGTATGACCGAAACCTGTCAGAACACACTGTTCGATTTACGCAATCAGGTGGCGTTTGTCACCGGTTCGACCCGCGGCCTGGGCTATGAAATAGCCCGGGGTTTAGGACAAGCCGGTGCAACGGTCATTGTTCACGGTCGCGATGAAAGCAGCGCACAAGCCGCGTCCCGCAAACTGCAAGCCCAGGGGCTGGCGACAGCCTGGGTGGCATTTGACCTGGACGATCGGGAGGCCTGCCAGCGCGCCTTTGAACAAATAAGAGATAGCCATCAGCGTCTTGATATCCTGGTAAACAATGCGAGCATCAGAATGCGTCGGCGATTGCAGGATATTGACGCCATGGAGCTCGAAGCCATCACGCGCACCAATATTCTGTCTACCATTGAAATTTCACGTGCGGCCGTCTCCCTGATGAAGTTAAACCATTACGGACGAATCATTACGATCAGTTCAATCGCAGGACAAATCGTTCGTTTTGGCGATTTTATCTATCCGGTAACCAAACAGGCGCTCAATACCGTGACCCGCTCGTTAGCGGTCGAATTTGGGCGGGACGGTATATTGAGCAATGCCATCGCACCGGGGACTTTCGCCACTCAATTTAATCAGGCGTTGATCGAAAACCCCGACAATATTGCCAAAATGCAGGAACGTAATCCCCTGCAACGCTGGGGTAACCCCGTAGAAATTGTGGGCCCGGTACTGTTCCTTGCCTCGGCCGCAGCCTCGTATGTAAACGGTCAGGTACTGGCGGTAGACGGCGGATTCTCCATTTCGTTCTAGCGCCTGGTAAACGCATACCGGGCGCTGGCCTGCCCCGACATGATGCGCTATATATGTGCGCCGGATGAACGCCGCAGCGCCGTCGAATTCACAATTATTGAATATTGAGCGCCTTCAATGGCGCGCCAGTTCTGATGGGTGACATAAATACTCTCTATAATGGCAGAATACATCCTACGGAGCATAGCGAGTGTCATTTCTTTACGTTCTGATTCTGGTCTTGCCGGCGCTTGCAACGGCGCTCGCCTTTTTACCCAGCAGCCACTGGAGCATTCGCAGCCTGGATTTTCCCAGGGTCCAGATCGCTGTCCTGTGTCTGGCAAGCCTGATAGGCACTGCCTTGAATCCACCCACGCAGTTCTGGACGGTGCTGTTCCTCGTGACGGCAAACCTGATCGCCCTCATCTACCAACTCTATAAAATATTCCCGTATACGCGCCTGGCAAAAACAGAGGTCCTGAGCAGCCAGGTGCCCGATGATGAACGGACCATATCGCTGCTTTCCTCCAATGTACTGACACCCAACCGCCGTAGCGATGCGCTGATTACACTGGTCAGGCAATACAAGCCTGATCTGCTGCTGACGCTCGAATCTGACATGTGGTGGCAGCATGCCCTCGCCAGCCTGGAACACGACTACCCGCACCGCGTGGCCATCCCCCTGGACAACCTGTACGGCATGCATCTGTATTCGCGTCTGCCACTCGAAGATACCGAGGTTTTATATCGGGTTGAGGAAGATATTCCCTCCATTCGCAGCCAGGTGGTATTGCGCTCCGGTGAAAAAATCCGGATTTACTGCCTGCATCCGACACCGCCCAGCCCAACCGAAAGCGAAACTTCAAAACCCAGGGATGCGGAACTGCTGCTGGTGGGCAAACAGATACGGGAACTGGACGAGACCGCATTGGTCTTTGGCGATCTGAATGACGTGGCCTGGTCACACTCGACCCGCCTGTTCAAGAAAGTAAGCGAATTACTTGACGCGCGTATCGGGCGTGGCATGTTCAATACCTTCCATGCACACTATCGCTTTTTGCGCTGGCCGCTGGATCATATTTTCCAGAGTGCCGAGTTCCAGATTAAACACATGGCCAAGTTACCCGATATCGGGTCCGATCATTTTCCCATCTACGCAAAATTTCAGTACTGCCCTGCGCAGGAAGATTTGCATGAAGTAGAAACGGCCGATACCGAAGAGATGGCGCAGGCAGACGAAAAAATTGCCGAAGGACGTCAAGAGGCTCAATAACGGCTGTGATTGAACCACAGCCCACAGCCTCTTGGCGCCAATAAACCGGCACGCATGACAGATGATTGATGTCGTTGCAAACGGATGAGCGCTACTCTGTCATACGAGCCACGCATAACCCCTGATGTGCATACCTTTGACCATGCGGTCGGCGCGCCAATCAGCCTTGCCTGCCTTCACAACAATTAGCCGCGTTTCAGACCACCAATAGAGGCAATAATCGGGC
>Ga0308158_10003872_pt1 | contig 12868 bp, 14 predicted proteins | sample PhyBR2_FD_201038 | JGI IMG/M metagenome (GOLD analysis project Ga0308158, IMG submission 201038) | Phyllosphere microbial communities from UC Gill Tract Community Farm, Albany, California, United States - DLSLB.R2 | ecosystem: Host-associated > Plants > Phyllosphere > Unclassified | place: USA...
GGCCGCTGCCCCAGGCCTCGCCGATCAGCTCGTCGTCCCACTCGTGCAATACCCCGGCCGCATCGGTATGGGTCTGGCGCACGCGGAATGCATCCGGGTAGACCACCAGTTCCGACCAGCCATGCAGGCCTTCGCGACCGAACTCGATCAGCGGCAGGCAGCACAGCGCTGCCAGCAGCATGCGCTGGCCGGCATCCAGCTCCAGCCCGGCAACCGGGGTGATGGTCTTGCGCTGCAGGAACAGCTCCACCAGCGCCCGCAGCTTGCGCTCGCGCTCGGCGGACAACGTGGACAACCACAGGCAGTGCCGGCAGGTCTGCTGCCAGAGTGCGTCATCAAGTGGAGGCGGCGTGCGCTGCCACCAGCGCAGCAACGACTGGATCAGCGGAACATCCCGGGCAACAAGCGGTGCCAGCGCGGTGCGCGCAGGCGCGGCAGCAGATCCTCATCGCTTCCACCACCGGCAGCAGCACGCGGGGTAGCGGTCTTGGCCGGGGCCGGGGTGGCCGGCGGGGCGTTGGCGATGCCAACCGCGGCGGCCGGGGCCGCCACCCGCTCCACTTCGGCCGGCGCGTAGCTGCACGCACTTTGGCCAGCGCCGCCGAGCGCGTCCGAAGCCTGCGCTGCAACCGGCGCCAGCAGCAGGATCAGGCAATGAGCGAGGTGGCGCATCGTCAACATCCAAGGGCGGGCGAATTTCCGATTCTAGCCTGCTTTTTCTCCGGAATTGGGAGCCGACGCTGGGCGCTCCCCGGGCCTTGCCGCATAATTTCCCGGTCTGTTGTGAGGAAGCTGCTGTGGATGACCGCCAATTGCTGGCCAAGCTGGGTGCCGGGGCGTTGTCCGGCGATGCGCTGGCGCGTGAGCTGGGATTGACCCGGGCGGCCGTCTGGAAGCGTATTCAAGGGCTGCGCGCTGCTGGCGTGGTGATCGAAGGGCGCGCTGGCGACGGCTATCGGCTGGCCCAGCCGCTGGAATTGCTGGACCCGCAACAGATCCGCACAGCCCTGCCGGCGGCGGTACTGCCGCTGCTGTCCGGGTTGGAAACAGCGTGGACTTTGAGCTCGACCAACACCGAATTGCTGCAGCGCAGCGCGCCTGAGCGCGGAACCGCGGTGCTGCTGGCCGAACGCCAGACCGGAGGCCGCGGCCGTCGCGGCCGCCATTGGGCCTCGCCGCTGGCCGCACACATCTATCTTTCACTGTCGCGCGGCTTCGGCGGCGGCCTGTCGCGGATGGGCGGGCTGAGCCTGGCGGTCGGCGTGGCGGTGGTGGAGGCGCTGCATGCGCTGGGTTTCAAGCATGCCGGGTTGAAATGGCCCAATGACGTGGTCGTGGACGGCCATAAGCTCGGTGGCCTGCTGGTCGAAGGCGGTGGCGAATTCGCCGGGCCGGCGCGGGCGGTGATCGGACTGGGTTTGAACGTACGCATGCCGCAGGCCAGCGCTGCCGACATCAGCCAGCCCTGGACCGATCTGGATACGCTGGCTGGTGCCCAGGTATCGCGCAACACCGTGGCGGCGGCCTTGCTGGCTTCGCTGCTGCCGGCACTGGAACAGTTCGAGCAGCATGGCCTGGCGCCGTTCCTGCCACGCTACGCGACCATGGATGTACTGCAGGGCCGCGCGGTGCGGGTGGAGGAGGCCGGTGTACTGCACGATGGCGTGGCCTGTGGGCTGGCCGAGGACGGCGCATTGCAGGTGGAGATTGATGGGCGGGAAACCTGTTTCCATGCCGGCGAAGTCAGCGTGAGGGCGGCATGAGCGATTGGTTGTTTGACCTGGGTAATTCGCGTTTCAAATTCGCACCGTTGCACGGTACTCGCGCCGGTAGCGTGCAGGCCTGGGCGCATGGCGCCGAGGCGATGACTGCCAGCGCGTTGGAAGCCCTGCCGCAAGGCGATAACGCCTGGGTAGCCAGCGTTGCTTCGGCGACCTTGACCGAAGAAGTCATGCAGATGCTGCAGGCCCGCTTCGCCAAGGTGCAGGTGGCCAGGACCCTGCCGCAATGTGCGGGCGTGACCGTGGCCTATGCACGCCCCGAGAAATTCGGCGTGGACCGTTTCCTGGGATTGTTGGCGGTCGCACCGGCACAGCAATCGGTGCTGGTGGTCGGTGTCGGCACCGCCCTGACCATCGATCTGATCGACGCGGATGGCCTGCACCGTGGTGGCCGCATTGGTGCGTCGCCAACGGTGATGCGTGAAGCCCTGCACGCGCGCGCCATGCAACTGCCCGCCACGGGCGGTGACTACGCCGAGTTCGCCAACGACACCGCCGATGCGCTTGCCTCCGGCTGCGATGGCGCCGCCGTGGCACTGGTCGAGCGCAGCCTGCGCCAGGCGCAGCTACTGCTGGGCAGTGCGCCGGTATTGGTGGTGCATGGTGGCGGCGCGTTGCCGTTGCTGCCCTTGCTGCCCGACGCCGACTACCGACCCGCATTGGTGCTGGATGGCCTTGCACGCTGGGCTGTTCACCACGGCGCGTGTGACCGGTAGGATCACCGCATGCTGACCCGTCTCCTTATCGTCCTGCTGGCCATCCTCAACGTAGGTGTCGCCCTGTGGTGGCTGGCGCCGCGCGCTGAGCCCGTCGCTGTCGTAGCGCCCACCGAGCCCGGCGTCGCCAGCCTGGAAGTGCTTCCTTCGCCGGCGCCAGGCAAGGTCGGTCCAGCAGCCCCGGTCGCTGCTGGAACCGAGGTTCCCGCGTCTGCACCGCTCACCGCGGCACCTGCAGCTGCGGAAGCCAAGCCGGCCGCACTGCCGCCAGCAGCCACTGCAGCGGTCGAAGCCAAGCCCGAGCCCGCCAAGCCCGCCGAGAACAAGCCCGCCGAAATCAGGCCGCCAGCCGTCGTGCAATGCGCCAGCCTGGGGCCCTACGCCACGCAGGCGCAGGCGCAGGCGGCGATGAGCGCGCTGGGCGCTGATGCCGCACGCCCGCGCCTGCGCGAAGTGCCCGGCAAGGCAGCCAGCAGCTACCGGGTGCTGATCGCGCCGGCGGCCTCGCGCGAGGAGGCCCAAGCCACGGCCAAGCGCATCGTCGAGGCAGGTTTCAGCGATTACTTCATCGTCTCCCAGGGCGAGGAAGCCAATGCCGTTGCCTTGGGCCAGTACCGCAACCGCGAAGGCGCCGAACGCCGCCTGGCCAGCCTGACCGCCGCCGGCTTCCCGGCCAAACTGGCCGCCAGTGGCACCGAAATCGCCCCCAGCTGGTGGGTGGACACTGCTACCGCCGGTGCCGCCACCCCGGCCAGCCTGAAGCAGCGTGCCGCTGCGGCCCAACAACAGTCGTTGGATTGCGCGCGTCTGCGGTAGAATGGCGCGCCCCGCCACGGCGGGGATCGGGAAGCACCGGTCTCGGCTGGGCTTTCCCCAGGTTGCAGCGCTACCATCGCGCAACCGCAGCACGTAACACGCCTTGCCGCTTTAGCTCAGTTGGTAGAGCAACTGTCTTGTAAACAGTAGGTCATCCGTTCGATTCGGATAAGCGGCACCAATAACTCACTGAATTTGAATTATTTTTTGGCAGCGTAGTGTCGCCAGAAAGCGGAATATCCGGGAAAATTCATTCCAGAGTTCATGTTCCACGGAGCGCTGAACGCTGGTGGCACCAAGGCTTTTAGGGCTTCTGGTGACTAAAAGTCCAACTGTCTTTCATCGCAACTATCAGGCATCAGGGATATGCGCAGGCTATTGCTCTGATATTGCTATCGGCCAGAAGAGGTCGCTTACCGCGTATAAGGCGCATTGCGTCATATGCGAAAGGTGACCCCATCATGTCCCCGGGGGTGAAAGGAGGCTGCTTAAGGAGTTGTTAGAGCCTGTCCGCACCTGTGAGCCACTTTTCGGCCAGGCGAGGAACAACAGCGGTTGCTAAACCCCGGAGATAGGTGAACCCATAGGGAATCCTATCTATCTCGAGCGAGACCAGCACTTTCTCAGCCCTGCCGCGCGCAGCCTTAACCAGCGAAGCCGCCGGGTGGACGGTAAGTGATGTGCCTACAACAAGAACCTTTGCTGCAGTGGACACATGCCATCGCGCCTCATCCATGTGCTGCGTTTCTTCCCCGAACCAAACAATGTCAGGCCTAAGTTGAGTCCCGTTCTCACACAGCTGCCCAAGCGAAATGGGGGAGTCCTCAATACGGTAACGTTTCGGGTTATCCGAAGTGCCACGCGCATAGGCAAGTTGACCATGCAAGTGAATTACGTTGCTGGAACCGGCGCGTTCGTGAAGCTCATCGACGTTTTGGGTAATCACGACTACCTCAAAGGCCGATTCCAAGGAAGCTATCGCGGAGTGTGCGGCATTTGGCAAGGCGTTCCATGCCTTTAGGCGACGCTCGTTGTAGAAGGCTAGGACGGCTTCTGGACGAAGCCTCCAACCCTCAGGGCTGGCCACCTCCTGCCACGAATAATTGTTCCAGAGGCCGTTTGAATCGCGGAATGTAGGCAAGCCGCTTTCCGCGCTCAGGCCGGATCCAGAGAGAACAACGACTTTGTTTGGTACTACGTCAGGTTTCATAAGGGCGCTAGTCATCTGGTAGCCGAGTATCTGCGCGCCCGGTTATACGACATATTCATAGCGCGCCGCTTGGTGGGCCAATTCGTTGCTACGGCTTGATCTCAGGGCGACTGGGTGGGCAACAAGCGGGAGTAAACCCGGACCATCTGCCGACGAAAGCGAGCCGGATACATGGCTGCTAGAGATGGTTGGGCAAAAAAGTACGCGTTTTCCACCGGGAAAATTAGCTGCTTACCCCAAGCAGTTCAATGGTTTCACGCAGTGCCGCCGGGAAACATGTTCGTCCCAAGCATCTGATTTCTAGGCTAAGTCCAAAGAACTTGTAAACAGTAGGTCATCCGTTCGATTCGGATAAGCATCGCCTGATCCCATGGGGTCCAGGCACGTCCGGAATTCATAAAAAAGCCCGCAGAGATGCGGGCTTTTGTGCGTACGGGCCGAGGCATTTCGTGAGCGCCGAACTGCGGATTTGCAGCGCAGGCGTCCCTGGTTACCTCCTGTGCTTTTCAAACCGGACATCACCTTCCGGCAAGTCCGCTACGTGCTGCCAGCCCAGGGCTCTATAGAAACCGCTGGCGCGACTGGCTTCAGCTGTTTCCAGCCAGATCGTCTGGTGGTGCTGGAACAGGAACTCCTCCGCCTTGTTCATCAGGCTACGGCCCAGGCCCAGCCCCTCGAACTCCGGCAGGACGAAGGCGGCAAACACGCAAGCGTCTACGACATCCGCCATCGAGAAGCCAACCGGTACGCCATCTACCTCGGCGACCCAGGCGCATGGAGCCTCCAGAATCGCCTGTTGAATCGCCTGATGGGTAATTCCCACCTCGGCAAGTTGGTCAAGCGACAGATGATTCTTTTGAACGCTGGTACGGATGTGGAAAATGGCGTCGATGTCGGCCGGGGTGGCCAGCCTTATTGCTCTTCCCTTCACGAACTGCTCCTTCAACTTCGGCGGACATGATGCAACGCTTCTTGCATGCCCGGCCAATGATCCGTGTCCCAACCTCCAACGCAGGAACTGATCGATCCAGCGCACGCCGAATTGTGGCTGGTCGGCAGGCGGTCGCGTCATACCTTTGCCTGGCTTGGGGCGGCACGTGGCAAACTTGGCACTGGTGGTCAAGAGCGCACTTGTTGCGCGCCTGCCTCGGGAGGAGTGGCGTTGAGATACTTGTCCGTCGAGGAACAGATAGCCAGGTTTCGGCGTGGACTGGCGAATGGAATCATTGCTCGTTTCCACTATTGGTTGTTGGCCATCGCCGTGCTGTGTGCGATTGCCGCGCTGCTGCTCTGGCATCCACTGCCACTGCTGTTCACAGTCTTCTTCTGCGTCGTCGCGCTGTCTGATCGCGGCGCGGGTCGTAACATTGCCGCCGCGGTCACTGCCTACGATATGGGCACGCCGACGCCCTGCGAGGTGGTCATTGAGCTGCGGGAATGGAGCGACGTGGTGACCTGCCACGCCAAGATCATGCAGGGCGAAGCGGTTGCCTGGATCTTTAAGTTCGTTCCGCAGGGCTGGCGTCCGCTTGCAGGCCGATATGCCGGTAGGGTTTGGAGCATGGACAGCAGTGGTGCGCCGCTGCTCGCGACCATTGACGGCGGTGTGCTTATCCCGCGACGCGATCCCGTACGTCCTTGAGTGCTCTCCAACTCACGAGATGACGGCGACGTATTGGAACGTATCCGTCGTCAGCAGGAGATGATTGCTACCAGCCCATCTGCTTCGATGCTTGTCCTTGTGCCTCAACGCGCTGACTGCGGTACCCGCCGCAACTTGCTTACGTCATAACCCATTGCCTTGATGCGCTCCACCGCGCGTTGATAGTCCGCTTCCGAAACCTGCGGGGTGCGCGCCATGTACCAGACGTAGTCGCGCTTGCTGCGGGCGACGATGGTCTGGCTGTAACCTTCGTCCACCCAGGCGATGATGTATTCGGCCTGGATCGGCCAGATGAACTGCATGCCCCAGACTGCGCCATTGCCTTCGGCTTCGACCTTGCCGATGGGGTGCATTGATTTCAGCGGCGCCTGGAAGCTGCCCTTGCGGTAGGTGAAGGTGGTCTGGATACGTCCGTCGGGCCGCGGTGCATAGCTTTCCACCGCATCGAAGGCTTCGCGTTCGGGTCGCGACGGAATATGCGCGATCACATACCAGTCGCCCATGAAGCGCGGAACATCCACCGATGCCGGGCGCGGGATCGGGCGCGTATCCAGATTGCTGCAGCCAGCGCCGAACAAGGCGATGGACAGCATCGACAGCAGCGGCAAGGTTCGCATGCGCGCGTCCTTTTTCAGCGGGGACGGAACAGGTAGTGCGCCACCAGCCATTGCTGGCCGTCGTCGTAACCGAACAGCTCCGCGCAGGCCATCCAGAACATGCGCCAGCGCTGCCACCAGATACGTGCCGCGGCATCACTGCCGTAGGTCTGCGCCAGCAGCGGCATGAGCTGCTCGCGGGCGGCATCCTGGCGCTGCAGCCAATGGTTGGCGGTGCGTTGATAGTGGCGGCCATCCAGCAGCCAGCGCTGCTGCAGCTGCATGTCACGCTGGAAATGCAGCAGGGTATCGGCAGCCGGCATCAACCCACCGGTGAAGAAATGACGCCCCATCCAGTTGTCCTCTCCCATCGTGTCGAACGGATACATATGCGTGCGATGGGCAAAGATATGCACGAACAAGGCGCCGTCCGGCTTCAGCCAGCGCGAGATGCGGCCAAGCAGGCGTTCGTAGTTGCGGATGTGCTCGAACATCTCCACCGATACACAGCGGTCGAACGTGGCTGCAGGCAGCTGCAGTTGGTTGACGTCGATGGTCAGCACCTCGACGTTGTCCAGGCCGCGTGCCTTGCACTGGGCGAGGATGTGCTTGCGCTGGCTGTGTGAGTTGGAGACTGCAGTGATGCGCGCGCCAGGATAGCGCTCGGCCATCCACAAGGTCAGTGAGCCCCAGCCGCAGCCCAGCTCAAGGATGTGCTGGCCATTGGCGAGCCCGGCGCGTTGCCCGTACAGCTCCAGCATGGCGTCCTCGGCCTGATCCAGGGTCTCGGTGCCGGTGTGGTAGTAGCAGCTGCTGTACTTCAAGCGGTGGCCAAGGCAGGCCTGGAAGAACGCCGCAGGTACTTCGTAGTGCTGGCGGTTGGCAGCATCCACATGCAGGGCGAGCGGACTGCTGGACAACTCGGCGATGCGCCGGCTGAACCGCTCCGATTGCGCTTGCAGGCCTTCCTCCGATTCCTCCTCCAGGCGCTGTGCGCACAGGCGGCGGATGCCCCAGCGCAGTGCGGCATCCGGCAGCCAACCGCGCTCGGCCCAGCCGGTCAGGCCGGGCTCGGCATGGATGGCGGAATCCAGTTGCGTGGCTGCATTCATGGCGATTGCTCCTTGGCGGTGCGAGGAAACCAGGGGAAGAACATCGGGGTACTGCGCTGGTAAGCGCGGTAGTCTTCACCGCGGCTGCGTAGCGCCTGCTTCTCGGTGAAGGGCACGCCGCTCAGGTAGCGCAGGAAGAGGTACATCAGCACCGGGCCGGTCCATGCCAGCCACCAGAGTGGTGAGCCAACGGCCAGCAGCACGTAGGTGAACCAATGCAGCCATTCGAAGAAATAGTTCGGATGCCGGGAGTAGCGCCAAAGCCCCTGCCGACAGGTGCGGCCTTTGTTGGCTGGCACAGCACGGAAGCGCGCAAGCTGGCGGTCGGCAATAGACTCGCCGAGCACGCTCAGCAGCCAAACCAAACCTGCTGCTATCACCCAGATGTAGCCATCGGTGTGCGGATTGCCGGCCACCGCGACAAACGGCAGCGCGAACAGAACTATCAGCAATGCCTGGGCAATGAAGAAGCCGAAGATCTTGCCCTGATGGCTGTGCCAATGTTCGCGCAGATACGTGTAGCGACCATCTTCGGACTCGTGTCGCACGCGCTGCCATAGATGCAGGGCAAGCCGGCTTCCCCACAATCCGCCGAGCACGGCCAAGCTGATGCGCGGCAATGCTGCGCCGTCGCCCAACCACGCGAGCAGCAGCGCAGCGGCAGCCAGGCCCTTGGCCCAGAGCACATCGACGATGCCGATATTGCGATGGCGGCGCTGCCAAGCCCAGCCCCAAAGCATGATCGCCACGGCGTACAACAGCACCCAGCCCAGATTGTTCATGTGCAAGCACCTGTTGGTTGCCCTTGTGTTGAACTGCGGTTCCACCTGCGCGCATTCGTGACCAGCAGCGTCAGCGCCACGCTCCAGCCGATGCCAAGCAGCAGCAAACCATGCCAGGCGGGCGCGGCAAAATGCACGGCGTCAAAGCCGCGTGCAGCGGATAGATAGGCCAGCGGCGCCAACAGCAGGCCGAACGTTGCTGGCAGCGCCCAGTGCCGTTGCAGGAAGGCCATCGAGCAGGTCAGTGTCATCGCGAACGCGGCCCATAGCGCCATGATCCAGGGCGGCGGCGCCCAGCCGAACGGCGCAGCGGCGTAGCCGACACGACCGCTTGCTGCCGCAAGCCCATCGACCAGCCAGGCGCACACCAGTGCGAGCAGCAGCAGGCGAAATTCGGTCCGCGGCTGCGCGGCGTTGTAAAGCTGGCTGACGATGTAGAGGGCGGAGGCCAGCAGCGCCGGCCATTGCCAACCCCGTCCGGCACCGGCCACGGCGCACAGCCAGACCAGTTGGTTGCCGAGCAGGTTGAGCAGGGTCCGACGCATGTCAGCTGATCAGCCCGGCGTTGGCGGCGGGTTGATGGCCGGGCCGCGCCAGCAACAGGTGGGAGACGCCGATCGAACGTTCCAGAAAGCCGCCCTCGCAGTAGGCGAGATAGAACTCCCACAGCCGGCAGAAGCGCGCGTCGAAGCCTTGTGCGTGCACCGCAGGCAGCTGCGCCATGAAGCGCTGGCGCCAGGCGCGCAGGGTCAAGGCATAGGAGTAGCCGAAGTCGTGCTGGGCCACCAGCTGCAGGTCGCTGGCGCGGGTCTTCGCCGCCAGGATCGCCGCAATCGAGGGGATGAAACTACCGGGGAACACGAAGCGCTTGATGTAGTCCACGCTACGCCGGGCCTGTTCGTAGCGATGGTCCTCGATGGTGATCGCCTGCAGCAGCGCGACGCCATCGGGCCTGAGCAGGCGCTGCAGCGTGGCCATGTAGGTGTCCAGGTACTCGGCGCCAATGGCCTCGATCATCTCGATCGAGACCAGCTTGTCGAACTGGCCTTCAAGATCACGGTAGTCCTGCATCAGCAGGGTGATCCGGTCCTGCAGTCCGGCCTGGTGCACGCGTTGCACGGCCAGTGCGTGCTGTTCGGCCGAGATCGTGGTGGTGGTGACATGGCAGCCGTAGTGCCGTGCGGCGTGCAGGGCGAAACCACCCCAGCCGGTACCGATTTCGATCACGCGGTCGCCGGCTTGCAACTGCACCTGCTGGCAGATGCGATCGAGCTTGCGCTGCGAGGCCTGCTCCAGCGAGGTGCTCTCGTCGGCGAACAATGCCGACGAATACATCAGGTCTGGCGACAGGAACAACGCGAAGAAATCGTTGCCGAGGTCATAGTGCGCGGCGATGTTGCGGCGGCTGCCTGCGCGGCTGTTGCGCCGCAGCCGGTTCCAGCCACGCAGCAGCCAGCCACCAATACGCGCGGGGCCGCGTTCCATGCCATCCAGCAGGTCGCGGTTGCGCACCAGGATGCGCACCAGTGTGACCAGGTCATCGCAACGCCAGTCGCCGTTGATATAGCTCTCGCCAGCGCCGACGCTGCCTTGTGCGGCGACCTTGCGATAGAACGCGGGATCATCAATGGTCACCGCGGCCTGCAGCTGGGCGGAAGCATCGCCGAGCACCACCTCGCCAAGCACGTCGTGCACACGCAGGCAACCCTCACGCAGTGGTGCGAGCTCGGCCAGCAGCCGGCGTCGCAGCAGTGCATCCAGCGCACCGGGCCGGGGCAGGGCCACCGAGGAAGTCATCTGGTTCATCGCGTTTTCTCGGCGAGGGAAGGATGGTCATGGACCGGGTTGCGCTTGAGCCACAGCCGAAGTGCCTGCCAGTGGATGGCGGCGACCACCTGCAGCGTCATCAGCGGGTAACAGGCCAGCACCCGCGCCAAACCGGCGCCATTGAGCGGGCGGCGCTGCATGGACTGGGTGGCGTCGAACTGGCGCAGGCCTTCGCGCCATACCTGCATATGCACCTGCAGGTCGTCGCCGGGCGCGGTGAGGCGCCAGTCGTAGCGGCAATCCATCGCCATGAACGGCGAAACATGGAAGCACTTGTCGAACTGCCAGCGCAGCGCCCGGCCGTTGCTGAGCGCGGTTGCCGCAGGCAGTACATAGGCGTGGCGTTCTTTCCATGGCGTGTTGGTGATGTCCGCCACGATGCAGTCCAGGCTGACGCTATCGGCCCGGTAGCAGTAGTAGAAGCTGACCGGATTGAACACGTGGCCGGCAACGCGCAGATGGGTAAGCAGGCGCACCGGTCCGGCCGGCCGATGGCCAAGCACGGTTGCAGCGTGGTCTCTCACCGCATCTGCCAGCGGCCGCGCCGGATCGCCGAAATAGTCGCTGCGGCGGAATTCGGCCAAGTTGCGACGGTTCACTGACCACAGCCAGCGCCCGGCAAATACCTGCTCCAGTTCGTCCAGGTCCAGCAGCAGCTGGGCGATGGGATAGCGGAACGCATGTGGATGCGGCAGATGGCGGCGATGCAGCACATGGCCGAGGTAGATCGCACTGTTGGTCATGCGGTTGCCTCCGGCTGCGGCAGCCAGAATGCGCTTGGCCTGCGCGCGGTCAATGCATCCACCACGCGGCGGGCACTGCGTATGCCATCTTCGTGGAAGCCCCAGCCCCAGTACGCGCCGGCGAACCAGGTGTGGCGCTGGCCCTGGATATCGGCCCAGCGCTGTTGTGCCGCCACCGCGGCGTGGTCATGCACCGGGTGTGCGTAGCGCATGCGGCGCAGCACCTTGGCCGGATCGATCCGTGCGCTGTCGTTGAGCGTCACCACCAGCGGCGTATCGCCTGGAAGTCCCTGCAGCAGGTTCATGCAGTAGCTGACCGTGCAGGGTGCGTCGGTTGCGTCCGGTACGTGCGCATTCCAGGCCGCCCACGCCTTGCGCCTGCGTGGCAGCAGGGAGGCATCGGTATGCAACACCACGTCGTTGTGCTGGTAGTTGATGGCGCCCAGTATCTGCTGCTCGAGCGGGTCCGCGTCATCGAGCAGGCGCAGGGCCTGGTCGCTATGGCAGGCCATGATCACTTCATCGAAGCCTTCAACGCCTGCGGCGCTGTGGACCCACGCCCCGTCCGCTTCGCGCTCAACCTTCCAGACCGCGCATTCAAGCCGTTCGCGCACCTGCCAGCGTGTCCGCAGGGCGTCGATGTAGCGTGCCGAGCCGCCTTTCACCACGCGCCATTGCGGGCGTCCGCTGATCTGCAGCATCTGGTGGTTGGCCATGAACTGGACCAGGTAACGCGCCGGGAAATCGCGCACGGTTGCAGTCGGCGAAGACCACAGCGCCGATGCCATCGGCAGCAGGTGTTCCTCGACGAAGGCCTCGCCGTAACGCTGGCTGCGCAGGTACTCGCCCAGCGTGGGGCCGGCGTCGCCATCCAGCAGGGCGGGTGCATCACGATAGAAGCGGCGCAGGTCGCGCAGCATGCCCCAGAAGCGTGGCGACAGCAGGTTGCGACGCTGGCAGAACAGGCCGTCGAGCGAGGTCGCGTTGTACTCCACGCCGCTGCGCTCGCTGTGCATGGAAAAGCTCATCGTGGTCGGCTGCGATTCCACCCCAAGCTCATCGAACAGCGTGCTCAGCAGCGGGTAGTGCTGCGGGTTGAAGACGATGAAGCCGGTATCCACGGCCATCGGTATCCCGTCCACCTGCAGTGCATGGGTATGGGTGTGGCCGCCGAGGTAGTCATTGGCCTCGAACAAGGTGACTTCATGCGCGCCATCCAGCCACCAGGCGCTGGCCAGCCCGGCAATTCCCGAACCAATGACGGCGATACGCATGTCAGTTCCTCGCCTTGGCCAGCACCCAGGCCGGGATTGGCTTGAGCTCCTTGACCAGGCCCAGCATCGCCATCAACCGCAGGCCATACCAGGTCAGGTCGATCTCCCACCAGCGGAATCCCTGGCGCACCGTGCCGGGGAAGAAATGGTGGTTGTTGTGCCAGCCCTCACCGAAGGTGAGCAGCGCCAGCCAGAAATTGTTGCGGCTGTCGTCGCGGGTGTCGAAGCGACGGCGACCAAAGCGGTGGGCCAGTGAATTGATGGTGACGGTGGCGTGGAACAACATCACCGTGGAAATGAAGAATCCCCAGACCAGCAATTGCATGCCGGAGGTCTGCAGGCCCGGTG
>Ga0308158_10003874_pt1 | contig 12865 bp, 8 predicted proteins | sample PhyBR2_FD_201038 | JGI IMG/M metagenome (GOLD analysis project Ga0308158, IMG submission 201038) | Phyllosphere microbial communities from UC Gill Tract Community Farm, Albany, California, United States - DLSLB.R2 | ecosystem: Host-associated > Plants > Phyllosphere > Unclassified | place: USA...
TGATTATTCAATTTATGGCGGTTTGCATGGAAAAGTGACGGTCATTTCACCAGATACAATACGTGATGAAGTCAAACAAGATCAGTTCTATTACCGTGCTTATATCCGTACAGACTCTGACAAACTCATCAATAAGCAGGGCAAACAATTTAACATTACACCGGGTATGGTGGCAGTCGTAGATATTAAAACGGGGCATAAGACAGTGTTGGACTATTTAATAAAACCGTTTAACAAAGCCAAAGAAGCACTGCGAGAACGCTAATATCCATCCACTTTGTTTAAAACAATAAAAAAGCCAACGATTACATCATATGTGTTGGCTTTTTTATTAAGTTACGGGTTTTACAAATAAGAATCAGCGCTGAAAATTTGCCTGAGATAGACGCTGTTTTTAATCATTTAAGCTTTGGTTTTGGTCGAAACCCAGCACAACAAAGCACCGAGACAGACCATCAATGCACCTTGCCAAAAACTGAAAGTTAAATGCGTACTTAAAATAACAGCGGAAACCACAGCAGAAAGCACAGGAATAAAATACGACGCAGCAGCCAAGAGCGTGACATTGCCATGCAATATACCAATATTCCATGCGCCATAGCCCATACCCATTGCAAAGGCTGCGAGGACTAAATAAATGGTGGGTTGCAGTTCAAAACTCAAAGTGCCTTCACCTAACAACAACCATTTAACCCACAGCACAATTGAAACTAAAATGAAAAATAGCGTCACCCCATTTTTACCATTCGCCATTTTTGCGGTGAGGGTGCAGTAGGATGCCCAAAGTACAGTACCGAGCAATGCCAAACCATAGCTTAGAGGGTTATTTTGAACATTGCTTAGCATGCCTTTAAAGCTTAATCCTTGATCACCGCCCAGCACCCAACAAATACCGATCAGCGAGATTAAAAAGCCGGGTACGATGAGAAAATTGGCTTTTTGTTTATTAAATACAATCGCAAAAATAATGGTAAAGGTTGGCCACAGGTAGTTCACCATACCAACCTCGATGGCTTGTCGACTGCTGGTTGAGTAACCAATGGACAGGGCAAGGCAAATTTCATAAGAGACAAACAGCAAGCTACCCCAAATCAGATAGCGAAGAGGAAATTCTTTTAATCGAGGCCAACCAAATAAGAGCAACAAAAAAACAGAGGCCAATGAGTAGATGAGGGCGGCTCCACCAATTGCTCCAAAGCTGTTACTCACTTCTTTAATCAGAGCAATAATTAAACTCCATAATATAATGGCAGCCAGACCAATCCATGTTGCTTTCGTTGAGTTCATTTTGTTTGTAGTCTTTAACATATTCATTTAATTTGTAAATTCTGTTTAGCATTTCCATAGTTTGGTTTAAAAACAGATTTACAGTGCAGTTTTTAAGGCTACTGAGGGCGCCGCCGACATTATACGGAAAAATGGGGGGCAGCCACTTATAAATATGATGATGAATCACGTGAATTTACTCCGCCTCAAGAGGCTGCTCATGCTGCTTGAGAATTTTTGCCAAGCTTTGTACAGCACATTGCATTTGTACCAATTCAAAATCTCCTAAACCAAGCACTAAACCAGAGCGTTTACGTTCCAAGGAAAAGGTCGGTGAAACTGCTTTAATCGCAATACCAGCATCAAGTACAGCTTGAGCAATTTTCCGATCATCCATGTATTCTGCAAGCCATAGCACCATATGCATGCCTTGATCTCCAGCTTGTAAATAGCCTAAGTGTTTTGGAATATAACGCTCAATCATGTCAATCAAATATCGACGGTTCTCTGCATAGACATTACGAATACGTCGAATATGACGTTCTAAATAACCTTCTTGAATAAAAGCAGCCAAAACATGCTGATCAGCAGAGGGAGGATGACGATCGATCAAAACACGCAATCCACAAAAAGGGGCGACCAACGCTTCGGGTAGTACGGCATAGCCGAGTCGCAGTGATGGGAATAGCACTTTGCTAAATGTCCCCAAATAGATGACTTGTTCAGGTGCTAACCCTTGCAAGGCTGGAAAAGGCTGGCCACTGTAGCGCAGTTCACTGTCATAATCATCTTCAATAATCCAAGCGCTTTGCTGTTTGGCCCACGTGAGCAATGCTGTGCGTCTAGATAAACTCATCGGCATGCCAATTGGGTATTGATGAGATGGGGTGACAAAAGCAGCTCGGGCATTGGGCGCGAGGTTTATACCTGTATCGACTTGAATTCCTTCTTCATCCACGGGAACACGAACAATGTGTAAGGGTTGTATTGAGTTTTCTAGTAGAGCAGTTGTACCGCGGTAGGCAGGGTCTTCGACCCAAACTTGGTCTTGTGCTTTAAATAGAATCTGACTACAGATATATAGAGCCTGTTGGATGCCACTAGTTATCACAATTTGCTCAGGTTCACAGTGGACAGAGCGAGAGCGTCGTACATAGTCAGCAATCGCAACTCGTAAGGAAAATACACCTTGTGGGTCATCATAACCAGAGGGTGCGCCTACTCCTCGAGCACGGTAGCGGTTGCCAAATTTTCTCCAAATATCATTCGGTTGGGTGCGCCCAATAGGCACAGAGACTGCAAAAGGAAGATGGGGAAGCGGTTTAAATTCTTTCAATACTTCAGCATAGGCTTGAGCTGCGGGTGTTAGCTGAACGTGAGTAGGGTGAGTATTTCTCCGCTCCTGAGTTTGCTGAGACTTTGAATGCGATAAGGCATCTGAAACGAAAGTTCCTTGGCGCGCACGTGCTTCTAAAACCCCTTCAGCTAAGAGTTGATCATACGCTTCAATGATGGTGCCACGCGAAACACTTAATGTCATCGCCAATTCTCGCGATGAAGGTAAGGGATCCCCCGCTTGTAAATCACCATTTTGTACCGCTTGTCGCAAGGCTTGAATCAGTTGGGCGGCTATTTGTCCCTGCATTTTATTGAGTTTTGCGATAGAGGGAAGTTCTACGATTTTTGCCAATCTTGCCATAATTCTGGTCTACTCAAAGTAATACAAACTGGTACTTTTTAATAATCCAATTAAACCTGAAAATTTACAACAACAAATATAGCAACAATGAGTTTAAGGAGGTTGTGCCGTGTATATTCCAGCAGATTTTGAAGTGACTCAAATAGATGAGCTACATCAGCTTATACAGAATTATCCATTGGGTATTTTATTTACACATGGGATCAGTGGTTTAGACGCGAATCACTTACCCTTTGAGTTACAAGCCGATAATACTGAATTTGGCATATTGCATGCCCATGTCTCTCGAAATAATCCTGTTTGGCAAGACCTGAAGAATGGCGATGAAGTGTTGGTGGTCTTTCGAGCTGGAGATGCGTATATCTCACCGCAGTGGTATCCCAGTAAACAAGAGCATCATCAGCAAGTACCGACATGGAACTATCGAGTGGTACATGCTTATGGTCGTGTGACTATTCGGGATGATGAGCGCTATGTACGCGGTGTGGTGGCACGTTTGACACGAACTCATGAAGCGGCGCAGCCAGAGCCGTGGAAAATGTCGGATGCTCCGAAGGACTATCTTGAACCTATGCTAAAAGCAATTGTAGGGATCGAAATCGAAATTACTCAGTTGCAAGGCAAATCGAAACTTGGCCAAAACAAAGAGCACCGAGATGTTCTAGGTGTAGCGAATGCACTGACAAAAACGGGACAGCTTGAGATAGCCGATGCAATGCATTTGATTGCCGCATCAAAAATCAACTCGAACTAGCCACAGATGATCCAATTTAACGAATTGAAATATAAGGAGTGAGCATGCAGTGCTTAAAACCTGTGGTTTTACAAGGTGAGAGAATTATATTAAAACCGCTTGAATTTGAACATGCACCAGCACTGTGTGAGTCAGTGCGTGATGGTGAGTTATGGAAACTGTGGTATACCCGCATTCCTTCACCTGAGCAGATGACGGCTGAAATCCAACGCCGCCTAGATTTACAGCGGCTGGGTAGTATGTTGCCATTTACGGTTGAAGCACGAGACAGTGGTAGGCTGTTAGGGATGACGACTTTTATGAATATCGAAGCCGAGCACCGCCGTGTTGAAATTGGTTCAACATGGTATAGCCAGTCCGCGCAGCGTAGTTATGTCAATACGGAGTGTAAAAATCTTCTGCTTTCGCATGCATTTGATACTTTGAATTGTATTGCGGTTGAGTTTCGTACGTCTTCTTTTAATTTTAAAAGTCGGGCTGCGATTGAACGTTTAGGGGCAAAACTAGACGGGGTACTTAGAAGCCATCAAATTGTACAGAACGATATTTTAAGAGATACATATGTGTACAGTATTTTAAAAAGTGAATGGCCTGCAGTGCAGCAGCATTTGAGAGCGCTCTTGAGCAAGAAATAACGTTTTGTCTAGCCGACTCGTTTCATTAGAGAAAAATAATAGATAAAAAAGGGGCATTATTTTCATATGAAAATAATGCCCCAGATGCACAACTAAATGATCAGTGATATTTGACCTAAAATTACCAGTCGTATTTTAGTCCCACTCTAAAGTTAGTTGGTGCGCCATAATAACTATTGGTAGTGGATAAATGATATTTCTCATTAAATAAGTTATTTAAATTGAAATTTACTAATAGGTTTTCATTGATTTTATAACGTGCCATCAAGTCAACCAATGTATAGCTGTCTTGTGTGAATCGAGTCTTATTAGACTCATTATCTTGATAAATCTCACTTTGCCAGCGTAGTCCGCCACCTAAGGTTAAAGCTTCATCGAGATAAGGTAGGGTATAAGTGGTAAATAATTTGGCTGTATTATTCGGGATATTGGTATTTAAGTTGTTGCCATTTTTGTCCTGAGAGAGATTTCGAGAAAAACTGGCGGAGAGCTGCCAAGTATTGGTCAGTTTACCTGTAGTTTCTAACTCAAAACCTCGGCTTTTTGTCCCAGATTCTGTACGGTATGCTTGAGAGCCATTTGGTGCAGTTTCCCCCTCTATTGCAATGCTTTTATTGTCTTCTTGGGTTTGATAAATGGCAGCACCGAAGTTTAGTTGGTTATCAAAGAATTCACCTTTAATCCCCAGCTCTGTGCTATTTCCTACCAGTGGGTCAATATAGCTACCTGTGATGGTTTGCTTGTCTTGTGGTAAGAAAATATTTGTATAACTTGCATAACCTGTCCATTGCTCTGTTAAGTCATAGGTGATGCCAACATAAGGAATGAGTTTGTTCTTTTCTTCGCGTATTGAAGTCACGAGTTTTTGATTTGAGGCAGTGTAGTCTTTATCTACGCGTTGCCAATTTTCTAAACGTGTTCCTAAAATCACAGCCATTGGATCTGCAAGTTTTAGACGTATTGCACCAAATACAGATTGGCTTTTTTCATCATTGCTGTACCAGCCGCCAATTGGCATTTCAGGAAGTGTAGGTGTATTTCCATCCCATTCGAAAATATTATCCAAAGTATTCACACTCCAACCCGAATAGGTTGGGCGTTTATTTTTACTTCTGGCATAGGTCGTGCCTAAAACTACATCGTGGCTTTGGCTCAATAAGTCAAATGAACCATTTAAAGTTAAGTTAAAGAGGTCTTGAGTGGGTTCGTAGTCCCAATGAGATCCATAGAGTAAAGTTCCTGCCCCAGTTTCTTTATTAATTCCTGAGCGTGAGTAACCATAACCGACAATTTCATCAGAGGCTGTAATCGTACGAGATATGAGACCTTTGAGTTTCCAGCGCTCGTTAAATTGGTGCTCAATATCTGCAAAATAAGCTGTTGTTGTTCGATCAGACTCACTCCAACTGGCAGCATTTGAATCCGAACGTGACCAATCGATGAGACTGCCATCGGTATAAAATGAAGGTAAACCACCACGGGCAATACCTGAAATATCCATTTTTTGATAACTGAGCCCCAAACTGGCTTTGGTTTTTTCTGTAAGGTCTGCCTCAACAACACCATAGGCAATTTTACGTTCTTCACTATAGCGGTCGATATAAGAGTTGCCCGTTTGATAGGCTAAAACGGTACGTCCGCGAATCGTTCCTGCTTGGTTTAATGGAGCCGAGACATCGACATCGGTACGATAGGTGTCCCATGAACCTGCGCTAGCGCTGACAGAAGCTTTAAAGTCTTGTAAGGGTTTCTTTCGTACCATGTTAATACTGGCACTAGCAGAGCCTGCACCCGTCATTAAACCATTAGCACCACGTACCACTTCAACACGGTCAAATAAAGCAGTGTCCTGACTTTGGAAAATACTGCTATATGAACTCATCAGCTTTACGCCATCGAGCAAATAGTTATCAACCGTTTGACCACGTGCATAAATAGGCGAATTATCACTGCCGATGTTACCGCTTTGGTTAATGGTCAAACCTGCGGCCTGTGAAACAACATCGGTCAGTTGCGTCAGGTTTTGATCTTCCATTTGTTGGCGGGTAATAACACTCACCAATTGTGGCGTCTCTTTGAGTGAAAGTGCCAAACCCGTCGAGGCTGTGGTGGCTTTGGCTGTATAAGAACCCGAGCCTTCAGTCGTTAAGTTATTGCCTGAATTTGCTTTTAAAGAAATCGTTGCGAGCTGAGCAGTTCCATCTGCACTGGTCATTTGACTACTGTTTGCACGCGAAGCGTTATTGGCTTGACTATGAATGGCTTCAAGTTGAACTTCTCGTGTTTGAACTTGAGCTCGTTGTTTTGCTTGAACACTATAGCCGCCATTGTTGACTTTTACTGCAAGCAAAGCATGAGGTTGTAATAATGCAGCCAACGCTTGATCGACTGCATAATTACCTTTTAGCGCCTTCGCTTGCAAATTTGAGAGGGCCTTTGAGTCATAGCTGATGGTAGTCCCTGTTTGGATTGCGAGTTGTTTTAGCGCCTCATCTAAAGGGAGTTGAGTAATGTTCACAGGATACGTTGTGGCAGCATAAACAGCAGTAGTAGCGAAGCTTCCTGCCATCAGTGGCATGCCCCATAAAACTGCGCGAATAGCCATCGCTAATCTACTTTTTGCCTGATAATCCTTCATGCGGTGTTCTCGACTGGGAGTGTATTTCTGTATAAGTCGAGTCAGTTCAAAAAAAGGGTCAAATTTTTATCTTTTTTTTTATTTTTAATAAATAAGCACTGTAATAATCTAATTCAAGCCGATGGGTATAGGCCAAGTTCTCTAGACTTTGCTTTGGGTTTTTTAATGAAAACACCCCTGAAACACGAACTTTTTCTAACTCAGGATCTATAAAATAAGTTCCATTTTGATAACGATACAATTCATCTAGCACTTTTTTAAGAGGCCATTGTTCTACAACCAGTAAATGTTGTGTCCAATAGGGTTGGTCATTTTGAAGCGGGTTGATGACTGAAATTGAACTGGCATCAAAACTGGTACGTTGACCTTGCTGTAAAAGTTTTCGTGTCGTTGTTTCAGCAGGATATAAAGCTACTGAGTGTTCATAAACTTTGACTTTGGTGCGATGTCGGTCTTCTTGGCGAACGGTAAATTGTGTACCCAGTGCTTCAATTTTACCATCTTGGGTCATAACCATAAATGGGCGATGCTGCGGATCTTTGGCTGTCTGAATATAAATTTCACCTTCCACCAATTCAATTTGTCGAGTTTGTTTTGAAAAGTCGACATTCACATAACTGTTACTGGCTAAAATCAGCTTCGTGCCATCTGCCAAAGGCACTGTTTTAATTTCACCCACTTGGGTATGGTAGTCGGCTTGCCACTTTGCCCACGGCATACTATATGCACTTAAACCAAGGACTAAAAAGCCTGATAGCCCAAACAGCATATTGTGTTTTAAAGAAGTATTAAATTTTTGCTTAGACTCTACTAATGCATCAGGTTGGAAAGAGGAAGGTAAACCCGATAAACCTTGTGTAAAACGTTCGATCTGCGAAATAGCTAAAGCATGTTCCTTACTTTCAGACTTCCATTGCTCAAATTGCTGTAGTTGTATTTCGGTGATTTCCCCAGAATGAATCAGCACCAGCCAATCAGCGGCTGCATCTAAGATACTTTCAGGAAGGGGGGAAGGCTGTGACATAGCAGTTGTAAGGAAATCGATTAGTCGGTTGGATTATAAAGACTTATACAGGCTAGAAAAGCCTGCTTCATATCTCTTTTTACCGTTGCTTCAGAAATATTCAGCTTTTCACTAATCACTCGATAGGTCAGACCATCTAACTGAGACAATAAAAAGACTTGAGATGTACGCGTCGGTAGTTTCTCAAGCATACGATGAACCTGATACAAGGTTTCTCGAATGCATACCTCATGTTCTGCCGAAGGGTAGTAGTTTTCTGGTAGCTGTGCCAACGCATCTAAATACAACCTTTCAACATGCTGATGCCGCCAGTGATCAATGATCACATGTTTAGCAATACCCATGAGCCATGCTTGAGGCTCTTTAATTTTTTCAAAACAATATTCACTTTTCAGAGCACGATAAAACACTTCCTGACTCAGGTCTTCAGACTGATGGTGGTGTTGCAGTTTGTGTTTGAACCATGACAACAAGGTTGTTTGATGGGTATTGTAGAGATGACTAAACCACAATTTTTTTTGGACATTTAAGTTCATATTTTTAACTCATGACCCTAGAAAAATATCCTGAATCTCAGCAGTAAACGTGGGATAAAGAAATGAAAGCTTGAATATTAATGATAATCATTATTAAATGCAATTACAAATCGCAACATTTAGCGTGAGCTGTTTTTTGTTTTCATCCGTCTTATTAATAGATATGCGTGATTTGGGATAGGAAGTTTCAATTTTTTAAATACTTAATTTGATCAAATTTTAAAAATTGTAAGGATCTTCCGATTTTGAACAGTATGTGTTGGGCGAGAATTTTTTGTAATGAATAGGAAATGTAATGAGTGAGCCATTGAACAATAACAACCCAACAAAACATTTTCTTTATCGTCGAACACTTTGGATTGGATTCATCATTGTCATTTTATTGTTAGGTATGGGAGGACTGTATTGGAAAAAGGCCATGTCGCAGCCTAGCGAAGAATATAGTCAATGGGATAAACCTGTGCCTGTACGTATCGTTCCTGTACAACGACAAGACTTGCAGGTGGAAATTAAAGCCATCGGTACAGTTGTTCCGACCCATACGGTGAATGTGCAAACTCAGGTCTCAGGTGTTCTCAAGCAAATTTATTTTAAAGAAGGGCAGACTGTTCAAAAAGGGCAACTTCTTGCTCAAGTTGACCCTGCACCATTTCAAGTGGCTTTGGCGCAGGCAGAGGGGACACAACAGCAAAACTTAGCTCAACTCCGAAATGCAGAAACGGAGTTAGCACGTTATCAACTGCTGTTTAAGCAAGACTCAATTGCTAAACAACAAGTTGAACAACAGCACGCTTTGGTCAATCAGTTGAAAGGGCAAATACAGGCCAATCGAGCTGAGGTTGATGCAGCCAAATTACAATTGTCTTATACCAAAATTTATTCACCGATTAATGGACGAGTTGGTTTCCAGCAGAAAGATACGGGTAATTTAATTCAGGCCAATGACACGACAGGTTTGGTCAGCATCACCCAAGTTCACCCCATTTATGTACAGTTTTCAGTTGCGGAACATGATCTAGCTCATTTGCGTAACAACATGAAACAGGGACATCAAATACCAGTTAAGGCATGGGATAAAGCAGAACAAAAGCAACTTGCGGTTGGGCATGTACAGGCTTTGGATAACCAGATTGACGCCAATACAGGCACATTAAAGATCAAGGCTATTTTTGATAATCGTGATGATGTTTTATTTCCCAATCAGTTTGTCAATGTTCGTTTAAATGCGCATACCGTTCAAGATGCCATCAGTATTCCAAGTGACGCCGTGCAACATGGGGCCAAAGGCACCTATGTGTATATCGTCAATCCGCAGAAAAAAGCAGAAATTCGGATGCTCACTCTGGGTTTAAGTTCCAATGGACAGATTCAAGTTTTAACAGGCTTAAACGGTACGGAGCAGGTGGTTTTAGAAGGGATTGACCGACTTGCAGAAGGCAAAGAAGTTAAAATTGTCTCGGATCAATCTCAAGCGATGGCAACATCAAAACCTGCTGTTGGATAAGACATGAATATTTCAAAGTTCTTTATTGTCCGTCCAGTCGCAACTACGTTGTTGATGCTGGCATTGCTGTTTAGTGGCTTATTGGTTTGGCGGCTTTTGCCAGTATCGGCTTTACCACAGGTCGACTATCCCATTATTCAGGTCTATACCTTTCAGCCTGGGGCAAACCCTGACACGGTACAACGAACTATCACCGCACCGCTTGAACGGGAAATGGGCAAAATTGCGGGCTTAAAGCAAATGTCTTCGCAGAGTTCTGTCGGGGCGTCTGTCATTACCTTACAGTTTGAGTTAAGTGCTGAACTGGGCGTAGTGGAGCAAGAAGTACAATCGGCACTAAGTACTGCCAGCAGTAAATTACCAAGTGATTTGCCAACGCCACCAGTATATCGAAAGGTCAATCCAGCCGATGTGCCTGTCATTACATTAGCGATTAGTTCAGAGACTTTACCCCTTACCACGGTTTATGACATGGTGGATACTCGGGTGGCACAAAAGCTGTCTCAACTCACGGGTGTGGGTATGGTGAGTCTTGCTGGTGGGCAACGACCAGCAATACGGGTGCAAATGAATCCTGCTGCGCTTGCCGCTTATAAAATGAGTGCCGAAGATGTCCGCGCCGCAATCAATGCGGCCAATGCCAGTCAACCCAAAGGCAGTTTTGATGGGCCCTATCGCAGTACTATGCTAGATGCCAATGATCAAATCCGTTCAATTGGCGACTATGAAAGCCTCATTTTACGCTGGAATAGCGGTGCTCCGATTCGATTAAAAGATGTGGCACAGGTGATTGAAGGTAGTGAAGACCGCTACATGGCGGCATGGGCAGACAGTCAAGCCGCCATTTTGGTGAATGTACAGCGTCAACCGAATGCCAATGTGATTCAAGTGGCTGATCAGATTAAACAGCTATTGCCTGAGCTACAAAAGAACCTACCCGACAATGTCAAAATTCGAGTGCTGACCGATCGTACTGAGAGTATTCGTAGTTCGATCCACGATGTGCAAAAGGAATTGGTTTTTGCGGTTTGTTTAGTGGTAATGGTGACTTTTCTCTTTTTAAGAAATTTATCTGCCACCATTATTCCGAGTATTGCTGTTCCACTGTCAATCATTGGTACCTTTGTACTGATGTATTTTTTAGGTTTTTCAGTCAATAACCTGACCTTAATGGCGCTGACCATTGCCACAGGTTTTGTGGTGGATGATGCGATTGTGATGTTGGAAAATATTGCACGACATCGTGAAGCAGGTGAAAGCCTGATGCAAGCGGCATTCAAAGGGTCGAAGGAAATAGGTTTTACGCTCATTTCTTTAACCATTTCTCTGATTGCTGTTCTCATTCCACTGTTGTTTATGGGCGATGTAGTAGGTCGATTATTCCATGAGTTTGCAGTGACTTTGGCAGCTGCCATTGCAATTTCTCTAGTGGTCTCTTTAACCTTAACGCCGATGATGTGCGCTTATTTGCTCAAAGGCAAAGCATCATTAAAAGAAGTAGAGCATCAAACTTCAGCTAATAGATGGAGTCTGGATGGTATCATTGAGCAGTATGGAAAAGCTTTGCAATGGGTGTTTCAGCATCAAACCCTGACACTGGCCGTTATGCTCAGTACAGTGTTATTCGCAGGTTTTTTGTATTGGATGATTCCTAAAGGCTTTTTCCCTGTGCAGGACAGTGGCGTTATCCAAGTGGTGACCGAAGCGCCAGACGATATTTCCTTTCAGGCCATGAGTAAGCGCCAACAAGCACTAGCGGCTGAAATTTTAAAAGATCCCGCTGTTGAAAGCCTGTCTTCGTTTATTGGAATTGATGCCAATAACCCGAAACTTAGTAATGGCCGAATACTTATTAATTTAAAGTCACATGCAGAACGAGAAGGTGCAGATCAAGTCATGGCACGTCTGCGTGGAGAGTTGGGCCATGTTCAGGGTATTCATGCTTGGATGCAACCTGTGCAGGAGTTAAGTATTGAAGATAAAATTAGTCGAACTCAATATCAACTCAGTCTGACCGCGGCAAACAACGCAGACTTAGCGTTATGGACACCTGTCTTGGTAGATGCTTTACGCCAACAACCTGAGTTTGCAGAAGTGAGCAGTGAAAACGGTGGGCAAGGTTTACAGGCGTATATTGATGTCAATCGAGATGCAGCAGCGAGATTCGGCTTAACGGTAGAAGACATTAGTTTGGCTTTGCAAAATCTATTTGCACAGCGGCAAATTGCGACTCTATATACCCAGTCAAATCAGTACCGCATTGTCTTAGAACTTGCGCCAGAATTAACTCAAGGGATACAAGCTTTAGAGCAAACCTATATCCATAATGCCAGCGGAGAACCGATTCTACTCAGTTCTGTGGCAAGCATTGTGCAAAAACGTGTCCCGATTATTTTACAGCAGCAAGCTCAATTTCCTGCCAACGGTATCTCTTTCAACCTTGCTACAGGCGTGGCCTTGGGAGATGCCATCCAAGCCATTCAACGTGTAGAACAGCAGCTTAATTTACCTGCTGAAGTTAAACTTCAGCTACAAGGGGCTGCTGCTGCATTTGAAAACTCGCAACAGCATACCTTTTGGTTGGTGATCGCCGCGATTGTGACCATGTATATCGTGCTTGGGATGTTGTATGAGAGCTTTATTCATCCCATCACTATTCTTTCAACCTTACCATCTGCGGCAATCGGGGCTTTATTGGCGCTGTTTATGGTCGGTCGACCACTCGATATGATTGCTTTAATCGGCATTATTTTATTGATCGGTTTGGTGAAGAAAAACGGCATCATGATGGTGGACTTTGCCTTGGCAG
>Ga0308158_10003875_pt1 | contig 12865 bp, 12 predicted proteins | sample PhyBR2_FD_201038 | JGI IMG/M metagenome (GOLD analysis project Ga0308158, IMG submission 201038) | Phyllosphere microbial communities from UC Gill Tract Community Farm, Albany, California, United States - DLSLB.R2 | ecosystem: Host-associated > Plants > Phyllosphere > Unclassified | place: USA...
CGCCGCACATGATCGGGCCCTTCACCGGGCGGACGAAAGCGATCACGCTGGGTGCCGACAGGGCCCATGACACAAAGGACGTCGTCGAAGATCTTCGGTCGATGAAGGTGAACCCGCATGTCGCGCAGAACGTCAATGGTCGCCGCTCGGCTATCGACGGACGAACGACGCGCCATCCTGGCTACGGGGTCACCTTGCGCATGGGCAAGCGCATCGCGGAGGCGTTCGGCGGGATCAAAACCGTCGCGGAGCAAGACAAGACGAAGTTGCGCGGGCGCGGCCGCGCCGGATGGGCTTTCACCTTCGCGGCCGCCGCCTACAATCTTGTGCGGCTGCCGAAGCTCATGACGGAGACAAGCTGATGGCGAGAGTTCCTGCTTTCGCCAGGGCCTTTGCCGGTCGTTGGCGCATCGTCGAGATGGACAACTGGGACAATGACGCGCTCGATCTCGTGGAAGAGGCACATCTGTCATTCCAGGGCACGGCCGACGGCGAAATCGCATTCGTTGCTCTCAAGGGCTTTCTCGATGTCCGGTATAGCGCGCGAAGTGGATCAGCCTGTGCGGAGTTCTCGTGAGACAAGACGAGAATGACCCGGTCTGTGGTCGCGGATGGGCAGCACTTGGCTCCGCTGGACGCCTTGTCGGGCATATCTATATCCACAACGGAGACGATTCCGGCTTCGTGTGCGAACGCGACTGACTTCTTCAACAGCCTGTTAAAGGTTCAAAGACCACGCTCACGTCGGAGCCGACTATTTCGTACGGTCTCACACCAAGCTGAAGTTTCTATAATTAATCTCAACTGCGGCATGTGGTCATATCCCCGTTAATTTTGAGGGGAGGTCCATGTCGTTGTTTTTCGTTATGTTTTAAATAAACTCATATTTCTTTCCAACGCGGCGAAGGCCGCTGACGACGACTGGCATGTGGCCCGGACCACTAATCAGGCCAAGTTCACGCTGGATCAAGAGAACTGGTCCGATGTTAATGTTGGCGATCTCATCGCCAACAAGGCGTGGCTCTCGACCTGACCGCGAGGTAGGCTGCAGCTGACGAGAGGCGTCGAAACGATTTCGCTGCAACCGAACACGCTGGCTTCCATCACGACGTCAGGTCTCTTTTTCCGTAAGACCGAAATCCCGCAGCCAATTGGATCGATTGACCTCGAAATTGAAAAAAGGGAGCATGCCTCACGGCTTACGTCGGGAACATTGGATTGTACGGCGTAAACTCATAAAATGCTTGGTGTCTATCGCCTGTCGTTGTTCAAGGCTTCCGAATAAGGACGCATTTGATGACGCGTCGTCGCTACGAACTGACGGACCACGAATGGTCGACACCGCTGTTGCCCAACAAGCCCCGCGGCGCTCGCTCCGCCAAAGATCGTCGCCATCGTTGCGCTTCTCTTCCTTGGTGGCGCATGGATCACCGCGCTGACGACACTGAATGGCGCCGCGCAGGCTGTGCTCCCGAACTGGGTGCGTGGTCGTGGAGCCTTGGCTGGGGCGCCATCGGTACGGCGGTCGGCATCCAGACGACCCTGCTCATCGGTGCGGCCGGTCTTCTCGTGGCAGGCTTCATCATGCACCGTATCAAGCTTCCGGCCGGCGATGCCGACATGGTACCGTCCAACCATTGGCCCGAGCCGCTCGTTGCCGAGCCCTTTTGCCCATGATCGTGGTCCGGTCCTGATCCTGATCGAATACAAGGTCGAGAAGCAGCATCGCAGCGCCTTCCTGCATGCGCTCGATACACTCTCCCAGGAACGGCGCCGCGACGGAGCCTATGGATGGGGTGTCACCGAAGACAGTGCCGATCCGGAAAAGATCGTCGAATGGTTCATGGTGGAATCCTGGGCCGAGCACCTTCGCCAGCACAAGCGGGTTTCCAATGCCGACGCCGACCTGAAGGGCAAGGTTCTGACCTACCATGTCGGACCCGAAAAGCCGGTCGTCCGTCATTTCCTGACGATCAATCGGCCAGGTGCTGCATAACGATACCAGCATCAGAACAAATGGCAGGGCGGCTTCGGTCGCCCTTTTCATTATGTCGCGCGGCGCAATAAATTCGAAACTATTGATACAATTGTTGAACGGAGGATTTGCGGGCAAAACTGGGGCATATCGCGAGACAGAACATCGCGATACCAGATTTTAGATAAGAGAACAGCGATGAAAACTCCCCCCCTTCCGACCCTCCTGAGCTTCAACGGCGGTTATGTCGATACCCTTGGCTTCCTGTCGCTGTCCGGCCTGTTTACCGCGCATGTCACGGGTAACTTCGTGACGCTTGGCGCAAGCATGGCGCACGGTCTGGATGGCGCATGGTCAAAACTCCTGGCACTGCCGGTGTTCTGCCTGGTCGTCTTTGCCTCACGGCTGGTCTGCCTGAAACTGCCGAGCCAAAATCGCTCGCCGATCCGTCCGATGCTTGTGGTCAAGCTCTTGCTATTCGTCGGCGTTGCCGCCTACGCGCTCTATCACGGTCCGTTCCGGGCAGACGAAGGCGTCGCCACTCTTACGGTCGGCATGGCGCTGGTTTCCGCGATGGCCATTCAGAACGGGCTTCACAAGGCGCATCTGTCGAAAGCGCCGCCATCGACACTGATGACCGGCACGACCACGCAAATCATGCTGGATCTTGCCGACATTCTGGCCGATCCGAAAGCCGACGAGGTTGCAACGGCCAAGGCGCGGATAAAGAAGATGGCGGCTGCCGTGGCGACTTTTGCCCTTGGCTGCGGCTTTGGTGCCGTCGGCTACATGTACGCACCGGCTGTCGCTTTCACCCTGCCTGCTGTCATAGCGGTCGTCGCTCTGTTTGCAAGCAGCGCCGCGGCCGAATCCTGAAACCTTACCAGCTTCTGCTCTGTTGAATTGAAGAGGAAATCATCATGGATATCGGCAGTGAGGCAAGCGGTATCGCCAACCTGATAGCACCCATTCTCAAGCCCTTGGCTACCGGTCTGGAATTCTTCGGCGTGGGTGTGATCCTGGTCGGCGTTCTGGTCGCAACCGTCGGATACATCAGGGATGTCTTCTCGATCGACCAACGCGAGGCCTATGAGCGCTACCGCGCCAATCTCGGCCGCGGGATCTTGTTGGGACTGGAGATCCTGATCGGTGCTGACATCATAGCGACCATCATCGCACCACTGACCTGGGAAAGCGTCGGACTTCTCGGACTGATCGTGCTCATCCGGACATTTCTCAGTTTTTCCCTTGAAGCCGAGATCGATGGCCAGTGGCCGTGGACGAAAAATGCGACCTCGTCAGCAGGATCCGGCTCGCCCTCATCGTCACTCCCAGCTGTGCGCTAACAACGTCTTCTTTTATCCGATTGGAACATATCATGACACAACCCTTGGAATTCGGCCTCGATACGTTCGGCGATGTCACAACAGGCCCTGACGGAGACCTGCTTGCGCAGCCGCAGGTGATCCGCAATGTGGTCGAAGAGGCAGTTCTGGCTGACCGGCACGGCATCGACTTCTTCGGTGTCGGCGAACACCACCGCAAGGATTTTGCCATCTCCGCGCCGGAGGTGGTGTTGGCTGCCATTGCGGCTCAGACCAGCAAGATACGGCTCGGCTCCGCCGTCACCGTTCTCAGTTCAGACGACCCGATCCGTGTGTTTCAGCGGTTCTCGACACTCGATGCGATTTCGAACGGGCGCGCCGAAGTCATTCTCGGCCGCGGTTCGTTTATCGAGTCCTTCCCACTCTTCGGCTACGACCTGTCGAAATACGAGGAACTGTTTAAAGAGAAACTCGATCTGTTCTCGGAGATCGTCTCCAAAGACGTCGTCAATTATCGCGGTGACTGGCGCGCGCCGCTGGAGGATCAGCGCATCTATCCGCCCATCGGAGACGGTCGGCTTAAAACCTGGATCGGTGTCGGCGGTAGCCCGGAGTCCGTCATACGTGCAGTCCGGTATGATATGAATCTGATGCTGGCCATCATCGGTGGCGATCCAGCCCGGTTTGTGCCCTATGTCGAGCTCTACAAAAAGGCTTCCGACCAAGCTGGGAGAACGCTCGGCGCTATTGGCGTCCATTCACCAGGCTATATAGCCGAAAGCGATGAGCAGGCTCGCCGTGACCTGTTCCCACATTTCAAGAAGATCCGGGACCGGCTCGGCAAGGAACGTGGCTGGCCGCCGGTGACCGAGCAGGATTTTGAGAACGAGATCGAACATGGTTCGCTGTATGCGGGATCGGCGGAGACCGTGGCCCAAAAGATCGCAACCACCGTCCGGACGCTTGGGATATCACGGTTCCAGATGAAGTATTCTGCTGGTCCCATGGATCACGACAAACTTATGCAGAGCATTGAACTTTATGGATCAAAGGTCGTGCCGCTGGCGCGCACCTTGCTCGACGAGTCCCCGAAGTGAAAGCGAGTAAAGAGTTATTCATGTCAAATATGCCCTCACCACCGCTCCAAATCGGCCAGCTATAGTATGGATCACCAATGAAAACGGGCAGGCAGAATTTGCCTGTCGGCAAAGGAGGGGATTCTGTCAATCGGCGCGATCGGTGTTTCATAGGCCGGATTTCTTTCCGACGCGACTGCCGGCATGGTTAGAGCCAGGGAAATGTTGGTGCCTACTGTCGGACTGAAAAGGGGCACCGGCATCATTGTAACGGAAACCGATATGCCGGCTGATCATTTATAACCACTACAGCGTCGATCGTTGTGAAGTTAGATTGCAGGTCTCGGGCCATGCATCAAAACTTCAAATTGAAAGACAAAGCCGTGAACGCCAACATTTTTTCTCCTATAGAAATAGCAGGGCTAACCTTGCGTCATCGTATTGCGATGGCACCCCTGACCCGTTCTCGCGCCGGGCAACCAGGTAACGTGCCGACCACGATGAATGTGGAATATTATCGTCAGCGTGCGGGCGCCGGCCTGATCATTACCGAGGCGACGCAAATCTCGCAGCAAGCACAGGGTTACGCCTGGACGCCGGGTATCTATACGCCTGAGCAAATCGCCGGCTGGCTTGAGGTCAGCAAAGCCGTTCACGAAGAGGGCGGGGTAATATTCCAACAGCTCTGGCACGTCGGACGCGTCTCTCATCCAAGCTTCCAACCGAACGGCGGGCTGCCGGTGGCCCCGACCACAATGCCGGTGCCTGGAAAAACGTTCATTGTTGATGAAACGGGCAAGGGCGTCTGGGGAGAGATCCCGGAGCCGCAGGAACTGACCACAAGTGGCATCAAGACGATCATTGCCGACTATGTCACAGCGTCCCGGAACGCTATCGCTGCCGGTATGGACGGCGTGGAGATCCATGCGGGCAACGGCTATCTCTTGGACCAGTTCATCAACAGCAACAGCAATCATCGCATGGATGAATATGGCGGCTCGACAGAAAACCGCGCGCGGCTGCTTCTGGAAGTCACCGATGCAATCTCCAAGGAAATTGGTGCCAGTAGGGTGGGTGTCCGTTTGACGCCAATGGGGCGTTTCATGGGGATGGGAGACGACACTCCGGAAGAAACATTTGGCTACATTGCCGAAGAGCTCAGCAAACGCAGCCTTGCATATCTTCATCTGGTGGAGCCGGAAATTGTCGGAACCGTTCTCGATGAGAATTACGACCCTCGTTGGGACAGCATCATGAAGCTGCTTCGCGAGCGGTTCAAAGGCCCCCTGATTTTGGCGGGTGGCTTCACTTACGAGAAAGCCCAGGCAGCAATTGCCGAGGGACGCGGCGATGTTATCGCATTCGGACGGCTGTTCATCGCAAACCCTGATCTTCCGGATCGCTTGCGCACGAGAGCTCCCTTGAACGAGCCTGACAGTTCAACGTTTTTCGGCGGCGACAGTCGCGGATATGTGGACTATCCAGCCCTCATCCACGCGGCTGCCGAAACCGGTGCGGGAAACGGCTGACTGAAAAAGCGAGGTCGGTCCTAAACCGAGGTATAGGTCGTTCAAACCAAAGTGCGATTTCGCCATCCGCCGAGGCTGTTAAACCTTCACAAATCGATTTCTGGATGACGGCATGGATGCCGAGGCAACGGTGCGCTCAGTCTTTGCGCCTGCCACAGCGATGCTGTCAGACAGATCGTCGCCTGCATTCGTAATACAGAGGCAAGTCCATATGCATTACAGTAAACGCACACTGCAGGCGGGGGCCTCAATCCTTGGCCTCGCGATCACCGTGGGCTTTGGGGTCTTTGGGTGGATCGCCTACGAACCGGAACTTTCGAGAATCCCGCCCCCTGATCGGGCTTCGATTCCGCCGGCTCTGATCCGCAAGGGTGAGCAGTTGGCGACCGTAGGCGACTGTATCGTCTGCCACACCGCCGATGACGGCCCGGCGCTTGCCGGTTCGCGGCCGTTGACTACGCCATTTGGAACTCTTTATTCCAACAACATCACGCCGGATCCTGAAACTGGGATCGGCAACTGGTCGGCAGATGCGTTTCGCCGCGCGATGAAGGAGGGCGTCGCCCGCGATGGCAGCCATCTCTATCCAGCACTTCCCTATGAACATTTCACGCGCGTCACAGATGCAGATCTCGATGCTATCTACGCGTTTCTAATGAGCCGCGAGCCGGTCAAGGAGAGCGCTCCTCCAAACGAACTTCTCCCTGGTCTGGGCTTTCGTCCACTTCTTGCCGGCTGGAAACTGTTGTTTCTGCGGCACGAAGCGACGGTCTCCGAACCCATGGAAAGCAGCGAATGGAACCGTGGAAAATACCTGGTCGACGGGCTCGCCCATTGCGGAGGTTGCCACACGCCCCGAAACATCCTGGGCGGGGAAAAGTGGGCGGACGAGTTTGCTGGGGGTGTTGCGGAAGGTTGGAACGCGCCACCTCTGGACGCTTCCAACCCGTCAGCTGATCGCTGGAACGTCGATACGCTTCAAGCCTATCTGAAAACCGGGACTGCGAAGGGCCACAGCACGGCAGCTGGCCCGATGGGGCCAGTGACCGAGGGCCTGTCGAGGCTCAACGATGCCGACGTACGGGCGATTGCCGTTTACATCAATACGACAATTCATTCCGGTACCACGCCGTCTTCGACGGTGACGCCGCCCGCCATCGCTGGGCTGCCGGACGCTCGGACAAACCTGTTCGATGGTGCGTGTGGCGGATGTCACGAGCCATCCGCGCCGATGGGCAGGCAAGGGCGCCCGCTGCTTTCAGAGACGTCGGACATGAACGCGAAAGACCCCCGCAATGCGGTTCAGGCCGTCCTGCAGGGCATAAGGGATCCGTCCAGCGACGCTCCGTTCATGCCGTCGTTTGCCGACAATCTCACCGATAGACAGATCGCGGACCTGCTGGCCTACGGCCGATCGCGCTTCACAACGCAACCACCCTGGCCGCCTCTTGAAGACACCGTTCGCGATATTCGCAAGGAGAACGCACAATGACGACATCGATCACGGTCAACGGAAAGAGACACCAGGTCGATAGCGACACAGATACACCGCTTCTTTACGTGCTGCGGAACGATCTGGAACTCAACGGCGCCAAATACGGTTGCGGGCTTGGGCAGTGCGGCGCCTGCACTGTTCATATCGACGGCAAGGCAGTCTTTTCCTGCCTCACTCCGCTAGGCGCGATTGGCGAAAGGTCGGTTCGAACGATTGAAGGCCTCGGCTCTGTCGACGCTCCAGGCGTTTTGCAAAAGGCGTTTCAGGATGAGCAAGCCGCGCAGTGTGGTTACTGTATCGCTGGCATGATCATGCGTGCGCAGACCCTTTTGGACAAGATCCCCAATCCGAGCGATGATGAAATCCGCGACCATCTGCAACCCAACCTCTGCCGTTGCGGCACCCATGCGAGGATCCTCCGCGCCGTCCGGCGCGCCAGCGACGTCATGGCAGGAGTGGCCAGATGAGCGCGATCACCAGACGATCTTTTCTGGCGGCCAGCGGTATCGCGGTAGCATTCGCTCTCGCAAGACCTGCACGAGCCCAGTTGGCCGGAGGCGGAGAAGGGGGCGCCGGCCCGGCTATTGTCAATGCCGACCTGCCAGGCAGCCTGAAATCCTGGCCCTATCTTGACGCCTGGATACAGCTCGATCAAAACGGGAAAGCCACCGTCTTCACGGGTAAGGCCGAGCTCGGACAGGGAATACGGACAGCGTTGACGCAGGTAGCTGCGGAAGAACTCGATCTTCCTCCTTCCAAAGTCACACTTGTTACGGTCGATACATTGCGCACACCGGACGAAGGGCTGACGGCAGGCAGTCATTCCATGCAGGACAGTGGCACCGCGATCCGCAACGCTGCTGCAAACGTGCGCATGCTCCTGCTCGCGAAAGCCGCCGCAACGCTCGGGGTCGCAGAGGCCGATGTTGCTACAAAGGGGAATGGAACCATTGTCGCAGCCGATGGCCGCAGCCTTGGGTATGGCGAGATTGCCGCGGCGGTATCGCTGCATGTGGAAGCGCTGCCCAATGCACCTCTTCGCCAGAAAGGCCAGTTTCGGACGATGGGTTTCAACCTACCGAGGCTGGATATCCCGGCAAAGACGACCGGGGGGGAGGCGTTCATACAGGACATGCGCCTGCCGGGAATGCTGCATGCCCGGGTCATTCGCGGTCCAAGCATAGGCACACGGCTGAAGCTTCCGCCGGATAGCGAAATCGAAGCTATGGACGGCGTTGTTAAGTTTGTCCGCAACGGCGATTTTGCGGCAGTCGTCTCCCGGCGCGAGTGGGATGCTGTCAAGCTGATGCGGAGACTGCAAGCCTTACCGTACACGGCCGCGAACGAACCTCTTCCCTCGGGAGGAGTCGCCGAGACATTGAAGGCGCTGCCTGCACGCGACATCGTCATACTGGATACGAGTACACCGACTGCTGACCCCAAGCATTCTGTCAGCCAAAGTTTTACCAGAAACTGGATCAGCCATGGGTCGATTGGACCCTCCTGCGCGTTGGCATGGCTGCAAGACGATCAGCTAACAATATGGACACACAGTCAGGGGACGTTTGACGTCAGGCGTGTGGCCGCGGAGCTTCTCAATCGCCCGATAGAAACCATACGCGCCATCCACGTCGAAGGCGCCGGTTGCTATGGACAGAACGGCGCGGATGACGTTGCTGCGGAAGCTGCCCTGATTGCCGCATCGATGCCGGGCAAGCCTATCCGGTTACAATGGATGCGAGAGCAAGAGTTCGGCTGGGAACCACTTGGTCCGGGAATGGTGACGGAAGTCGACGCCGCCATCGATGCCGGCGACCGGATCGTCAAATGGAACTACGATGTCTGGAGCAATCCTCACAACAACCGGCCGGTCGGGGCGGGCGGCGTGCTTGTTGGAAACGAGGTGGCGCAATCGTTTCCTATTCCGGAGGGCAAGCCGATCCCAATGCCGGAAGGCGACGGCAGCCGCAACTCGAACCCGCTCTACGATTTGCCAAACACGCATGTCATCTACCACTTCATCAAGGACATGCCGATACGGGTTTCCGCGCTGAGGTCGCTCGGAGCGCACCTGAACGTGTTTTCTATCGAAAGCATGTTTGATGAACTTGCGTTGAAGGCTGGAGTGGATCCGCTGGATATGCGGTTGGCTCACATGGCCGACGACCGAGCACGAAGCGTCATGCTGACCGCCTCGGAAGCCTTCGGCTGGAAAACTCGCAAGAAAACTTCGCCGCTGCAAGGGTTCGGCATGGCGTTCGCGCGTTACAAAAATCTGGGCGCCTATTGCGCCGTGTTCATGGAAATCACAGTCGAGCGCGACACGGGTCGCCTGACAGTTCGAAGGGTCCAGGCTGATGTGGACTGCGGCGAGGTCGTTTCTCCGGACGGTGTCCATAATCAAGTTGAAGGGGCGATTATTCAATCGTTGAGCTGGTGCACCCGCGAAGCATCGGGCAATGACGGCACTCTGCGCACAGCCTTCGATTGGAGCACCTATCCAATTTTACGCTTCCGCGACGTACCTGAAAAGATTGCTGTCACCGTCCAGCAGCAGCCGGGAAAGCCTTTCCTGGGCGTAGCCGAGTGTGGACAAGGCCCAGCTTCCGCAGCACTTGCGAATGCACTGGCTGATGCCACCGGTGTCAGATTCACTCACATGCCGATCACTGCCGAGAAAGTAAGAGCCGCGATTGTAACCCTCTAGCAGATCAAGTTGCGACTTGGCCCCCTTGATCAGCATAGGCGGCGAAGGCTTCCTGCAGTGCCAGGACGAATACCCGCACCTTAGGCAAGACCAGCCGCGTGGTGGGATACACTGCCCAGATTGGCATGTTCTCTGGCGCGCCGTCGGCGAGAGTGACAGCCACAAGCCGGCCCGCCCGCAGGTCATCGCGGACGGCCCAGTGCGACAATAACGCAATGCCGCCGCCCGCCAGGCAGGCGGCATGGCAGATGGCAATACTGCTCGATGAAAAACGCGCATGAACGCGGATATGTTTTTCCCGCTCACTTTCCGGCGCCCTCTCGTCCCGCATCGTCCAATGACTAATGCCGTTAAGCGGAAGGCAATCGTGCAAAGCCAAATCACCCACGAAAGCCGGCTGGCCACGTCGCTGAAGATAATCGGGTGCTGCTACCAGAAGCCGCGGATTGTCGGCCAGTTTTTGAGCGATCAAGCTGTTGTCGCGCAAATGAGCAATGCGGATGGCGAGATCGATACCAGTCGCGACCAGATCAGGAAGTGTGTCGGTAACGTCGAGCGAGATGCGCAGCTCGGGATTTTCCATCAGCAGACGGGGCACAAGCGGCGCCACAAATGTAAGGCCGAAGGCCGCGGATACCGAAACGCGCAGCAATCCGCCCGCGCCCCGGCCATCGGACCTCAACCGCGATGTGGCCTCCTGCTCATTGTCGATGATCGACCGGGCATAGGGCAGAAAGGTTTCGCCTTCTGGTGTCAGCGACAACGCGCGGGTGGTGCGGTGCATCAGCCGTATGCCGAGCGATGTTTCGAGCGCAGCCAGCCGACGGCTTGCAGCCATGGCCGGGATGCCCAGCCGGCGGGCTGCTTCTGCAAGGCTGCCAGCGTCGACGGCAGTGGTGAAAACGCGCAAATCATCGGTATTCATTATAACGAGTCTCGATATTCGGGCCAAACAATCGGACCCACTAAAACTGATTAAGATTAAATTATAGAAAAGTGGCTGACGAAACCACCCTGGAGAGACATCGAAATGAAAACTTTACAAAACTCGAAAGCATCACCCTTACCCAGTGACGTGACCGCCAAAGGAACCCGTAAACTCGGCCTGCTGGCCATGGCGGCCGCCAGCGGTATCGCTGTTGCCAATATCTATTATAACCAGCCGATGCTCGGTATAATCGAGGCGGAGTTTCCTGGGCAGTCCGCGGCGACGTTGATCCCGACCGCAACCCAACTCGGTTATGCGCTCGGCCTGTTTCTGTTGCTGCCGCTGGGCGATATCCTCCATCGCAAACCGCTGATCGTCGGTCAGTTTGTCGTGCTGGCTGTCGCCTTGGCTCTGGCTGCAATTGCGCCGACAGCCTGGATGTTGGTCATGGCCTCGCTCGTCGTTGGCGCGAGCGCCACGGTGGCGCAGCAGATTGTTCCGTTTGCGGCGTCACTGGCAACACCGGAAAAGCGCGGTGCCACGATAGGCACTGTCATGGCCGGCGTGCTGTCAGGGATCCTTTTCAGCCGCACGTTGTCCGGCTTTGTCGCAGAGCACGGCGGCTGGCGTGAAATGTTCTGGATCGGGGTACCGCTGGCTCTGGTCGCCGCCGTCTTGATGTTCGTGACTTTGCCCCATCACCGAACAACCTCCAGCATGCCCTATGGTAAGGCGCTCCGCTCGCTCGCACATCTCTGGACACGCTTGCCAACGCTGCGCACGGCGACATTCGTTCAAGCTGCTCTGTTTGCCTCGTTCACGGCGTTCTGGACTATTCTGGCACTCTACCTCCAGGGACCGCGTTTCAATCTTGGAGCCGATGTGGCCGGTCTGTTCGGCATTGTTGGCGCCGTGGGCGTCTTCGCAGCACCGCTCGCCGGTCGCGTCGCCGACAAGCATGGCCCGTCCTTCGTGGTGTGGTGTGGTGCTATCCTGACGCTGGTTGCATGGGTGGTGTTCGGTCTTTGGGGCGCGATTGCCGGTCTAATCGTCGGCGTCATCGTATTGGATTTCGGTATCCAGAGTGCGCTCGTCTCGAACCAGCACCTCATTTATGCGCTCGACCAGCAAGCCCGTAGCCGTCTGAATACCATCTTCATGACGGGCATGTTCCTTGGTGGCTCATTTGGTTCGGCAGTCGCTACCGTCGCGTGGAGTCAAGGAGAATGGACCGGCGTCAGCATCTTGGGTGGAATGCTCGCCCTCATCGCGCTTTTGGTTCTGGTCCTCGGCAACCGACGCTCAGGCGCTGCCTTCAGCGAACAAGAAGGACGCTAATCATGAAACCATTGCGTATTCGCGTTGTCGGTGGCTCGCTCGCGGGCCTGTTCACCGCAATTCTGTTGCAAATTGACGGTCATGATGTGGTTGTTTACGAGCGCTCTCACTCCGGACTTGCCGGACGCGGAGCGGGACTGGTGCCCCAGGAAGACGTCTTTCACATGCTGAGGATGATCGGCGCGGATCACGCTGCCAATGTCGGCGTGATCGCCCGCGAACGGATCTACTTCAATGCCGATGGCTCGGTCGCCCAGAAGCTGTCGATGCCACAGATGCAGATTTCGTGGGACTTTCTTTACTCTGAAGTCTTGGCACGTCTGGAAAAAGGACGGTACCAAGCCGGACGTGCCGTTGAGGCCGTAATTGATGCCGACGATGGTGCTACCATCGTTTTTGCCAATGGTTCATCCGAAAAAGCCGATTTGGTGATCGGTGCGGACGGGCTCGGCTCGGTGGTTCGGGCGACCCTCAACGAGGACTGGCATAACC
>Ga0308158_10003876_pt1 | contig 12861 bp, 12 predicted proteins | sample PhyBR2_FD_201038 | JGI IMG/M metagenome (GOLD analysis project Ga0308158, IMG submission 201038) | Phyllosphere microbial communities from UC Gill Tract Community Farm, Albany, California, United States - DLSLB.R2 | ecosystem: Host-associated > Plants > Phyllosphere > Unclassified | place: USA...
ACGGCGCGGTGGCCGGTGCCCGGGACATCGCCTTGGAAAATCTTTGGGAAAACTACCGAGAACGTTGACCAAACGCTGGAAGCTATATATCGTAAAGTGTCCTTAAAATTTCTTTGCAACGTTGGGGAGAATCCTGATGGCATCATCTGCCGCACCGGCATCCAAGTCGCAGTTCGCTGCCATCGGCCTTGACATGGGCGGATCATCGATCAAGTACGCCTTGGTCGGAACTGACGGAAAACTTGTCGAAAGCACACTGAACAAGGCGATCACCCCAGAGGGCGCGCATCCAGAGGCCGTCGCCGAAGTCATGGCGCAGATTGTCCGCGACCTGCAAGAGGCCACTGGCGAGGATCTGGCGGGCATCCCCGCTGGGGTAGCCGTGCCTGGCATCGTCATCGACGGAGTAGTGCATTCGGCCGCGAATATCGACAAGGCCTGGATCGGATTGGATGCCACCGCCATGTTCAGCAAGGTGCTGGACCGCGATGTCTACCTGCTTAATGACGCTGACGCTGCCGGCATGGCAGAGGTGTACGCTGGCGCCGGCTCCAAGGACGGTGCGCCGCTGAAGGGCAGCACCCTGCTGTTGACCCTGGGCACCGGAATCGGTTCGGCCTTCTTCCGCGATGGGGTGCTCTTCCCCAACGTGGAATTCGGGCACCTGGAAATCGACGGATTCGATGCAGAAAGCAAAGCCGCCGCACGCGTCATGCGCGAAGAAAACCTGAGCTGGGAGGAGTACATTTCGCGCCTGCAACGCTACCTGTCCCATGTGGAATTCCTCTGCAGCCCTGACTTGATTGTCATCGGCGGCGCAATCTCCGAGGACCACGAGCACTTCTTGCCTAAGCTGGATGTGAGGGCAAAACTCATTCCCGCAGAATTCAACAACGCCGCCGGGGTGTTGGGCGCCGCGCAACGCGCCATGCATCCGGGCACTTAGGAAGCACATGCATACCATTGACCCGAACGCCCAGATCAAGCTCGTTGCCGTCGACATGGACGGCACCTTTTTGGACGGTGACGGTCAAATCCCAGATCAAGCCTGGGGCGTGATCGACCAGCTGGCGCAGCGCGGCATCAAGTTCGTGCCAGCTTCCGGACGGCAGTTCGCCACCTTGCGCGAACAATTCGCCCAGCTCGGAGAGATCGCCATCATCGCCGAAAACGGAACTGTGGTCATGGATGGGGAGAACGAAATCTACTCCAACATCATTGATCGCGCTTTGGTGAACTCGGTGATCGAGACCGTGCGGCAGCAGGGCGCTTTGGATGCCGGACTGGTATTGTGCGGCCGCCGCACAGCCTATGTGGAGCGCTCGGACCAGAAGTTCGCCGATGCCGTGGCCCCGTACTACCGCGCGGTGCAGGTGGTGGAGAACCTCAACGACGTTGAGGACGAAATCATCAAGATGGCAGTGAACGTGGGCACCAGCAAGGTCCAGGAAATGGCGGCCGCCCTCGATGTGCCGCTGCAGGTGGTGATCTCCGGAAGCCACTGGGTGGATGCCATGAACCACGGGGTGCACAAGGGGCTGGCCCTGGGTGCCCTGCAAAAGGAATTGGGCATCAGCGACGACGAAACCGTGGTGTTTGGCGACTACCCCAATGATCTGGAAATGATCAAGGCAGCCACCTACTCCTTCGCCATGGCCAATGCCCATCCCGAGGTGGCAGCAGCAGCGAACTTCACTGCGCCAGCGAACACCGAACATGGTGTCCTGCAGGTTCTGCGTGCCTACCTCGAAGGGCGCACACAGCTCTAGTGAGCTGCCTTCCAGGCCTTCGCAAACGCTGAGCCTGGAAGGCAGAACTTATTCAGCGTAAATGTCTTTGGCCAGGCGCATAGCTCCCCATGCTTTTGGCCAGCCTGCATAAAAGGCCGCGTGGGTTATCACCTCTGCCATCTCTTCGGCGGTGACCGAATTGGCCCTGGCCAGCCGAATGTGGTGCTCCAACGAGCTGTCCAGAATCCCGCTGGATAACAGGGCGGTGACAGTGACGATGCTTCGATCGCGTGCAGGCAGCTGCGAGGTGCGGCTCCACACCTCGCCAAAGAGGACATCATCATTCAGGGCCGCGAATTTAGGCGCGAATTCACCCAACGCATCGCGTCCGGCCGTTACTTTTTCTGGCATGCCGATTCCTACTTTCCGCTGTAAACCGGGAACGCGCTGGACTGGCCGTAGTCGCGTTCATTGAGATTCTGCAGGAAGTCCATGTCTTGCTCTGAGATTTTAAAGTCCAGCTCGGCATTGGACTTCATATGCTCCGGGTTTGCCGTTTTTGGCAGGGACACGGTTCCAAGCTGGATGGTGTATTTGATGCACAGTTGCGGCACGCTGACGCCGTAACGGGTGGCGATTTCGGTGATTTTTTCGTTGCTGAGTATTTCACCGTGGCCGATAGGGGAGTAGGCCTGGACAATGATGTTCTTCTGCTGGCAGAAGCTGATCAGGCCGGTGGGCGTGTTTCCGGCATGCACCAGAATTTGGTTGACCTGTGGTGCGATTTCAGCGTTGTCGATAATGTTTTGAAGATCGGCTTCGAGGAAATTGGAGACGCCAATGGAACGGACCTTGCCCGCGCGGTAGGCCTCTTCGAGGGCCTTCCATGCAGCAAGATTCCCAGCGGAGTAGTCCCCAGCACGGAACTGGTCCCATGGCTGCGGAGCATGGATCAAGAACAGGTCAATGTAGTCCAACCCCAGCTTTTCCAGGGAATCGTCAATGGCTGCTACGGCCTGCTCGTAGTCCTTGATTTCCGCGGCGAGCTTGGTCGAGACGAAGAGCTCGTCACGGGGCACGCTGCTGCTCCGCAGCCCTTCTCCCACGCCTCGCTCATTGCCGTAAGCCTGAGCGGTATCGATATTGCGATAGCCCAGTTCAAGGGCGGCGCGTACCGCGGCAGGTGCCGCCGTATCGTCAATGAACCAGGTGCCCAGACCAAGCTTTGGAATTTGGACTGCGTTGGATAGCGAGTAGGTGTCGGTCAGTGCGCTCATGCTTGCCCTCCATTGTTTTGCAGTGCGTGATAGGCCTCGTCGGCCACCGGTTCCAGCCACTCATTCCGGACGCCTTCGCCGGGAGTGATGTAGGCAAGGTGGCTGAACCACTGATCGGCCTTGGCGCCATGCCAGTGCTTGGTTCCCGCGGGGACCCGGACGACAGTTCCAGGCTCCATGCTGATGGGCTCTTCGCCTTCGGCCTGGTACCAACCGGAACCGGCGGTGCAGATCAGGATCTGATCGCCACCACCATCGTTGCCGTGGTGGATATGCCAGTTGTTGCGGCAGCTTGGCTCAAAGCTGACGTTATGCAGCGGAACGCTTCCATCGGCCAGCGGAGCGAGGTAGCTTTGTCCAGTGAAATACTGGGCAAACCCGTCATTCGGTTCGCCCAAGGCAAATGGCTGATCGAAAGATTTTTCGGTCATGATTACTCCTATCAGTTGTTGCTAGAGCTGTCTTTGAAGCTAAGGATCTGGTCGTCTTGAGGGGCAGGCTGGCCATTGCCATCCGTATTGTTGGTCAGGATCCACAGTGACCCGTCAGGTGCCGGCGCCACGGCACGAAGCCGTCCGAACTCGGAGACCAGGTGCTCTGTTGATGAGCCCAGGCTATCGAGTGGAACTTCGCGCAATCTCTCTCCGCGCAAGTTGGCAATCCAGATGGATTCTCCGTGCACAGCGATTCCGCTGGGACTTGCCTCGGATGGGGCCCACTGCTGGACCGGGTCTATGTATTCCTCGTTGTTTGAAGCGCCTTCCGCCTCTGGCCAACCGTAATTTCCTCCGGCCTCGATGACGTTGAGCTCATCCCATGCATCGTCTCCGAACTCCGCGGAATACAAAGTTCCCTGGTCATCCCAGGCAAGGCCTTGCGGATTGCGATGGCCGTAGCTGTAAACATAGGAGTTCTCAAAGGGGTTATCCACTGGCACCTGGCCGTTAGGCATGATGCGCAGGATCTTTCCCGACAAGATGTCCAAGTCCTGGGCGCTATCGGAACGATAGGTGTCGCCAACTGTTGCATAAAGCATTCCATCGGGACCAAAAGCGATCCGTCCGCCACTATGCCAATTGGCCTTGGGCAATCCATCAAGCACGGTTTCAGGCTCGCCAAGGCCAAAGGAACCAGCGTCCCCGGTCAAGGGATAACGCTGGATTCGGTTGTCGCTCTCGCCGGTCGAATAGACGTAAAGATCATCGCCCCGGATGGCCAGGCCCAGCAAGCCGGCCTCGCCGGCAGCTGCCACAGAAGGGATGATTCCAACTTCTCGAACCGTGCCGTCGCCAGATAATTCCAGGATCTTCGCCGAGTCCCGCTCGCTGATCAATGCCGTTTGGCCATGGAACACAACAGACCAGGGGACCTGGAGATCCGTGGCCATCACCTGAACCGAATTGGAGGTTGGCGATTCGGGCATTGAAGACTCGGCCTGGGCGCTGGAAGCGCTCGTTGCAGGCGCTGGCGCTGCAAACGCGCTGCATGAGGACAAGATCAAGCTGAGCACCGCAAGGTTCAGCGCACCAATTACCTGGTGGCCACAAGTTTTCACTGCGGTTCGCCGCCGACAGTAGTCCGGAACTGCGTCCGGTTTTCGTGCAGCCCATAGATGGTCTGCGCCAAAGCCGCGGGCTCGTGGCCTGGGGCCCCGCCGCCAATGCCATGAGGAATGATCAGCTGGGCAACGTGAATGCCCTCGGGCGCCAAGACATCGTGAAGCATCTGGCCGTAGGCTGACTCGGCGGCGAAAGCCATTGATGTGCCGGCCACTGCGGCATTTGGCTGCACAGCGCTGTTGCCATTGATCAGCAATATGGTGCCATGGCCTTGTTCCCTCATCCCGGGCAGCACATGATTGATTGCTGCGACCGGGCCGTAAACAGATTGTTCCAGCGGCGCCAGAAGATCTTCGGCAGCTGTCTCAAGTACCGGTTTCATGAAGTCCTTGGCTGGCACCGGAGAATACTGAAGCACCTGGATCGCACCGAGTTCAGCTGCTGCAGAATCCAGCGCAGCGCGCAGTGCATGCGTGTCTCGAACGTTGGCGACATAGCCACGGGCGGTAATGCCTTGATCTTGAAGCTGCGTCGCAAGCTCGTTCAGGTTCTCTTGGGAACGTGAAATGAGTGCGACGGAGAATCCTGCTTCGCCGAATGTGCGGGCCACCGCTTGGCCGAGTCCTGCTCCTGCGCCAATAATCGCCAGAGTGCTCACGTAGATTCCTTCCACAGGCTGCTTTTCGAGGGGCTTCTATTTCACTCTAGGCATCCAATTCCGGGTCCGGGAGTCCCTGCTAGTACCACCATCAGCAGTGCCTCGGCAGCGGAAGACCCTCGTGAAGAAACCTGGCAACAACCTTGAACATTCACTTAGCTGGAGTGTGCTGTTGTATGACGTGCTGGCTGATCTTTTGCTCGGATTGAATTTGGGAGAATGGTCCACACTGAGGTGCCTCGAGCAGCAGTTTATGGCGAAGCTGTGCGTCCGGTTAGCTCCCGAACGCTCTGGCGCGGATGGCCGCCTCTTTGGCCCTGAGACCCAGCAGTAGTATCTCTAATACGGGAGTACCTTTAGTTGGGGCTATGTTGCAAAGTCTCAATTCTGTTCGAAGCTCGAGCTTCTTCGCGCCAGCGTCGCAATGACTTTGTGCCGAATGCTCCCGATTTTTCATTGATTGCTCTGCCATTTTCCTTTGAAATGACCGTCTTCGCGAGGTTTTTCAGATCGTATGCACGCCAAGGAGACCACCCATTGCCTATTGCCCAAGCCTGAATCTCTGTTGGAACTATGTCGTGCCCGCCATTCCAGAGTAGCTGGAACATTGAAATAGTTCTCTCGCGATCAACTCCCGAAACGACAGTGGGGCTTAAATTCACAATTGAGGTTAGTGAATTCATCGCACGAACAACCACCGGGTCTAGTATCTCTGGCCCGAATTCCCCCCAAAGTTCCCTTTCGGTCACGTTGAGCAATCTCGGTTTAACACCGTAAGTCCAACCATTGATTTCGTGTTCCTCGCCAGGCACCACACACAAAGCGGTAGTTCGTGGATCCTCTGAGATTAGTGCGAGTTTCTCATCGTCCGGCCAAAGGGCTATCACTGGGCCACCATTCCAGGACGATTTCTTCAGCGTTCGCCACGTTTCGACCATAGAACCATGTACGTTGGTGAAAAGTTTGAGGGAGGATTTGATTTGCTTCTCATTCTCTCGCTGTGGCTCATACAGCAATGGAGTTCTATTCGTTTGAAGTTTCCTAGCGCTTCTGCGCGCGGCCAGATCAGCAATCATTTGATGATGTTTTTCATTGCTTTTCGCGATTTCATCGGGATCAGATGCATCAACGTTGACTTGCATAGGCCAGCTTTTTCTAAAGCTGTCCGTTCGCTCACTTGCATCCGAAGTCGCATGTGAACCAGTCTCATCATGGGTGATGGACGTGCCATTCAACGGAGCAATTTGTTGCAGTGACCAATCAACTGCGGTTCCAAACGCGTTCGGATCTAGTTCCATCCGGTTCGTTATGGAACAGGGTGTGTTCCATCCATTCTCAAACATATGAATAACCTAATCGATTCAGAGCTACAGGCTGACCTTTTTATGTATTTATTAGGATCAAAAAAGGGTCTCCAATGTCGGCGCTGATCGCGAGATGCAAGGACTATCTGAAACAGCGAGGATACGCCCAAGCGAGCCAGTATGTTAAGAAACCTCAACAACCGGATAAGGGCGGATTCACTCATCGCCATCAATAAGGGACATAGCCGGAGCAGCTCCGCAATATGTAGTTGGTAGCTGGAACTCGCGCGACAGCTCCAGTAAAGGGCCTAGACATAGCTCGTTGGTTTCCGCCTAGCCGCCATTCTCGTATTGAACGGTGAGGGACAGAGAAGTGTTTACTTCCAGCGAGTTCGGCTCATATCTCCGGCGGTTCGGATGGGTAGGCCGAAATATTTCTCGCTCGTTGCCCCTAGCCTCCTACGCGTTGTTTTTCATGGTTGCTCGTTTGATGGCATGAAGAGCAACTAGATAGTCGTCTCCTGCCTTCGTGAGCTTCAGATACGTGTCCTTATCCGTAGTACTTCGTTTCTTCGTGCCGACCGTAATGATCTTCAGCGCACGAAGTTGCGTTAGGACCATTCCCCAGGTAGCTGTTGACAGTTCGAATGATGGGTTTAATTCAGTGGGCCACTTGGTGTTCTTCTTGTAAATGTCCTGTGCGACGTATGTATCGATCGCGTTTCGAAGCTGCGTCTCCGAAGCCTCATCCACCATGTATGGGCCGATGGCTTTGATGATCTCGTCCCAGGTATACGACGTGCTTTGTTCCACGCGCTTACGGCTGTGGGGGTAGCCGCTTTCGAAGATCCAAGAGAGCTTCACTGGGTCAGATCCGTGCTGGAAGCTCGTGTCCAAAACGGCCACTTCGTCGGGCATCGATTCCTCTGCGAGTACTCGTTTCAAGCGCTCTACCTCGGCCTTGAGCTCTGCGATCTCTGTACGTGTTTCAGGGGTCATCGCCTGGTCGCCGCGAACCCAACCAGGACGCGGGTGTGCCTTCCGGAGCTGAGAGAGTCCGCGTGCAACCTTGCCGCCTAGATCCTCCGCGTTCTTGTAGTCCTTGGTTACACGGGTCTGCACCTTTGCCTGGAAGGCAGCGAGCTTCTGCGCAGCATGGTCGCTTTTGTCAGTCTTTCCCTGAGGAATAGCGTCAGGCTCAGATGGAACGAAGCCCATGACGGGAATGCCTTCCGCTACGGCGTAGTCGTATTCTTGCTCGGTATAGCTGATTCCCTCAGCTGACATGCTGCCATATCGTCCACCTATGACTACGAGGTAATAGTCGCACTGGTCGATTACGCCTTTGATTAACGTCATTTGGTCTTCGTTAGCAGCAGGAAACATCTCCATGCCAGCCGGAATGCAATCCATCTCGAGTAGTGAATGAATGATCTCCCTCCGCTCTTCCTTCAAATCTGCGAACGTGGAGCTGATGAACACTTGATGTCTGCGATCCATATTTACACCATCCCATACAAGTGAGATGCAACTATGGAAGCTGAGCATGACATTTTGGAGCCAGAGCAAGGACGCTATTCGGGGCTTCTCAGTTATGGCCATTTATGGAGGATCACTCCATCTCATGATTGCCAATGGGGCGCCGTGACACATCACATTGTTGCTAATTATCAGTAGTCGTCATATTTGTAGGAGAGGTCGCGCAGCGGGATTGAGGTGTCGTATTCGCCGAAGTTTCCTCCACGATTGCGACCTCGTTCGGCAATCAAATGAAGGTTTTTGCGGGCACGGGAGCCAATCACGTACAGCAACCGTTTGGCACCATCGAGCTGATCCGCGTCGCTGAAATGTGGGACCATTCCGTCCATCAGAGCAAAAGCGATTACGGTATCGAACTCCGCCCCTTTGACTCCATGAATGGTCGAGACGGTGATGCCTGACCTCGGGCGGAACACCTTTCTGAATACATCGATGTCCGTCGCGAACGGAGTACCTTCTCGGATGAGCCGATCGATACGTGTCTGCGATTCTCGGAAGAAGGCCTCGTGCTGACCGACGAGCGTGGATATCGTCGAATAGTCAATTCGGAGTCTTTTGAAAAACTCGTCGAAGTATTCGCGTAGGTAGTCGAGCCCCTCAAGAGCAGACGGATGGATACCATTCGACAGGCGGAGCAAAGACCTTGGGTCCAGATCCCCGGTGGCGATTGATGCCGCGTTCAGCTCGTTAAGGATTTCGCGCGCCCATCGAAGCCTGGATACGAACATTCGCGGCGACGCTTCGGTCAGTCCAACTCGCGCGAGTTTGTACCAGAAGTTGTCGAGATCTCGCGCGAAAGGCATCATCCCCGGACCATCAAACTCGAACTCAGGCATGGTAGCTACAAGCGATCTCGTTAAAGAACCTAAGTGAGCCCACCATGGAGCTAATACGCAGATTTCACTCGGAGCTATACCTAAATCGTCGACGTTGTGGCGAATGAGCCGAACGATCTCATTTTCGAGGTTAGATCTCTGGAGCTCTTCATTGAATGTCACCTCGCTCCGATAGCTGACATGAGGTGACGCTGGAATGATGGGGCTTCCGGTCACCTTGAAGTTGTCGAAGTACTCGATGATCCGAGCAGATGACCGGTAGTTCTTTGACAGCTCCATCTTTCTAATCGTCATGCCGGTCTGCACAGAGTAGTCCCGGGGGTTCACGGCATAGCCGCCAAGTGAAGAAAAAATGGCCTGGTTAGGGTCGCCGACTATCAGCGTTCGCACTCCACCCTCGCCGGCCCTGAGTATGGAGGCAATGATCTCATACTGAATCTCACGGGTATCTTGATACTCGTCGACCGCGATAAAGACGAAGATCTTTGCAAGTAGTTTGCTGATTGCCGGGCGAAACTGAATGAGCTCTAGGGCATATAGAAGTATGTGCTCAAAGTCGAGCAGCTGCTCGCTCTCGAGTTTGGCAAAGTACTGATCGAGCACGGCATTCACGGCCCGATGCTTTCGGGTGTCCTGCGCTTGGAGCACCCTGCAGGACGTCGTAAAGTGAAAGCCACAGTCGTAGAAAGAGATCCGTGGGCTAGAACCAGAACACAAGGGAGTGATGATCTGCTCGGACTCGTGCGAGTTAATGATTTGAAATCCGTTTTGAAGTTTTGGGTGGTAGATCCCGTAGGGGCGAACGATCCATTCCAGGCAGAACGAATGAATCGTCCCGATCCAGAGCTGTTCGGTGTCGACACCCAACTCCGTGATGCGCTCTTCAATCTCCTCGGCAGCGCGATGCGTGTAAGTGATCGCGACGACGTACTGGCGCGGAGAGGTGAGATTCTGCAACTCTGCCGCCACCTTGTGCGTCAAGGTTCGGGTTTTTCCACTTCCAGGGCAGGCGATCAGAACAACGCTTCCGGTTTCCGTGATCGCAGCCTGCTGTTCCCTGTTGAGAAGGTCTTCGGTCCGGTTACTCATCGCACGAAGACCTCGAGAAAGTCGTTGATCTCATCGACTGGGAATGTCTGCTTAGTGAGATCAGCAAGACTTTTGAGTGTTTTCTTCCCCTGACGGAATTGCCCGAGTTCTTGAGCAAATTTCTCTGCATCGTCTTTATCGCAAGAGCCTTCTTCGATCAGCGTGCTAAGGCGGTAGGTCAAGATATTGAACCAGACATCATCCGACAGAACCGGATTCGCGAAGTGGATGGCTTCGATCACGTACTGAGGTATCGAAATGTGGGGTGTGGCCGTCGAGGCCAAGAGCACGGCGAACCATCCTTTACCGTGAATCTCGGCCATCCGCAAAACAGTTTTTCCGAACCGTGAGACGTCTCCCGAGGCCAACGCCGAATTTGCAAAGTCGCGGTTCCGCTTCTTCTTCCAGCTCTCTTCAACAAGATCTTTGACCAGCTCGTCATTTCCACTCGCGACAAAGTCGACCTCGAACGTATGTGGCGCATAGAAGACATCAACCCATTGTGTCTTTTTAGCAAATACGTCGAGTCGCGCTTTGCGCTCCATGCCACTTTTTTCAGATCTACCCATCTTTTTTCGCCTTGTGGAGCGAGTTTCATCCGCGTCCTCAGCATCAATCTCCTCGATGGGTGCATCCAGGTCGGTGATGATTGCACAGCGTTTCCGTATTCGCTTGTCATGGAAAAGTGACGCGACGTTTTCAAAGCCGGTACTGCGAATGTTAACGAGACTCGTCCCAAGTTCATCGAGACCGATCCCCAAGAGCTTTTTGATCATGACCGGAATGAGGATCTCTTCCGCGTCCCCCTCGACCAGGACAACGCTGCGCGCGAAGAGCAAGTTGCTCCGAACCGCATCGAGGTATCTCTGGATGTTTCGTACGAGCTTCTCATCAAGTCCCTTCGCCGGCTGGAACGCTTCCACGACTCCGGCCTCGCGCCCTAGTATGTTCATGTTCTTGACGTTGCTGACCTCGGAAATCTGAGTCGAATGCGTCGAATAGATAATTTGTGTAGCGTCGTAATTCAGGCGGTCGAACAGGGTTTTCTGGATGTGAGTATGGATGTGCGCTTCTGGTTCCTCGATGAGAAGGAAGTTTGCAATCGGCTTTGCGGCCTGGGAGTACTTGAACTCCAGCAATTTTAGGGTCAAGTAGATGAGGTTTGCGCCGCCCAAGCTCAGTTGGTGGATGCCTCCCTCGAAGCTCTCTCCGTCTTCCCCCACGAATAGTTTCAGAGATTGGAAGAGCTGATCCGCGTTTGCTGGTAGGTCCGAACGGATATGTAACGATGATGGCGAGTAGGCGTCGCCGACAGTCTCGCTAATCGTCTGCCTGATGTCCTCGGTTATGATGCCAACATCGGGCCACTTTTCGATTGATTCATTGAGTTCGACGACCTTGTCGGCAATTACCTTAAAAGCGGTGAGATCTATCGCGCCGCTCTTGCTCTTCAGAAGATTACGGAGGGGATTAGGCCGGTTTCCCTGAAAGTCTCTGACTACGTCACGTAGTGCCGGCACGAATGAGAAGGAGATTTCTTTGGCGACGGACAACTGTTTCGGCAACGTGGCGCCAATCTCGGAAGGGTGAAGCACATCACCAAACTCGACCGCTTCAAAGTCTCCGACCACGGACTTGTAGAAATTCGGGTCGACGAAGTCTCCGGTACTGCGGCCCGTGAAAATCGTTTCGTAGTCTGCGATCGTAATGTTCTTGCGAATTGCTGCAAGACCATCGATGTCTCCAGAAGTCAGCCGCGATAGTTCGTGTCGAATTTCGCGCCGTGGACGGAAAATCAAGTTGTAGGTCGCACGACGGACGGTGCTCTCCTCAGCTACACCGGTTCCATGCAGGAACAGCGCTTGGATCGATTCGTCGTCACTGACCTCGTCGAACTCGATGCTTATGATGATCCAGTGCCCTTTCCAATCTCCAAGCGAACGGTGAAAGTCTTCCTCGTTGAGTCGGTACGCGGAAGGAAGCATGTTGGCGTCGAGAAGCAGTCGGACTGCCCGAAAAAGATTGGTTTTACCTGTACCGTTCTCCCCCATCACAGTGTTTACGCCGGCTTTGAAATCCAACGCAGTCGCAGCGAAGTTACGGTAGTTGACCAAGCTTAGTTTCGAGATGTGCAATTGGAACTTTCCTTTTCAAAATCATAGTTAAATGCCCCGCGACTAGGCGCGCGTTTTTTGGTTTTCTTCTCGAATGCTCTAGCTTGAATATGTCGAACTTAGACTCGAAGAGTAGGCCCAGTATGGCAGTGCGACTGCAGCCGGCTGAGCGCAACAAGCCGCTGTATTCTATTGGTGGTGTCCGCTGACGAGTCAGTCCTTGCAACACAATTGTCGGCGTCGAATGAAACAAGGCTCCTTTAAATTGTTATCGAAAGCAATCCGCCTTCGTTGAGACGATTAGGTTAATCAGCGCCATGAAACTTCAAGTTGGACAGCAGGGGCGGCTAGAGCCGGTACGATCGCCGAGTTGCGTTTCCCTCAGAAACGTGAAATTGCAGTGCATAGGACGTTTGGATATCCAGTGCAGTCGACTTAGTAAAAAATGACATATTCAATAAAAATGGCAACCAGTACCCGGTTCTCACAAGTGGTTCTTAAAACAGCAAAGTCGGAAGCTGACAAAGAATCGAGCTTTTGAGAAGAGCACATCACATGACTGCGTACCACAACGGATACGCCAAGGGTTTCGTCGATCGTCGTGTACCCGGTATTGAAATATTTCAAAACCATTCGAGGATGGCGCCTGGGCTCGTTGAAGCCCGCAGAAGAAGCGGCGCTTCAGACGGGCCCGGATGTGACGAGCTGGCAGATCCAGCCGAACCTGAACCCGAAGGACGAACAGATCATCGCCG
>Ga0308158_10003880_pt1 | contig 12851 bp, 23 predicted proteins | sample PhyBR2_FD_201038 | JGI IMG/M metagenome (GOLD analysis project Ga0308158, IMG submission 201038) | Phyllosphere microbial communities from UC Gill Tract Community Farm, Albany, California, United States - DLSLB.R2 | ecosystem: Host-associated > Plants > Phyllosphere > Unclassified | place: USA...
AACGAGACGGCCGGCTGCATCCTGTTCATCGACCTGAACCGCTTCAAACGCATCAACGACACGCTGGGCCGGCGCATCGGCGACGAACTGCTCAAGCAGGTCGGCCAGCGCTTCAAGGCCACGCTGCGCGACGAAGACCTGGTGGCGCGCCTGTCGGGCGACGAATACGCAGTGGGCCTGGCCGACGTGCGCCAGCACTTCGAAGCCACTACCGTGGCGCAGAAACTGCAGGCTGCGCTCGACGCGCCCTTCATCATCGGCGGCCACGACCTGCGCGTCGGCGCTAGCATCGGCATCAGCGTCTACCCGCAGGATGGCAACGACGCCGAAACGCTGCTGGCGCTGGCCGACATTGCAATGGAGCGGGCCAAGGGCGACGACGCCAACCCGGACCGCAGCGTCGCGTTTTACAGCCAGGACATGAACAAGGGCATGCAGGAGCGCATGCGCATCGAATCCGGCCTGCGCCATGCGCTGGGCAACGGCGAACTCGTGCTGTACTACCAGCCGAAGTTCGAAATCGCCAGCGGCCGCCTGGTGGGCGCGGAAGCGCTGGTGCGCTGGATGCATCCCGAGCGCGGCATCGTGCCGCCCGGCGAATTCATCCCGCTGGCCGAAACCACGGGCCTGATCGTGCAGGTGGGCGAGTGGGTGCTGGAAGAAGCCTGCGCGCAGGCGTCGATCTGGCAGCGCTCGGGCATCGCCCCGTTCCGCGTTGCTGTGAACGTGTCGGCCCGCGAATTCACGCCATCGCTGCCGGAGCGCGTGGCTACCACGCTGCAGCGCTATCAGCTCGACCCGTCGTGGCTGGAGTTGGAAATCACTGAGAGCACGCTGATGCACGATGTGGATCGCGTGACGGCCATCATGGACCAGATCACGGCGCTGGGCGTCTCGCTGTCGCTGGACGATTTCGGGACCGGGTTCTCGAGCCTGTCGTATCTGAAGCGGTTCCCGATTCATACGCTCAAGATCGACCGGTCGTTCACGATGGGGATACCGGCGGACGGCAGCGACTGCGCGATTGCGGGAACGATCATCAGCATGGCGCGGCAGTTGTGTTTGCGCGTGATTGCCGAGGGTGTCGAGACCTTGGATCAGCTGGCATTCTTGCGCGGGGCAGGGTGTGATGAGGTGCAGGGGTATTTGTATGCGGCGCCGTTGCCGGCGTATGCGTTCGAGAAGGCGTTGCGGGAGAATTGGGCGTTGGTGGGGTGAGAGGGCGGTCGTGTGTGATTGCAGCCGTCGCGCCTCATTCTCAGGTCAATCTTGTCAAGACGGGGAGCACGGGGTGGCTCGTCTGGCTCAGAACTTCCTCATGCAGCCGATGATTATGTATAATGCCGTGCAACAGGAAGCGTGGCCGAGTGGTTGAAGGCAGCAGTCTTGAAAACTGCCGACGGTGTGAGCCGTTCGTGAGTTCGAATCTCACCGCTTCCGCCAGAATTTAGAAACAAGCCGTTGATTTTCGACGGCTTTTTCGTTTCTGCGGTGCGTGAAAATCGGCGGCAGATGTAATACTTTTCATCCATCATTTAACAGGTTGCGGAAACGATTTCCGCAACCCTGCCTTATCTCGTCGGCTTGACGACCTCACCAACCCTCCGATACACCTTCTGCGTGATCTGCTTATTCGTGTGCCCAAGCAACTTGCTAGCGTCTTCAAGGCTCGCGATTTCGCTTGCTGCTTTCGGCCGGATATCTCGAAACTGAAACGCTTTGATGCGAAGCGCGAGGTCGGCGTTGCGGTCTTTTTCGGCTCGCGCCGCTGCCGTCAAGCGCGCGCCGTCGAAGCGATCCCGCAGCATCTTGAGCGTCAACCGCTGACCTTGTTCGGTGCACACCAGCGCACCGGTCATGGACTTCACCGGGCGCGCCGTCAGTCGCTCGAGGCACGCACCCAGCTGCGTCGGCTCGCCGTCTACGTGCAGCCGGATCCGAAGCGTATGCCCCGTCTTGTTCTGGAGGACGTGGAGTTCATCGTTGCGGATGTCGAGCTTGCTCATCTTCAGCATGTCCGCCGGCCGTTGCCCAGTGAGGTATGCGAGGTCCATCGCGTCGCGCAGCACCTGGGTGCCGGCGGCGAACACAGCATCCCATACGTCCGCTTCGGCGTAATAGTCCCGGGGAACCTCTTTATTCTTCCGGACACCGCGGCAGGGATTGTCTTGCTGTGTGAAGCCCCACTCACGCGCCATGTTGAACACGTGCGAAAGCAGCGCGATCTCGCGGTTGGCGCGCACCGGTGCCGACCTGGCGTCACGATAGCGGGCGATGTCCTGCGGCCTGATTGCGTCGATTGGTGCCGCGTCGAATACCGGCCGTAGCTGCGAGAGGCATAGCCTGTTCTCGCGCTGCGTGGACGGCTTCTTCTTCGGCAAGATATCGCGCACGTACTGGTCGAACACGTACCGCATTACCGATGCATCATCCGGCACCGGCGCGCATTCGAGTTCCGCCCACTTTCGTTTCGCGGCTTCCAGGTCAGTGCCCAGGGAAATCTCTGTCCGCTTTCCGTCCCCATCCCGGCCATTGTAGTAATAGCCGATCCAGACCAAGCCTGATTTTAGTTTTCTCTTCCGCGCGAGCATGCGCGGTGGCAGCTTTTTGCCGGTGGTCTTTGGTCTCATCGTCTACCTATTATCGGACGTTGGACACGTCCATTTGCCATCCTGTCGCCTCGGGCGCCATCAGTGCAGCGGGGTTGATTCCTGCCAGCTTCAGTCGAGCGTACAGCCTGCCCACCTTCGGCACCTTCGCGTGATTCAGAATGAATACCCACCCGTTGCTTTTCAACCAATTGACTTGGTCGTTGCAGCGGGAGCACCCAGAGATGTCCTTGATCTCATCTTCGCTCAGGGTCTCGGATGGCAACGACAGTTCAAATATTGCGCTCATGCGCTGTCTCCTGATTGTGACTGGCCAGTAGGCCGGTGTAGCATTTGCTGTGAAACGCTTTCTTGGCCTGCGCGCCACCCGGCGACTGCGCGCGCACGTATCGCTCGTCCTTCCGCACGGTCATGCCGCAGAAGGCGCACAGGTGATCGCGGCGCGCCGTGTGTGTGATCTCGGCCAGGCTCACCGTGCACCACCAGTGCGCTCCAGCGCCTTATCGATGTCGGTGCGCAGTTTCACGGCATCGGCGAGCGCTTCACGCAGCAGATGAGCAGGGTCCACTTCAGCAGGGCGGGAAGCAACCAGCAGCGGCGCCAGTTCGCGTGCCAGTCGCTCGCGCAGGCTGCCGTGCGCGTGGAACTCCAGCGCGGTGTCGCGCAGCCGGTTCACAACCTCTCGCGCAACATGAGCCTTCACTGGCGCGGTGCTGGGCGATGGCGGCGCGGCCGAATCAATCTCGGCAAGCCGGGCCTCAGCCGCTTCTAGCCGGCGCGCGGCCTCCTGCGCTCGGTCATAAAACTGGCGCTGCGACAAGTAGCCGCTCATTGCCATATCGAAAGGCATGCGCAGCACGCCGTAGAGCATCACGTCACCCATTTGATTCGCTCCCTTCCTGGTCGCCGTCGAGCTGGGCGGCCGCTCTGCGCTCGGTAACGATATCGCATAGCAGGTCGATGCGCTCCTCGACAGGCTGACGGGCCGGCGGCTTCCGGTCCATTTGAATGCCGACGGCGTGCGGAAGAACGTGCTGGCGCAGGACGCGATACCGCGCGGCATCCTTGGCATCTTGGTTGGTCGGCGCTTTCGGTGTGCCGGGGGCGCTGGTTGCGGCGATCTGTTCCAGCAGCGCGGCGGCGCGCACGACGTAGGTGTCGCCGTCGCCCGCAATGTAGTCGTCAGCGTAAATGTCCACGCCTTCGCCATGCACGTCGCCGCCTTCGCACATGCCGCGCAGGATCGGCGCCAGCTTTGCGGCCTCGATGGCCAGCGCGCCGGGTGCTGCGGCTTGCTGGGCGGCGAGGGCTGCGCGGCGACCGGCCTTGAACGCGACGAACTCGCGGTGCAGCCAGTCCTTGTCGAAATGGCCGTCGCTGTTGAGGTCTGGCAGCGGGTATGACTTCCATGCGCCGAATGCGTCGAGGTCGGATGCGCCGCTCTCTGCATGCTGGGCGCCACAAAGAGGCGACAAAGAGGCGGCGGGGGCACGTTCCAGCATGCGCAGGGCGCGTGCCATCTGCCATGCGAAGTCGCCGGCCAGGGCGTTGCGCGTGGCCTCGCCACGAATGTAGCGGTGGTACGTCTTGTCGGTGAAATGCTTCTCCATGAACTCGACCAGATATTGGCGCGACGACTGCGTGTTCATCGGCTCAGGCTCGGCTTGTGGCGCTTCGCACTCTGGCTGGGCGCGGCGAGCAAGGGCGATCAGGGCCAGCACGGCGGCAGGGTTGGCAGCGGCGATGAAGGCTTGGTTGTTCGGCGCGCAGTTCACGTCGCCATCGCCTTGTCGCGCGTATCCGTACAACACGCCGCCGTCGCGGCCATCAGCGCCCGTCAGGCGTAACGTGCTGTTACTGGTCCACCAACACCACGGCCCAGGCGTTGCCGCGCGCGCCAGCGCTTCCATGTGGTCGAGATCCGGTAGTTCAGGGGATGCGGTAGGTGTAGTGGTCATGGTGTCGTCCTCAAAATAATTGGTGTTGTGCGGGCTGGTGGCGAATCCGCGCATAGATGTTTTCGGCGAAGCGTTTTGCCTCCCGCCAGTCATTGGCGTTGCGGCCTTGCTTCCGAGCTGCAAACGACCAGGCCATCGAGTCGGCGGTGTGCAGCAGGCCGGTGATGTGCGGCGATGACAGCGCAGTCGATTTCAGGCCGAAGCCATGGAGGCGAAGGTCCGGCCGCGCGTCCTTGATCGCTTGCAGCACCCGCACGATGGCTGCCGGGTCACCGTTGCGCTTGCAGACCGACCCGACGCCAACCCAGATCCCCGGCGTCAAGCGATCGCCGTACATCCCGATGTGGCGTACGTAATCTTCCGGCGCGTAGCCCTGCAGCACCGGCATCACGTGCACGCCACCGGTGTCACAGGCCAACAGCGCGTCGTACCGCTCGACCGTCATCTGCTGGTGCTCGAGGATCGTCTTTCCAGTTATCTTCAGCATGTGGGCCTCACACATGTAGTCCTGCGCCACGGCCGCCATCAGGTTTCCGTTCGTGGACCAACGTTTGATCTGCGCTGCGTATTCTTCGACGCCATCGGTGTAGCCGCCATGCTTCAGGATCTGCGTGAACGCGCCGGAATCCATGATCCAGTCGCCCACCTCAAAGGCCGACTTTCTGGTGCGCAGCCGGTTCCTACTGATGAACGGGAGGTCCAGGTGCTTGGCATCCGAAGGCTGATGGCAGCCGGTGTAAAACTTCATGCCGCGCGCGCTCCTGCAGCCTTGTGCATGGCGGAGCGCAGGTTCAGCCGCCACCAGAACGCGCCGGCCTTGGTCGGGTGGCGCTCGCCGAATGACACGCCCTCGAGTTCCGACTCGCCCATCAGGAAGGCGATGACCTGCTGCAGGTCGTCTTTCGGCGGCGCTACTTGTCCGGCTGGTGCCGCGACGGGGCCGGCCACCAGCTTCAGGTTGACCTGATCGACCGGCGCGCCCGCGGCGGTGGGCACTTCGACCACCAACACGCGCTCGTGCTTCTCGGGTGCATGGCTGAACGCGCAGCCGGCCGGGCCGACGGTGCCGTGGTTCTCGCTGGTCATGCACAGCGACCAGGTGCGCGGGATGCCGGCTGTGCGGCGGGGGAGTGCGTGTTCCATCAGTCTTCCTCTCGGTCTCGGTAGGTGCGGCGCGTCGTTGCCATCGCCAGCTTGTTTTCGGCACGTGCACGGTGTGCTTGCTCGAGCGCGTGGGCTGCTCGCGCAATGCCCAGTTGGCGGAACAGGTCGCGCGCCATCTGTTCGTCGCTCTGGTAGGTGATGCGTGCTTGTTCGTAGGTCACAGCGGCCACCCGTGGGCGATCGCCGAGGCGCACAGCACGCAATGCAAGAAGACGATCGCGCACTTCCACTTGATGACACGCAGGCGGTGCTCGCTCATGGCATTTCCTCCAACACAGCCAGCGCGGCGCGCAGCTTAGAGGCGGCCACCTTGCGATCCCGGCGCGCCTGGTCGATCACATCGAGGGCGGCGCGCACGGTGAAGTTCGGCGCCCGAGCCAGTTCGTCGACAGGCATCGCGTACAGCGTGCGGATCTCGAACACGTCGGGCCGCGCCTTCGCATAGTCGAGCATTTCCTCAGTCTCGACGTCTACCCACTGGCGCAGCGGGTCGCTGAGCAGGCGGCACTGATCGAGTGCGCTCGATGGCGCCAGCGGGGTGACAGGGCCGGTCACGCCCGGGTAACCGTGCTCGGCCAGGCGGCGCATCAGTTCGCGGTTGTCGGCAGCAGGGACGATGCGCTCACCTTCGCGGATCGTCGGCGTTGCCTGGGTGATAGCGGTCATGGTTATTTCCTCGGTTCGGTTGGGCGCGCAGTGGCGAAAGACTTCTCGATCGCCACCTCGCGCTGGTAGCGGCTGGACTGCGCGTTGATGCGCGCCTGACGGATGGCTGCGCGATCGGCCGGCGTTAGGCTCTGCTCGTCGGCAGTCAGCGCGCGGCGGCGCTTCTTCGTGGCCATGGTCAGCCCTGGGCCATCACGGTGACGCCCAGGGCGCCGTCGTCATACGCTGCATCGATCAGCGCATCACGGTCGCCGATGGCGGTGTAGGTGGTGCTGCCGGCGCTGGTGCGGGCGGTGATGCGGTAGCTCATGACGGTCCTCATTTCGTTTTCGGGCGCGCAGCAACCCGGCGGCGTGCCGGTGCGCGGGTAGGGTTGAGCGCGGCAGCTTCGTCGCGCTTCTCGGTGAGCATCTGGATAGCGGCCCGGGTGATCGCCGCCATCGTTGCCGCCGCGACGTCCGGGTGCATGCCGTAGTACTCGGTCACGGCGCGCCGGCTGCTGCCGTATGACGCCGATACGCAATGCTCGTCGTGGTCGTGCTTCACGTTCAGGCCGCGGCGCACGCACAGTTCGCCTGCATCCTTAGCGTTGCGCCGATACCTCGGCAGGTCTGCCGTGACTTGGCCGCCGCGCAGGCCGATGGGAGTGCCGGCTGGACGGACCTGGTGCACAGGCGCGTCGAACCAGATGGTCGCTGGCTTCCTGCCGCGCTGGTTCCGGTCGAGCTTGGCCAGCACGATCTCTTCGTCGATCGCCTGGCTCAGGTACTCGGTGTCGTACTGCTGGGTCATGCGGCACCCGCAGCAGCACGCAGGGACGCAATTACGCGCTCGGCGGCGCCTGCGCCGTTATCGCGGTCGTAGAGACGAGGATTGAGCGTGTCGCCATCGATGCCGATTTTCATGACACGGCCGCGCAGGTAATCGAAGTGCAGGCCCTGCTGCTCGATTACCGCAGCTGCGTCCTCTTCGGTCATCGGGGCTGCGCCGCGCAGGTCCATGAACCCCAGGCCCTGCTGCTTCGATGCGTTGAACAGCGCTGCAAGCAGTGCTGGTTTGCTGATGCCGGTGATGTCCATCTTGCTCTCCTGTGTTGTGCCAGTCTCCCGGCGTATTTAAGTGGCGGCTGCCAGGCCTCGTACTTCAGAGACGATGCAGGCGCCTGAGTCCTGCCAGCTACCACACAGCGCGACTCGGTCCCTTGAATTACTGATGGTTGGTCGAGTACTTCCCAAGCCGCGCTGTGTGGTCACTCATCGCCGGAATGTCGCGTTGGCTGTGAATGAACAGTGGAATCATCTTAAGTCAACTTAAGATAAATGGCAAGCTAGCTTAAGGAAAAATTTGAAGTTCACTTAAATTTGCCGCGCTGCTGTATCGAAATCAAGCTAAGTGCTGATGGGCAAAAGCTCGAGACGAAAAAATACCCGCGCTCGGCGGGTATTTTTGAGCCTGCTGGCTTGCTTCTAACGTGCAGCTGGCGTCGCGCCTTTCGCTGCGCTGGTCGCAGGAGGCAAAGATTCTGGTACGGGAGCGGATCCCTTGTTCGTATCTTGTGCGGAAACTGTGGAGTCAGCACCGTTGACAGCTGGGGGCGGGAGCTTGTCCGCGATCCGCCATATTCCCACAAGAGCACCTACAGTGGCAAGTCCAAAGCCGATCACCCACTTTATGATATCGACAGTGCTTTTATGCTGGTCTGCTCGAACGTTCGCCATTTCCGTGCGTAGGTCGCCACTCTGCTTTGCTAATTCGATGCGCAGGGTGTCAGCTTGCTTCTCCAGCGCAGCTGCTTGCTTGGCCATTGCAGTCGCAATCTCCGAAAAGCCAACATTAATGCTCGCATCAAACTTTGCAAGGCGCTCACTTACTCTGGCTTCAGACGCTGCAATTTTGGCTTCGTTTTCTTTAAAACGAGCATCAAGTTCGGGACGATTTATGTCGCTCATAGGCTTGTTATTGGGGCGATCAAGTGGAACTTCAACTGCTTGCGACAATGGTAGGTAAGTACCAAACTTCACGCGCGCAGTCTCAAAAGAATCATTGGCTGCATGAAAGGTCACACTTCGCCTCCAGAAGTATCAGTTGGCTGCGTCTCGGTCTCTGGATTTGCCTTGAGCCATGTTGCAAGGACTTTCCAGTGTTGCAATCTGACAAATCCGCAATTGTTGCAGAGCATTGGAATAGCTCTGAACCACTGATCCGTCGCAGTTTTATCGAGATTTTTAAGGGAAAAGTGCGCTACTAACGGCGATATGGCAGTGACCGAAAGATCAATCTTTTGGTCGTTGTCGACCATCTCTTGCGTTGGAAGGCCCCAGTCAGTGCTGTCACAGACCGGGCACTCTGCTCGAGCTTTTACAGCTGAGTAGAACCTAGTAAGATCGTTGCTTGAGATTTTCATCATTTATTTTTACCTTAATTCGTCAACAAAGAAACTCCGAGCGGCCTAGTCCTCAATCATCAGGAGGATCATTCGATTTTACTTATGCGGAGGGCGCCAAGTTTGACTGACAGTGCTTGCACTTCACCGCCTCTTTCCGCACCGGCTCGGCGCATTGCGGGCACCTCTTATATTCGCCATACTGGCCGTCGCGCACGGCTATTTGCATGGAATTCGGGCTGAAGATGGCCATGCCCAGCGCAACGACGCCGCCAGCAAGAATCACCAGCGTCACGCCAAGCCGTCGATATTCCAGATCGGGGAAGGCGAGCAGCATGAAAACATCGAAGGCCAGCGCCGCCCCATTCATCGTGAGGAACAGCTTCCAGCCGCTGCGGCCCTTCATGTTCGCAATGAAAGCGGCGAGGGCTGAGATGAAGAAAAACAAGATGACGCAGATAAGCGGCATGTTAGATGGCCTGGTAGAGATTGGAGGTGGCGCAGCCAGTTGACCTCGGCAGCTCAGAAGGGCAGTTCGGTATCGTCATAGGCTGGCAGGTCAAGGTCTATCGTCTCCAGGTCCAGCGATGCGAGGTCGAGCTGCGTAAGGATAGCCACTGCGGCCGCCTGGAAATGTGCGTAGACGGGCACCGCTCCAGGCTCATCCGTCACCAACATGATCGGTAACGCAGGGTAGTGTGGCTGTAATCGCTTTATCAGATCATCACCCACGCCCGGTCGAACATAGCTGGAATCTGGCAGCGCCACAACCAGGCGCGACCCTTTGAATTCGATGATCGCGCAGTCAACGTTCACAGCCTGCCTCGCAGGCGCCGGCCTGGTTGATAGACCACTTGGCCGATAATGCTGATCTGCCCGCTCCGGGCATTTACGTCGCCAAATTCGTCGTTGAGAGAGTGTAGATACCAGTCGCCGTTGCGCTTGATCAGCTGCTTAACGCAGCAGTCGCCATCGAAGTTGAGTGCATACAGCTCGCGATTCGTAGGCGACTTCTGGCTGGTGTCCACGACGATCACATCATCTTCGAACATAAGCGGCTCCATGCTGCGACCGCGCACCCGGATGGCCAGCAGCTCGTGCGGCACAAGTCCATCCTGCTCGATCACATCGGCCGGTATATGCAGCACGCCTCCGTCATCAAGGTCAGGCTCAGTCTCAAAGCGCGTCACGCCGGCATGCAATCGCAATTTAACCATCCGGATAGGGACCGTTTCCGGCTCATCGCCGATCCGAATGTGCGCAGCCGGAGTGATGAAGGGATCGTCCGACATGGGCGCTGAAGGCGCCGCCGCCGCCGGCTCAGCTGGCGCTGGCGCGGGCTGCCCAGCGCCGGTCTCCAGCCACAGCGCATCGACGTGTAAATAATCGCCCAGCAACCGCGCCTTCGTGGCGCCGATCCCGTTCGTATCCGTCAGCCAGTAATTGACCGATGTCGCGGAGCTATTTGCCGCGCGCGCAATATCAGCCGGGCGAATCTCACGCCCTTGGCGCGCCGACTCTTCCGACATTGCCCACTTGAGGCGTTCCGACAGTAGTTTCATAAAGCTAGCTTAACAAATATTTTCTTAAGTTGGCTTGCGTATGGTCTTAAGTTGACTTAATATACAACTCAAGTCACCTTAAGAAAGCGAGAAGAGATGAACGATTCACAACTGATCGACGCCCTCGGCGGAACAGCCAAGGTCGCGGCGCTGTGCAAAGTTTCGATGGCGGCAGTGTCGCAATGGCGCGATGACGGGATTCCAAGCGCACGTCGAATGTTCCTCGAGCTTGCTCGGCCCGACATCTTCCCGTCGGCGGGGAAGGCCAAGCGTCGCAAGAGCGAAAAAGCGGTGCAGTGAAGTTTCCATAACTGCATTGTCGCGCTCAAAAACTTTCCACGCACCATTTGTTTGCAGGAACATCACATGAACTACAAAGACGCCTTTTACAAGACCGTACACGACACCCCTGGCGGCTGTGAGGCGCTGGCCGTGCGCATGGGTTACACCGCCGGCCTGCTGCGCAACAAGGCCAACCCGAACAGCACCACCAACGTGCTGACGATGGACGACGCATCGCGGGTGATGGAGCTGACCGAGGATTACGCGGTGCTGCACGCACTGGCGCGCCGCCACGGCTTCGTGTGCACGAAGATCGAATCGCAGCCGGCGAGCGACATGGCGGTGCTGGAATCGGTCACGGACATCTGGGGCAGCCTGGGCCAGGTGGGCACCCTCGTGCACACCGCGCTGGCTGATGGCCGCATCGACGCTGACGAAGTGCGTCACATCGAGAAGGCGATTTACGTTTCGATCCGCCCGATGATGGAGCTGCTGGCGCGCCTGAACGGGATGGCCGAAAAATGATCACCTTCATCCCGAAACGCGGCAACGCGGAACTGCGCAACGCGATCCTCGATTGCATCGGTAGCGGCATGCATCGCACCGCTGAGATTGCTGCGCACCTGCACATGGCATCGTCACACATCTCGACACGCTTGGACTACCTGCGCACGCAGGGCCTGATCCACGCTGCGCGCATTGATGATGCCAAGCGCGGCGGCTTCGTCAACGACTGGCAGCTGGGCCCGGGGCCGGAGAATCAAGCCTCGTATGACCCGAAGGACCTCCCGCGCCGTCGCGCAGCTACCGATGACCGCCGCGTCATCCTGAGCACCACCTATCCGCTGGTCGACCGCCGCGACCCGCTCGTCACCGCGCTGTTCGGTGCAGCGGTGGCCGAGCGCCGCGGCGCCAATCCTGCGGGGCAAGCATGAAAGGCTACGTCAGCATCCACAAGTGGCTTGGTCGCTGCGACGAGCTGAAGTCGCCCGAGAACATGCAGTTCACCACCAGGCCGGCCAAGAGCTGCCGCGGCTGCCTGTTCCAGGGCCAGCATTCGGCTGTCTGCGATCGCGCCTGCGACGTTGCACAGCTCGCTGAGCTGGAGCACTGCACGCGCGGATTCATATACGTCGAGAAGCCGGTCGACGACCGCCAGCTCTCGATCATCCAGGGGACGCACTGATGGCCAATGGTATCGACTGGTTCCGCTGGCACCACGGCAGCGTGAACGATCCGAAGTTCGGCCTCGTGGCCCGGAAGGCTGCTGCGCGCGTCGGTGACGTGATCGCGGTGTGGGCACTGATCCTCGAGCAGGCCAGCGCGAATACTGAGCGCGGCCTGTTCGGTGCGATCGACTGCGAAGCGACCGACTTCCTTCTCGGCGCCGACGACGGCACCACCGCACGCATCCTGGAAGCGATGCAGGGCCGCGCCCTGGTCGATGGCGAACGTGTCACCCGGTGGGAAGAGCGTCAGCCGAAGCGCGAGCGCGTGGACAACACGGCCGCCGAGCGCAAGCGTCAACAGCGTGAGCGTGACAGTGCAAACACTGGTTCTGATGCTGGCGTCACGCCAAGTCACGCCATGTCACGCCATGTCACGCCTAGAGAAGAGGAGAGAAGAGAAGAGAAGAACAACGACGACAGCGCGAGCGCTGCGGCTGTTGCCGGTGTCGTCGTCGTCGATCCTGACCCTGCCGAACCCGACAGCCCACGAGCCGCCGCAATGCCGCCTCGCGAAGACTTGCCGGAAAGCACCGACCCTGCTGTCGTTCTGTCGGTGGCTCTGCGCAAGCTGGGCGTTAACGCGACTTTCACGCACCCGACGGTGCAGGACTGGTCGACCCGCAAGGTCCCGATGACGGTGCTGCATGCCGCAGTCGCCACGGCGCGCGAGCAGAAGGGGCCGGACGCCAGGATCCCGCCGAACTACCTCGTTCGCATCGTCGAGGACCTGCTCAACCCGCCCGTGCCGTCGGCACAAGCCTACGCCAAGCCGGTCGCCGCGCCGGCCCAAGTCCGCAAGCCGCAGGGCAGCGACCCGAAGGGCACGGACGAGAGCTACGCCGAATACCAGGCGCGAATGGACGCCTTCGAGGCCGCGCGCCGGAAAGCCCTGAACCCATGACCACGAACACCACCGGAGGCAACATGCTGACCCTGCAAAGCCCTGGCGCTGCCGAAGCGACGATGTCGAGCCGCGAGATCGCCGAAATCTGCGAAGC
>Ga0308158_10003881_pt1 | contig 12850 bp, 11 predicted proteins | sample PhyBR2_FD_201038 | JGI IMG/M metagenome (GOLD analysis project Ga0308158, IMG submission 201038) | Phyllosphere microbial communities from UC Gill Tract Community Farm, Albany, California, United States - DLSLB.R2 | ecosystem: Host-associated > Plants > Phyllosphere > Unclassified | place: USA...
GAGCCCGGCGCCGTGTGGATGCAGCGCCTGACGACGACCTATCCGTCCGCGGCATGGCTCAATCCCGTGCCCGAGGCGCAATGGGGATATTCGCAGTCGGTCCGCATCATCCGCGAGCTGATGACCGACCGCATGTACCCGCTGACGCTCGCCGGGCTCGACGACGCGATGCGCGAACTGACGCGCAAACGCTGAGCCGCGCCGGTCGCTCGCCGGCTTGATGACCGTAACGGAACCGTGACGGACCCGGTCTGTTTAACCCGCATCATCCCTGTGCGAGGAATATCTATGTCGTCTATCCCGAACTCCGCCATGCCGCATGCCAAGGTCAAGCATGACGACGACGTCGCACCGCCCGCCAAGGGCGACTGGATGGACGACGCAACCGATGCGGCAAAGGCCGGCATCGCCACTGCGACCGACGCGGTGAAGTCGCACCCCAAGACCGCGATCGCCGTCGGCGCGACGCTGGTCGCCGGGATCGCCGCCGCGATTGCTGCGCCCGCGCTGCTGTCGAAGGATACACCGGAAAAGAAGACCCCGCCAAAGCCGGCCCCGAAGAAGCCCGCCAAGCCGAAAAAGTCGCACTGATACGCGCGTCCGGCCCCCGGCCGGCCCGACCGTCGCACCACCCCGGTCTCCGGGGTGGTCGCGCCGTAACACCCGGAACACCCGCGCCGTTCAGACCCGGTCGACCACCCCGCCGGTCATTGCCACCGGCACGCCCGTCGTCCCCGGAAAGCTGATCGGCAGCCCGCGGAGCGTCCGCACCGCCATATAGGCGAAGCCCTCCGCCTCCAGCGCATCGCCGTTCCACCCGAGCGTGTCGGTCGACTCGACGACCAGCCCGGTCGCGGTCGCGATCATCCCCAGCATCGTCGGATTGTGCCGCCCGCCACCTGCAACCAGCAGCCGCTTCGGCCGCGCGGGCAGATGCCGCACCGCGTCCGCGACCGTCGCCGCGGTAAACGCCGTCAGCGTCGCCGCGCCATCCGCCGCCGCCAGCCCGCGCGCGGGCTGGATCGTGAAATCGTTGCGATCGAGCGACTTGGGCGGGGGGGCATCGAAGAACGGGTGATCGAGCATCGCTGTCAACACCGTCTCGTCGACGCGCCCCGCCGCCGCGAGCGCGCCACCCGCGTCATAGCGCGCACCCGTTTCCGCTTCGACCCAGCTGTCGATCAGGCCGTTCGCCGGCCCCGTGTCGAACGCGACCAGACCATCGCCCGCCGCCGACCCGCCGGCGCGCTCGGGCGACATCTCGCGCGAATCGTGCGCGTCGCCGGGAATGAAGGTGATGTTGCCGACCCCGCCTAGGTTCAGCACGGCGATGGGTCCGTCGAGCGCCGCCGCCAGCGCCGCATGATACACCGGCAGCAACGGCGCGCCCTGGCCGCCCGCCGCGACATCCGCCGACCGGAAATCGGACACCGTCGTGATCCCCGTCGCACGCGCCATCGCCGCACCGTCGCCGATCTGCCAGGTCCAGCCGCGATCGGGGCGATGCGCGATCGTCTGTCCGTGAAACCCGATCACGTCGATCTCGGCAGCGGCGACGCCCGCATCCGCGAGCAGCTTGTGGACCGCAAAGACATGCGCGCGCGTGATCAGGTCGCCCGCCGCGACGATCGGCGGGCTCGCGCGCGGCCTCTCGAAGGTCAGCGCCATCCGCGTCGCCTCGGCGAGCTGCGCGCGCGCGGCGTCCGAATAGGGTTCGCCGCGAAACGCGATCGCGCGCACCTGCTGCTCGCCATCGGTCTCGATCAGCGCCGCATCGATGCCGTCGAGCGACGTTCCCGACATCAGTCCAATAGCCAGCATGCCCAACCCCCTTCGCGCGAGGCCCAGCCGGCGCGCGTCCCCTCCCATGCCGCCGCACCCGATCGAAGTCGAGCAACGCGGCCGTGGAATGCGGCAGGCGCCCCCGTTTCCGCGCCTGCATCGCTGCGCCGCCGCCGCGCGTCCCGTCCGCGCACGGCCTTTTCGCAGCTGCCTAGAAAAAACCGAACTTTGCGCCTATGTGCGCGGCTCCCATGGCAACCATACTCCCCACTCCGCCCAAGATCGGCATGGTCTCGCTCGGCTGTCCGAAGAATCTCGTCGACAGCGAGCGGATCCTCACGCAGCTGCGCGGCGACGGCTATCAGATGTCGCCCGACTATGCCGGCGCCGACGTCGTGCTCGTCAACACCTGCGGGTTTCTCGACTCGGCGAAGGAGGAAAGCCTCGAGGCGATCGGCGAAGCCATCGCCGAGAATGGCCGCGTCATCGTCACCGGCTGCATGGGCAAGGAAGCCGACGCGATCCGCGCGCGCTTCCCGCAGGTGCTCGCGATCACCGGTGCGCACGAATATGAGCAGGTCGTCGGTGCGGTGCACGAAGCCGCCCCGATGCCGCCTTCGGCGTTCCTCAACCTGATCCCCGACGCCGGGCTCAAGCTGACCCCGCGCCACTACAGCTATCTGAAGATCTCGGAGGGCTGCAATCACCGTTGCTCCTTCTGCATCATCCCGTCGTTGCGCGGCGATCTCGTCAGCCGGCGCCCCGACGCGATCCTGCGCGAAGCCGAAAAGCTCGTCGCCGCAGGCACGAAGGAGCTGCTCGTCATCAGCCAGGACACGTCGGCGTACGGCGTCGACCTGCGTCACTCGGTGTGGCCACTCAAGGGCGGTGGCGAGGTCCGTGCGCACATGACCGATCTCGCGCGCGAGCTCGGGAAGATCGCACCGTGGGTGCGGCTCCACTACGTCTATCCCTATCCGCATGTCGACCACGTCATTCCGCTGATGGCGGAGGGTCTCGTGCTGCCCTATCTCGACATTCCGTTCCAGCATGCAGCGCCCTCGGTGCTGCGCCGGATGAAGCGGCCGGGCAACGACGCCAAGGTGCTCCAGCGCATCCACAAATGGCGTGAGATCGCCCCCGACATCACGATCCGCTCGACCTTTGTCGTCGGCTTCCCCGGCGAGACCGAGGAGGATTTCCAGTATCTGCTCGACTGGCTCGACGAGGCGCAGCTTGACCGTGTCGGCGCATTCCGGTTCGAACCCGTCGAGGGCGCTGCGGCCAACGCGTTGCCCGACCACGTGCCCGAGGAGCTCAAGGAAGAGCGGTACGCCCGGATCATGGAGAAGACCGCGGCAATTTCGGCGGCCAAGCTGCAGGCCAAGATCGGCCGCACGCTCGACGTGATCATCGACGTCGTCGACGACGAGGGTGCGACCGGCCGTTCACAGGCGGATGCGCCCGAGATCGACGGCGAGGTCTTCCTGCGCGACGCCGGTCACCTCACCGTCGGCGACATCGTGCCAGTGACGATCGAGGACGCGGACGACCACGATCTGTACGGCGTCCCCGCCTGACGCGCTGGTCTCCCCCGCAGAAGCGGGGGAGACCGGGACTTCAGAAGACGTTGCGACCGGTGAACAGCTTCACCAGCACGACGACGACCGCGATCACCAGCAGGATGTGGATGAGTCCGCCCGCGACATGGAAGGCGAATCCGGCCAACCAGAGGATCAGCAGAATGACGGCGATGGTATACAGCATGAGTTCGTCCCCTCGGTAATGACAGGCTTGCGGCCCTATATCGAAACGCCGCTGTAACGACCCCTGTTCCGGCGTCTTGCCGGCTATCGCCTAACCCCCTCAACCGTCACGTGATTAATATCACGGCGTTGCGCGGATGATCCGGTTCTGCTTCGTTGCGCACATGCTGACCCGTCTTCTCGCCGTCGCGGCGCTCGCGTTGCCGATCCCCGCCCTCGCCCAGTCGCTAACCCCCGACGAGACTACGCGGATCGACACGCTCGTCACCGGCGCGCTCGCCGATACGGGCGTGCCATCGGCCTCGATCGCGGTGGTGCGCGGCGGCCGCGTCGTCTTCACCAGGGCGTATGGCAAGCCCTCCGAGACGATCCGGACCGCCGATCCGGCCCTCCCCTATCAGATCGCCTCGATCTCGAAGCAGTTCACCGCCGCCGCGATCCTGCTGCTCGAGGACGAGGGCAAGCTCAAACTCGACGACACGGTGGCGACCTACGTCCCCGGGATCACCGGCGGCGACCGCATCACGATCCGGCAGCTGCTCAGCCATACCGCGGGGCTGCAGGATTACTGGCCGCAGGATTACAGCTTCGCCGCGATGGCGCATCCGGTCACGCCGCAGCAGATCGTCGATCGCTGGGCGAAGAAACCGCTCGATTTCGCGCCGGGCACGCAGTGGCAATATTCGAACACCGGCTATGTCGTCGCGGGGATGATCGTCGAGAAGGTCGCAGGCGTGCCGCTGCTCGCCTTCCTCCAGCAGCGCATCTTCAGGCCGCTCGACATCCGCGCACTCGATCAGGACAAGGCGATCGGCAAGCGCTTTCCGCAAGGCTATGGCCGGTTCGCGCTCGGCCCCGTGCGCGCCGAGACGCCCAGCGCGCCCGGCTGGCTCTACGCCGCGGGCGAGCTTTCGATGAGCGCGGGCGACCTCGCCAAATGGGACGTCGCCCGGCTCGCGCGCACCACGCTCCCCGCGGACGACTGGGCGGCGCAGGAGACCCCCGTCAAGCTCGCGGACGGCTCGACCAACGGCTACGGCCTCGGCGTCTCGACCGGCACCGCGAACGGGCGTCGCTATGTCGAGCATAGCGGCGAGGCGGTCGGTTTCCTGTCCGAGAACATCGTCTATCCCGACGACAAGGCCGCGATCGTCGTGCTCACCAACAGCTGGTTCAGCGACGCGGTCAGCCGCATCTCGACGGGGATCGCCCGGATCGTCCTCCCGCCCCCCGCCGCGAGCGCGGAGGACGCCGCCGCGCTGCCCCGCGCCCGCGCGGTCTACGACCAGCTCCGCGCCGGCACGCTCGATCGCGGCCGCCTGACCGAAGACGCCAATTTCTATTTCAAGCCGGTCGCGCTCGCGGACTACAAGGCGAGCCTCGGCGCGCTTGGCGAACCGACCGGTTTTGCACAAACCGGCCGCGCCCGCTTGCGCGGCGGCTTCGTCAACCGCACCTACCGGATCACCTATCCCGACCGCACGCTCTCGCTCAGCACCTATGCCGAGCCCGGCGCGGCCGGCCGGTACGAACAATTCCTCGTGGCCCCCTCTCAGTAACTGGCGCGCAATGACAGATTTCGCTTCCCTGCTTCACCCCGACCGCGGCCAGCCCGCCACGCCGATCCACGTCGTCCGGCCCGACGCCTTCGCGACGTGGCTCGCCGCGCAGACGCCGCGCATACGGACCGCGGTCGCGGCGCATGGCCTGACCGGCAAGCCCGGCGACCGCGCGGTGCTGCCGGGCGATGCCGCGGACGACTGGTCGATGCTGCTGGTGTGTGACGAGGCGACGACATCGCCGTGGCGGATCGCCTCGCTCGGCGGTTCGCTCCCCGCGGGCACCTACCGGATCGCAGACGGCGCGGTCGGCGCCGCCGGGCTCGGCTGGATGCTCGCGCAGCATGCGTTCGACCGTTATCGCAAGCTTCCCGCAAAGGGCGCGCGCGTCCTTCTGACCGCCGACGCCGCATCGATCGACGCGACCGTCCGTCTCGCCGAGGCGACCGCGCTGGTCCGCGACCTCGTCAACACCGGCGCATCCGACCTCGGTCCCGCCGAGCTCGAGGCCGAAGCCGAGGCGCTCGCCGCGCGCCACGGGGCGACCGTAACGACGACGCGCGGCGATGCGCTCGCCACGGGCTATCCGATGATTCACACGGTCGGCCAGGCCGCGTCGAAGGATCGCGCACCGCGGCTGATCGAGCTCGAATGGGGCAACCCCGCGCATCCGCGCGTCGCGCTCGTCGGCAAGGGCGTGTGCTTCGACTCGGGCGGGCTCGATATCAAGCCCTCGGCAGGCATGCGGCTGATGAAGAAGGACATGGGTGGCGCCGCGCACACGCTCGCGCTCGCAGCCCTCGTGATGGGCGCGCGGCTTCCCGTCCGCCTCCATCTGCTGATCCCCGCGGTCGAGAACGCGATTGCGGGCAACGCCTTCCGCCCCGGCGACGTGCTCGACACGCGACAGGGCCTGACCGTCGAGAACACCAACACCGATGCCGAGGGACGGCTCGTGCTCGGCGATGCGCTGACCCGCGCGGTCGAGGGCAAGCCCGACCTCATCCTCGATTTCGCGACGCTCACCGGCGCGGCACGCGTCGCGCTGGGCCCCGACCTGCCGCCGCTGTTCACCGACGACGAGACGCTCGCCGCGGACTTGATCGCCGCGAGCCATGCGCAGGCCGACCCGGTGTGGCGGATGCCGCTCTGGAACGCGTATGACGACATGCTCAAGTCGGACGTCGCCGACCTCGTCAACGCGCCCGATGGCGGGTTTGCGGGCGCGATCACCGCGGCGCTGTTCCTGCGCAGGTTCGTGCCCTCGGGAATCGCCTGGGCGCATCTCGACGTCTTCGCCTGGCGCCCGGTCGGCAAACCGGGGCGTCCCAAGGGTGGCGAGGCCTATGCGCTCAGGGCCGCCTTCGCGATGATCGCGCGCCGCTATCCGCGCTGATCGGCGATCTGCCCGAACGGCAGCAGCCGGTCCGCGAGCGCCTGGACCTGCTGCGCATCGCCCGCCTTCAGCGGCACCATCACCGCGACCGCCGCCCGACGCACGATCATGTCGACCGCGGTCGGGGCGGGCGCGCGGCTCGCCATCTCGATAAGTTCGCGCCCCCGCCGGTCCTCGGGGTCGAGCTCGAGCCGCAGCAATCCGGCAAGCCCCGCGAACATCGCGCGATTGCCCCCGAGCGCGACCGACCGGTCGAGCGCCGCATAGCCGACCGCCTTCTGCGCGCCCGCCGCCGCGCGTCCGACGAACCGCCCGAGCTTGGCGATCACCCCGACATGCCACGCCCCCAGCGCCGCCTGCGCCTCCGCATTGCGCGGGTACCGCAGCACGAGCGCCTCATATTGCTTGCGCGCACCGATCGCCTGCCCGCGATTGCCGAGCAGCTTGGCACGATAGCCATTGGCCAGCGCCTGGACGATCGCCGCATCCTGATCCTGGGGTGACGCGCGCAGCGCCTGCCCCGCCACCGCCGCGGCGCGGTCGATCCGCGCGAGCGCCACGCTGCGATCGCGATCGACGAACCCCGCCTGCGTCAGCAGCTCGCGCGGCGTCTCCGCGCACGCCGGGGTCGCAGCGATCGCCGCGCCCGCAGCGACGGCGATCCACGCCGAATTCGATCCTGCCACAGAACCTCCCCCCGAATCATCGCGCCGCCGCCCCATGACCGGCCGGCACGACTCGTCGCGCCGACCTCGGGTCAGTTCATGGACTATCCTGCATTTACCGTGAGTTGATGCAAGTAATCAGCAGCGGGCGGCGGCCTCGACGATCGGCACGAACTTGTCCGCGGTCAGGCTCGCGCCGCCGACCAGCGCGCCATCGACGTTCGCGGTCGACAGGATCGCCTCGGCATTCGCGCCGGTCACCGACCCGCCATACAGGATGCGGACGCCCGCCGCCGCATCGCCGATCAGCATGCGCAGCTTGGCGCGCGCGATCGCATGGATCGCCGCGATCTCGTCGAGCGTCGGCGTCCGCCCGGTGCCGATCGCCCAGCGCGGTTCGTAGGCGAGCGTGAACCAGCTGCCATCGGCATTGTCGGGCACCGACTTCTCGATCTGCGCCTGGACGACGCGTTCGGCGCGATCCGCATTGCGCTCGGCCTCGGTCTCGCCGCAGCACAGGATCACGCGCAGCCCCTGACGATGCGCCGACGCCGCCTTCGCCCAGGCATCGTGGCTCGTCTCGTGCTGGTCGGCGCGGCGTTCCGAATGGCCGACGATCGTGAACCGCGCGCCCGCCTCGAGCACCATCGCCGCCGATACGCAGCCGGTATGCGCGCCCGACTCGGCCTCGTGCACGTCCTCCGCACCGATCGAGAGCGCCGGGACGCGCTCTGCCGCCGCGGCGATCAGCGTGAAGGGCACCGCGATCTCGACATCCACCTCGGGTGCGGCCGCCGCCGCCGCCGCAATCGCATCGAGCTCGGCCAGCGCCGCTCTCGACCCGTTCATCTTCCAGTTTCCCGCTACCAGCTTGCGCCGCATCATGCTCTCCAGACAGTCGTTTGTTCCCGGATAGCGTGAGGGGCGCGCCGCACAAGCTTGAAGCGCGAAGAGGCAGACCGTAAAGCGGGACCAATTCAGTCCCTGTCGATCGGCCATTCATGCTCAGTTTCTTCCGCCGCCTCACCCAGTCGAGGTTCGGTGTGATCATCACCTTCGGGGTCCTCGGGATCATCGCGCTGGCCTTTGCGGCGGGTGACATGACCGGCCTGGGCAGCACCGGACCGGGTGGCCTGACGGGCGATCACGTCGCCACGGTCGGCAAGGCGGACGTGACCGCGAACGAGCTGCGCACGCGCGTCCAGACCGAGATGGAGGGCTTCCGCCAGCAGCAGCCGACGCTCGACATGGCCAGCTACGTCCAGCAGGGCGGCTTCGACGGCACGCTCGACCGGATCGTCGCCAGCCTCGCGCTCGAACAGTTCGGCCGTGCGCAGGGCATGGTCGTCAGCAAGCGCGCGGTCGACGGACAGATCGCCAGCATTCCCGCGCTGCAGGGGCCGACGGGCAAGTTCGACCCGATGCTGTATCAGCGCGTGCTCGTCGAGCGGAAGCTGACCGACGCACAGATCCGCAGCGACATCGTCCGCGATACCTATGCGCAACAGCTGATCCTGCCGACGCGCGGCGCCTCGCAGGTCGCGAGCCAGCTCGCCCTTCCCTACGCCTCGCTGCTGCTCGAAAAGCGCAGCGGCGTCGTCGGCTTCATCCCGACCGCCGCAGTGCCTGCGGGCCCCGCGCCGACCGACGCCGAGCTGAACACCTTCTATCGCCGCAACGTCGCCCGCTACACCGTGCCCGAGCGCCGCGTCGTCCGCTACGCGCTGGTCGATGCGAACCAGGTCAAGGCGCAGGCCACGCCGACCGACGCCGAGATCGCGCGCCAGTATCAGCAGGATCGCGCGCGCTACGCCCCGACCGAAAAGCGCACGATCACGCAGGTCGTCGTCGCCGATCAGGCGGGGGCGACCACGCTCGCCAACGCGGTCAAGGGTGGCCGCACGATCGCGCAGGCGGCACAGGCCGCCGGGCTCGAGGCCTCGACGCAGACGGGCGTCGAGAAGTCGGCCTATGCCGGCACGACCAGCGCGCAGGTCGCGGATCAGGTGTTCGCCGCGGCGAGCGGTGCGGTGGTCGGCCCGGTCCGCACGCCGCTCGGCTGGACCGTTGCGCGCGTCGACACGATCGAGAACGTCCCCGCCAAGACGCTCGACCAGGCGCGTGCCGAGATCGCGACCGCGCTTGGCGCACAGAAGGCGCAGGAAGCGCTGAGCAAGATCCACGACGCGATCGACGACGGCCTGTCGAACAACGCGACGTTCGACGAGATCGTCGCCGACCGCAAGCTGGCGGCGGCGACCACGCCCGGCCTGATCGCCGACGGCTCCAACCCCGACGCGCCGGGCACGCAGGCCGATCCCGCGCTCGCGCCGATCCTCAACGCCGCGTTCCAGGCGAGCGAGGGCGACGCCCCGCAGATGGTCCAGACCGGATCGGACGGCAGCTTCGCGCTGGTCGGGCTTGGCCGCGTCGTCCGCGCCGCGCCGCGCCCGCTCGCGCAGGTCCGTCCCGCCGTGCTCCGCGATCTGACCGCCGACCGCGCCGGCCAGGCCGCGCGCAAATATGCGAATGCGGCGCTCGCGAAGATCAACAAGGGCATGTCCGTCCAGCAGGCGCTGGGTCAGACCGGCTTCGCGGTCCCGCCCGTCCGGCCGCTTACCGCCGCGCGCGCGCAGATCATGCAGAACCCGCAGGGCACGCCTCCTGTGCTCTCGCTGATGTTCAGCATGGCGCAGGGCACCGCCAAGACGCTTGCCGGCCCTGATGGCTGGTTCGTCGTCAAGCTCGACAAGATCGATCCGGGCAACGCGACGGGCAATCAGGGCGCGATCCGCGCGGCACGCGGTTCGATCGCACGCAGCGTCGGCGGCGAATATGTCGAGCAGTTCGTCAAGGCGGTCCGTGCGCAGGTCGGCGTCAAGACCGACCCCGCCGCGGTCGCCCGCGTCCGCACGCAACTCCTGTCGCCGGATGGCTCCAATAACTGAGTCGGCACGCGCCGCGCTGGCCGCGGGACGGCCGGCGCTCGTCTGGCGGCGTCAGGTCGCGGACACAGAGACGCCCGTCGCCGCCGCGCTCAAGCTCATCGAGCCCGGCCGCGGCGACTTCCTGCTCGAATCGGTCGAGGGCGGCGCCACGCGTGGCCGGCACAGCCTGATCGGGCTTGCCCCCGACCTGCTGTTCCGCGCGGTCGGGCAGAAGGCAGAGATCAACCGTCGCTGGGCCACCGACCGCGACGCGTTCGAGCCGTGCGCGGAACCGACGCTCGCCGCGCTCCGTGCGCTCGTCGCCGAATGTCGTTCGGACGTTCCCGACGAACTGCCGCGAGCGCTTGCCAGCCTTGTCGGCTATTTCGGCTATGAGACGGTCGGTCTGGTCGAGACGCTGCCGCAACCCGATCGCGATCCGCTCGGGCTCCCCGACATGATCTTTGTGCGGCCGACGGTCGTGCTCGTGTTCGACCGTCTCGCCGATGCGCTGTACCTCGTCGCGCCCGCCTGGCCCGACGCGTCGCTCGATCCGGCAACGATCGTCGCGCGCGCCGAGGAACGTCTCGATGCCGTCGCCGCTCGGCTTGCGACGACGCCGCTTCCCGCCCCGGTGCGCGCCGACTGCCCCGAGCCGCGCTACACGCCCGCGATCGCGCCAGAACGGTACGGCGAGATGGTGGCCAGTGCGAAACGCTACATCCTCGCGGGCGACATCTTCCAGGTCGTGCTCGCGCAGCGCTTCAGCGCGCCGTTCTCGCTACCGCCGTTCGAGCTCTACCGATCGCTGCGGCGGATCAACCCGTCGCCGTTTCTCTATCATCTCGATCTGCCCGGCTTCTCGCTGATCGGTTCGTCCCCCGAGATCCTCGTACGCGTCCGCGATGACGAGGTGACGATCCGGCCGATCGCGGGCACGCGACCCCGCGGACGCAGCGCCGCGGAGGACGAGGCGAACCGCGTCAGCCTGCTCGCCGATCCCAAGGAGCGCGCCGAGCATCTGATGCTGCTCGATCTCGGGCGCAACGACGTCGGTCGTGCGGCGACGCCGGGCTCGGTCCGCGTGACCGACAGCTACGGCGTCGAATTCTACAGCCACGTCATGCATATCGTCTCGAACGTCGTCGGCCGGCTGTCCCCCGACAAGGATGCGCTCGACGCGCTGTTCGCGGGCTTCCCCGCGGGCACGGTCAGCGGCGCGCCCAAGGTCCGCGCGTGCCAGATCATCGCCGAGCTCGAACCCGAGCGGCGCGGTGCCTATGCCGGCGGGGTCGGCTATTTCTCGCCCGACGGATCGATGGACTCGTGCATCGTCCTGCGCACCGCGGTCGTGAAGGACGGCATGATCCATGCGCAGGCCGGCGCGGGGATCGTCGCCGACAGCGATCCCGCGTCCGAACAGCGCGAATGCGAGGCCAAGGCCGGCGCGATCCTGGCCGCCGCGCGCGAAGCGATCACGCGCGCCGCCGCGCCGACCTTCGGACAATAAAAAAGCCGCTCTCGTCCTGGACGAGAGCGGCTCCCCGATTGCCCAGGCTTTGGCTTAGCGGCCGTCGGCCTGCCCCGTCGCGGCCGCGCGGCGCTCGGCGGCAAAGGCGCGCGCGCGCATCTGCGAACAGCCCGACTGCCCGCCCGTCCCGACCGGCGAACAGGTATCGGGCAGGCCACCCGCGACGCGTCCGACCTCGTCCGCCGTCGCGGCGCGGTTCACCCAGCTCTGGTTCTGGGCGGCGATCGGGCCATCGTCACGCAGTTCCTTCGGGATGCGATAGGGCTGGTCGAGCGTCGAGCACACGACGATCTCGCCCGTGCTCGACGCCGGACATTTCTGCCCCGCGCCCAGCGTGACGCTACGGATCCGCTGCGGCGGCTGGCCGGTCTCCGATCCCTGGTCCTGCCCCTGTTCCTGCCCCTGTTCCTGCACAGCGGGCGCGGCAGGCGCGGTCTGGGCCGAGGCCAGCGCGGGCGTGGCGAGCAAGGCGGCGATAAGCGTCAAACGAAACATGTATTAGGGCTCCTGTTATATACGGAACGTCTACCGCGCCACGTTTCTCCATGCTGAATGCAATCCGCCCTGCATAGGCGTGCATAGGCGTGCATCGCACCGCCCGAACCACCCTCGACTTCCCCATCGCATACGCCGAACGCATCATGGCTCCCTGTCATGCACCCTGTCATGTGCATCTTTGCACTGCTGTCTTCCCCCTGGACATCCCCCTCCGAATCCCTGCCCGCAACACCATTGCACGACGCCCGTCATCGTCTATGGCGGGGCGATGATCCTGGTCGTCGACAATTACGACAGCTTCACCTGGAACCTTGTCCATTATCTGATGGAGTTGGGCGCCGAGGTGGAGGTCGTCCGCAACGATGCGATCTCCGCCGGACAGGCTCTGTCGTCGGGCGCGGACGCCTTTCTCATCTCGCCCGGCCCCTGCACGCCGACCGAGGCAGGCGTCAGCCTCGACCTCGTCGCGGCCTGCGCCGACGCGGGCAAACCGCTGCTTGGCGTGTGCCTCGGGCACCAGGCGATCGGCCAGCATTTTGGCGGCAAGGTCGAGCGCGGCGGGCTGATGCACGGCAAGACCTCGCCCGTGCTGCACGACGATACCGGGCTGTATCACGGGCTTCCGTCGCCGTTCATCGCGACGCGCTATCACTCGCTGATCGTCAACGCGGTCCCCGACACGCTCGTCGTCAACGCCACCGCGCAGGACGGCACCGTCATGGGCTT